>JGI20154J14316_10001948_pt1 | contig 17849 bp, 12 predicted proteins | sample COG_04_FD_14316 | JGI IMG/M metagenome (IMG submission 14316) | reverse complement strand
ACCTCTGGACCCCAACTTTTTTTGCAAAAAACCCGCACATGTCAAAACTTGTTCCACACACCCACACACCCATATGGTCCAAACCCCATTCCTAGTAGCACTGCCGACAGACGGCGATGTGTGTGGAGTCGACGGACACCACGTTCGTCTGTTTGTCGAGCCGTTTGGTGAACGATGCTTGCCTGCTGGGGTGCATGCACCGGGCACACAGAGCTCTTTTGAACGTCGTCCGCGTAGGGCACGAGGTCCAATATTTCTCCAAACTTTTGCCTCTGAAAGTCACCGTTCGGCGACGATGACGTGTTTGCCGTGCTCGACCATGAGTGTCACTGCGACGCGGAGATTGCTGAAGAACTGACCTTCGTCGATGGCGACGTTGTACTGCCCGGTCCCCACCAGAAGTTCCGTCGTTTTAATGGCTTCCAACCGCTGCCCATCGTGGTTTTGCACGCCAGGTCGCTTGTCGTTGGTTGACGACCAGCGCATGCCGATCGAGGTGAGTCGATTTACCCTGCGCATGAGTTCCGTACTTTTGCCGCTGTACATCCAAGGATTCCAGTGACATTTATTTTTGTGTATATAACCCTATATATACAGGGGTGCATTAAAGAAATGTCGAACTTGCCAAATGTGGCGGAGAATGGTTTAGCACTGGAGTTTTCTTCCAACGCCTTAAAAAACAACAAGGAGTTTGTCCTGGTTGCCGTGGCACAGAATGGTTTAGCACTGAAGTATGCTTCCCACACCTTAAAAAACGACAAGGATGTGGTGATGGCTGCCATTGCACAGAATGGTTTAGCACTGAAGTTTACCACCTTAAAAAACGACAGGAAGGTCGTCCTGGCTGCCGTGGCACAGAATGGTTTGGCACTGCATTATTCCGCCTTCACAAACGACAGGGAGGTCGTCCTGGCTGCCGTGACACAGCATGGTGGTGCACTGCACTTTGCTGCCTTGCAGGACAAGGGGGTCGTCCTGGCTGCCGTTGCACAGAACGGTTGGGCACTGGAGTTTGCTCCCCAAGCCTTACAAAGAAACAGGGAGGTTGTCCTGGCTGCCGTGAAACAGAATGGTTTAGCATTGGAGTTTGCTTCTGACACCTTAAAAAACGACAGGGAGGTCGTCCTGGCTGCCGTGATACAGCATGGTGGTGCACTGAAGTTTGCTGCCTTGCAGGACAAGGGGGTCGTCCTGGCTGCCGTGAAACAGAATGGTTTAGCATTGGAGTTTGCCGCCTTGCAGGACAAGAAGGTCGTCCTGGCTGCCGTGAAACAGAATGGTTTAGCACTGAAGTTTGCGTCCGCCTTCCAAAACAACAGGGAGGTTGTCCTGGCTGCCATGACACAGGACATTCGCGCACTGCATTATGCTTCCGCCTTAGCTTCCGCCTTACAAAACGACAAGCAGTTTGTCCTGGCTGTCCTGGCTGCCGTGAAACAGAATGGTTTAGCACTGAAGTTTGCGTCCGCCTTCCAAAACAACAAGCAGTTTGTCCTGGCTGCCGTGGCACAAAACTTTCGTGCACTGCATTATGCTTCCAACGCCTTAAAAAACAACAAGCAGTTTGTCCTGGCTGCCGTGGCACAGGACATTCGCGCACTGTATTATTCCGCCTTAAAAAAAGACAAGCAGTTTGTCCTGGCTGCCGTGACACAGGATGCTCGGGCACTGCACTTTGCTTCCAACGCCTTAAAAAACGACAAGGAGGTCGTCGTGGCTGCCGTGACACAAGATTGGCGGGCACTGCAGTTTGCTTCCGAAGCCTTAAAAGACGACAAGGAGGTCGTCCTGGCTGCCGTGAAACTGAATGGTTTAGCATTGGAGTTTGCCGCCTTAACCTTAAAAAACGACGAGGAGGTCGTCCTGGCTGCCATGAAACAAAACTTTCGTGCACTGCATTTTGCTTCCAACGCCTTAAAAAACAACAAGCAGTTTGTCCTGGTTGCCGTGGCACAGAATGGTTTGGCACTGCACTTTGCTTCCAACGCCTTAAAAAACGACGAGGAGGTCGTCGTGGCTGCCGTGACACAAGATTGGCGGGCACTGCACGATGCTTCAAAGGAGGTCGTCCTGGCTTTCGTGACACAGCGTGGTTCGGCACTGCGGTTTGCTTCCGAAGCCTTACAAAGCAACAAGGAGGTCGTGATGGCTGCCGTGAAACAGGATGCTCGGGCATTGTCCTATGCTTCCGACGTCTTGAAGAATGACACAGCTTTAGTGATGAACGCCGTGACACAGAACGGGTTAACACTGAAGCATGCTTCCGAAGCCTTAAAGAACGACATATCTTTGGTGTTGGCTGCCGTGGCACAGAACGGGTTAGCACTGGAGCATGCTTCCGCCGTCTTGACAACACTTGGATCGGTCGTGCGGGCTGCTGTGGCACAGAATGGTTTGGCACTGGAGTTTGCGTCTGCCTTCCAAAACAACAGGGAGTTCGTTCTAGCAGCCGTGGCACAGAATGGTTTAGCATTGCAGTTTACCACCTTAAAAAACGACAGGAAGGTCGTCCTGGCTGCCGTGGCACAGAACGGTTTAGCACTGCAGTTTGCCGCCTTGCAGAACGACAGGGAGGTCGTCCTGGCTGCCGTGACACAGCATGGTGGTGCACTGCGGTATGCTTCCAAAGAGGTCGTGATGAATGTCCTGGCACTGGATGGTAGAGCATTGGAGTTTGCTTCTGAAGCCATGAAGAAAGACAAGGAGGTCGTCATGGCTGCCGTGGCACAGGACTTCCGCGCACTGGACTTTGCTTCCGCCTTCAAAAACGACAAGGAGGTCGTCATGGCTGCCGTGGCACAGGACTTCCGCGCACTGGACTTTGCTTCCGCCTTCAAAAACGACAGGGAGGTTGTCCTGGCTGCCGTGACACAGCATGGTTTGGCACTGCAATATGCTCCCCAAGCCTTAAAAAGAAACAAGAAGATCGTCCTGGCTGCCGTGACACAGCATGGTTTTGCACTGAAATTTGCTTCCCACGCCTTAAGAAAAGACAAGGAGGTTGTGATGGCTGCCGTGACACAGGATGCTCGGGCACTGAAGCATTCCGAAATTAATGACAAGGGGGTCGTGATGGCTGCTGTTGCACAGGAGGGTGAGGCACTGTATTATGCTTCCGAGGAATTCAAAAAGGACAAGGAAGTTGTCATGGCTGCTGTTGCACAGAATGGTGTTGCACTGCAATATGCTTCTGAGGAATTTAAAAAGGACAAGGAAGTTGTCATGGCTGCTGTTGCACAGAATGGTCGGGCACTGGACTATGCTTCCGCCTTCAAAAAGGACAAGGAAGTTGTCATGGCTGCTGTTGCACAGAATGGTCGGGCACTGGACTATGCTTCCGCCTTCAAAAACAACAAGGAAGTTGTCATGATTGCTGTTGCGCAGAATGGTTGGGCACTGCACTCTGCCGCCTTAAAAAACGACAAGGAGGTCGTCCTGGCTGCCGTGAAACAGAATGGTTTAGCATTGGGGTTTGCGTCCGCCTTCCAAAATAACAGGGAGGTTGTCCTGGCTGCCGTGAAACAGAATGGTGGTGCACTGCGGTTTGCCGCCTTGCAAGGAGACAAGGAGGTGGTGATGGCTGCCGTTGCACAGAATGGTTGGGCACTGAGGTATTCCGCCTTCAAAAACGACAAGGAGGTCGTCCTGGTTGCCGTTGCACAGAATGGTCGGGCACTGGAGTTTGCTTCCAACACCTTGAAAGGAGACCCGGAGGTGGTGATGGTTGCCGTGGCACGGTATAGTGGTGCACTGAGTGGTGTACTGAGGCATGCTTCCAACTTGCTACTCACCCCAGATCAAATAAAGACCATGGCGAAAAGGTTTAACGAGCTTGACTCCATGTTCAAAAGAATGACATTGTTAAAGGCTCTGAAAATATATACAACTTTTCAATCCGACGGCAAACGGCATTTCTTACTAGAAACTTTGAACAACATACTTGAAAAATACAATAGCTTACTGAATCTAAATATAAACAGTCTAAACTTTTGGAAATCGCGCCACAGCAGTAAGTTGTCAGAGTGGTTGAAGGAACTGACGGACCTGAAACCGGAGGCATCGGAGGCACTTGAACACTCCAAAAAAAAACAAAAAAAATTACGATTGTAGCGCATCCCAAGAGATCCCAAGAGATCCCAGGAGATCCCAGGAGATCCCAGGAGGCATGTTCCCCGGAAAAAAAGATAAACATTTTTTATACAAGTGTCCTAAATAGGTACCTCGATGTTTCGTATTCGTCTATAGATTGCAATCTCTTAAATAGGTCCTCAAAGTTCTCAAAGTTCTCAGAGTCATCGATGTCCAATATATCCTTAAATGTGGCGGGTTCCGACTGACAGAGATGAACCAATCGACGGAAATTGTTTCTGGAAAAACGGAGTCTTAATTGCACATGAAACGGAAATAGCTCGCTCAACATTTCTTCAAGTTGGCACTCTGATATTGGATTCCCATATTTGAGAATCGAATAGAAAATGGTGGTCAATTCTTCTTCCGTGTTTATTTGCAATGTGTCAACAACAAAGTTAAAATATTGACCTAAACGGTTATATAATTCTACTCGAGCTGGCAAAGCACGCCTTATTACATTTTTAAAATACTGTGCATCTGGATATAGTGTCAGGTTTGGAAATAATTTATTTTCTCTGATCACACTCAAGACACTGGCAAATTCCGTTCTCACATCCGTTCTCACACACAATCCTTCGACCAAGAACTGAAAATTATTGTCACCAATGTAATGTTTTACCAGCTGTGCTTCCTCGCCCATTTCCATGTCCTCCATGTCCTCCGTGTCCGTGTAGAGCAATTGATTGAAATCATTTCTGGTCAAGGACGAATACAGTGTGGGCGACAATAATGCATTTGCAACATTTTCATAATGTAGACGCAACTGATATATTTTTTTTTCCAGTGGTACACCTCCCACCGTTGTTTGTGGGAACAAAAACAACAATATATCTTCAAAACTACGTTGATTGATTGCAATTGTTCCCAATTTTTGTATATGGTGCATAAGCCGAGTCAACTCGTCAAGTCTTAATCGTAATAGTCCTCTATGCGTGATGATAAAAAACAAATTTTTATCCATTCGCAATCGGAGATAGTCAACAACATATCTATCGGATGAGTTGAGGGGCGGTGTTGGCGTTGGTGGTGTTGGTGTCGGTGTCGGTGTTGGTGGTGTTGGTGCCGGATAGAAAGGTTTTTGGTTTCTTGGGTGTAGAGCGTTGTATCTTATGCGTCTCTGCACTTCAGCAGAGTAATATATTAAGAGTTTCAGATGAACATTGTTATGAACATTGTCACCTAAAGTGTACATATTGCCCGTTCTATCATTTTTTTGGTTGTTGATTTTGTTCCAGACAGCAGACGGAAGTTTAAAGCAAAATGCTTTTTTTTTTACTTTTAGCTCCATGTTATAGCTACCATGATGGTTTAACAGATACCATAAAGGGGGTTCATCAATCGTAGTAAATCCTTGATCATAAAATACAAATTTGGTGTTTCCTATATAGCAGTCTTTGGGCATGCCCCGCTGTATTTTATTAAACAAAATTCCACCCGGTTTGTAAAAATCTTCTGTACTTGCTGTTATCATGTCCATTGGGATTTCAAAATTTTTAAAATAAGTATTGCCCCTACCATGTTCCAAATAAGATATTAATGGTCGAGGAATGATCAACTCAAGCCCATGACCCACTTTGCTGTCTATTGTTATACGCAGGATATACCTGTAAATTTTGTCCTTCTTTACTGAAAGCATCCATACACCCTCCTGTCGAAAATATGCTGAACTCACATCACCGGATAAACCTTCTCCAAGAATGTCCGATTGATAAAAATATTTGGGATGTTGTAAATGTAATTGTAAACTGTTCAAGTTGCCCAAGTACACAAGTCTTGTGTCCGTGTTCATGTTCATACTCGGTTTTTTGCTGGTATTTATACTGGGATATATCTCAAACAATGATCCCGTGGCAACTGGATCAAATGTATGATTTTTTGGATTTTAACACTCTGGTGAAAGTAGCGCCAAACAAAGGCATACTTGCACGTCGAATAGGCAGGATGCAATACGGAATTCGTGTGCCGGAGGATTTTAAAACGTTGAAAGAAGCAGTCCAACTGGTCCAGGGGAACTCTCATCTTGACGTCGTTAAGTACAGTTGTTTTACAACAATTGTTGTGGGAAAGGGAAACCACGAGGTTGGTTATCTAGAGATTTTTTCCGCCGTGAACATTGTGGGTGATCCTACCGTTGCAAGAAAGGACATTACCATTCTGGGTGGTATTCTGTTTGCCCAAAACATTGGTGTATCCCATTTGCAACACCTCACAATACGATCAAATGAAATAGGAGTGAACGGGAGGTCCTCCTTTACCATGAAAGATGTTCTTGTGGACCAATGTGGAATTGGTATCTGTGCGGATGGTATTGTTGTTGTAGAGTGCACGGACGTAGAAGTGCGTCGGTGTACACAAAGCGGGGTGCTGGCGTACGGGGGTGGGTCCATTACAATGATCGGTAAGACCAAGGTGACCGACAACTGTACAGAAGGGCGTGACGAGTTTGGTTTGAAGGTCTACAGTTCCTCCTCTACCATTCAATTGGTGTACCCATTGACAAAGGAACTGGTTTCCACCAACAACCGTGCCAACCGTGCCAACTGGGGTGCCAAGTACTGCGACGTCAAACGAATCAAAAACATAAGCAAAGCAGAAATGAAAGAGGCGAAAGAGGCAAGAGCAAGAGGCGAAATTCGGGTACCGCAGGAGTGCACACTGGTGGAAGCAGTGCTTCGGGTCGACGACCATTTTACCACGGTCGTGTTGGGAAGGGGAGTGCACAAGGTCAACGGTATTTTGGAGATCTCCTCCGCCAACATCGTCGGTGATCCAAACGTGGCAAAGGAACACATTGTGGTCCTGGGCGGCATTGCAATCAACAAAGGCAGGCACGGCACGTACGGCACGTACTGCAGTCTGAAACACCTGACCATTAAAGGGAATGGAGTGCGTGGGCGGTCATCGTTTGAAATGGAAGACGTCCTGGTCGAACGTGGTGGTGTGAAGGTAATTGGTGATGTCATTGCCAAATGCACCGACATCGAAGTACACGAGTGTGTGGGCAGCGGGGTGTTCGCAAGCGGGGGTGCATCCATCATATTGATCGGTAATACCAAGGTGCACCACAACTGCAAAGACAGAACGAGTTACGGGTTGCAAGCCGGTCACAACTCCTCGATTTTGTCGGTCTTTCCTCTGACGAAAGAAACCGCATCTTTCGACAACGACGGTGGACGATTCAAATGGCAGTGGGCGGGTCAAATCACAATCATTTCCCCGTTTAACATGAAAAGAAGAGTTGCTAAATCAAAAGGAGAGGTACGAGTGCCGGAAGACTGCAAAACATTGAAGGACGCGGTGTCCAAGGTACATCGATACAATCTTAGAACAATCGTCGTGGGGGAAGGAATACACCACGTCGGTACATATTTAAAGATACCCTCCGCCATGAACATCAGGGGGGTCCCGGGTAAAACTACAATCGACGGTGGCATTTGGTTCGAGAAAGGAAGTCGATACAGCCACCTGCAACACCTCACAATTCAAGCACGGCACAGCGGGGTCTACGGACATTCTCCTTTCACAATGGAAGACGTCCTTGTCGAAAAGTGTGGGCGGTACGGTATTTTTGCGTTGTCCGACGCCAGGTGCAACAATGTAGAAGTGCGGAAATGTAAGTGGGGTGGAATAGTTGCAATGGGGAAAGCCACTGGACACAAGGGACACAAGGGACCCACGTGCATCACATTGGACAATGTAAACGTGCATCATAATTGTACAGACGGACACAGTTGGAGTTACGGTTTATACGCCTACGGTTCCTCCATCATGAAGCTTTCCTCAATACAGAAAGTCTCCCACGACAATGGTGGGGGTGGAAATTACTGCAGAGGTTGTATTGACAAGAACGGTTGTACATTGACAGATATTGATCCCTACGTTCTATCAAGAAATTGACAGTATAAGCTTCGTCCATACCAAAAAAAATGAATCAACCCAAGAATCAAACCAAGAATCAAATCAAGCTTGAAAGTCTTCCGGACAAAGAGATTGCAAACATTTTGAACGGTTACACCGAGAACCAAGTCATTACATTTTTTGAACTAGCAATGACCAACAAGACCAGAAAGTACGGCACAGTACTGGGGTTTGCTCCCAAACTGCAGCGAAATAGAGAGGTCGTAATGGCTGCCGTGCGAATTTTCGTGCACTGGGCTACGCTGACAACAAATTGGACCCAAAAATGATTGTATTAACTTTGTTAACCTATAAAAGTGTATGATTTTTTTTTTAAACCTTCACCACCCGCTCATATCGGATTCAAGTTGAGCAACAGTGTCTTGTTTTTCTTTTTGTCGTTGTTTGTAGTCGGTGAACTCGTCGGATTTACACAAACTACGGAACCAGTGTTCTTGCAAAATATCCGTCTTTCGATCTAACGACTCTTCAAACACTCTATTTCTGTAAACTTGATCGCGTTGCAATTCAATAAGTTGAAACTCAATAAATTGCAAAGACCGCATATCATTCTTAAAAGCAATGTTACAAATTACGTCGTAATGTGCTTCATCAAAACGCCGTTGGTCTACACACCCTAATGCCATACCGTTTGCCCGCACAGCCTGCTCGGTAAATCGCACTTGTTTGTAATCAGGGATTTGGCACAAAATAAACGGGTTTTTTTTGAATATCTCAAACATGTTTGGTTGTACCACAGAACCTTCATGATCAAATGTAAATTTTGCATAGTGTCCGTCGATGGCTGCGGAAATCACATCGTCATCGTCTTGCCATTCCGGAACCAAATGTTCATACACTGCGGAGTTCATCATACATGCATTGATAGCGGTTAACTTGTCCCAGTTTTTGTGAAACTCAATACCCGTGATATCTTGGTAAGACTTACTAAATGTTTTGTCAAAAAACAGTTTCACCCAGTCATACGTATATGCAATCACAAATCTAACAACTTCCGGATCAAGAAATGCTGAGGGACCCCAATTTCTAATTCTAATATCCTTTGAATAAAGTAGAGTGTCAGCCAGTACAAATGCAGAAAGTTTATAAGAAATGTCAAACTCGTACCAAGTTGGAGACAATCGCCTAATTCCAGTGGTTGTATCAAACTCTATTCGTGATATGTTTTCTTTTATTTTATCTTCATTAAGTGATATTTTCCCGGATTGATAAACATTTCGATACCCTACATCAAGTGCGGTTATTAGATGACCTAGGTCAGTCATTTATTTGTATACAACAGTACTTATATAGTTTTTTTTTCGCCATTATACGGTGAAAGCCAAACTTGACATGCGTGGGTATTGATAAAGAAAATCATTAAATGTTTCCTATTTAATACTGGATATTTAACTACAAATGAACATTAAGAATCTACCTGTTGGAGCAAGACTGTATTATGAACAGTTGTGTATTGTCTTCCAAACAAAGATGGATAAGTTGATTGAATTCCGAAATGACCCTGACACCTGTCAAGAATTAGCAACGGAAGTTCTGGACAAGTTGCTGCCTATGTACACGAACCAAAGTGCAGATTTCAAAATTATTGATCATATTAAATTTAAGATCAGTGATCCAAGATTAGATTTGATAAGGTTAAAATTAGTTTTGGAACTCTGGCTTGCACACTGCATACATCAAAATCAAACCGGAGTAAAGTCAGTAAGGTCAGCCTTAAAGTTTTTGCAAGAAAATAGGAACAGGAAGGTTGCGAAACGTTTTGAAGATGTTAATAATTCTTTCATAGACTTGATCAGTAAATTGTACAATTTTATGTGGTGGCAAGTTTTGAATGGCAATTCTTTACGAGAGACAAAGCGAGAGCTTGTGAAAATAGAGCTTAAGTCGGCAGCGCTCAAACAATATTTTACACATTTGACAATTGATTCACGGACTAAGCATGCAATTGCTTTTAAGATAATGGATATTATATACACTAGTTCGTTTACACCTGTGTTTATGTATAATGTAGGGGTTCTTCAGAACATGGTAGGTATTGCATACAGAGATGGATCAGGTAGGATTGTTAAATCAACAGCAATGGCACTGGAATGGTTTAAAAAAGCAGCAGACAATGGTGTATCCGATGGGTCCGGGTCCGATGGGTCCGGGTCCGATGGGTCCGGGTCAGATGTGTCTGGGTCAGATGTGTCTGGGTCAGATGTGTCTGGGTCAGATGGGTCTGGTGACTACAAGTTTCAAGCACACATGGTGCGTAACCCATTCAAGTTTAAAGCAGAAATGCATTTGCAACAAACAATTGCCAAAGCGGACAAATTGTTGGAAAAATGGCTTGACCATGCACATACAACTGCACATACAACTGCACAAACAAACGTGTTAGAGGAATTGAATGAGAAGATGGAAACAGATACAGCATTTCTGGACTATCTGAAATATCATGACTTCAGTGGTGATCCAAAATTAAATTTTATGAGGTTAGAAGCAATTTTTGAAATCAGGTCTACAGCCAAGCGCCTACAAAGGTTTCAATTAAGAAAATTGGTTGATTGGTTGAAGAATTTTATGTTTAGGAGACTTGTATATGGTGAATCTTGGAAACAGATGGTGTTGCCATTGCAAGAACTCAAAGAATTGGATGTGTTTCAATTTCAATGGATGGAGAAAGAAATGGTTGAAGTATGTAAAGTTGTGCTGTTTATTATGTCTGGTTTGTCCACCGAGTACATGCATGAAACAGGAGTTTATCAGAATATGTACGGTATTATGTTCAGGGATGGGAAAGGTGTTGTTCAGTCACCAGACTTGGCACTGACATGGTTTAAAAGAGCAGCGGACAATGGTGTAGCAGAAGCTCAATACAATGTTGGGATATTGTTAGAATCCGCTCGGTTCAACGAACAATACCAAAGAGCTTTGAAATATTTTTGGTTAGCAGCAAAACAGGAATACAAGGATGCAATTTTACATCTTAGAACAATGGTCCGTGTTCGACTAACAACTAGAAACCCAGAAATGAAGAAAGCTTGTAGTACTTTGATGGAAAAGTTAGAAACCCCTGACTATCAATTCCTTCGAAAATACATGTGGGGTATTGAATCTATTGGAAACCACGGCGCCGAACCCAAACCCAAATTGCCAATACAATTATTGGCGGCGACCTATGATTATTTTACTTTTGACGAACTACTTTCATTGAAAACTCTCAGACTTGAAGATCGTATAGATGAGATAATCGCATGGAGAGTTGAAGGAATGGAAAACAATGGAATCCGGGTGCCCCACGATTGTAAAACGTTGGCGGATGCAGTAGAGTTGGTCGAATGGAACACGGGCAAAGGGAAATATGCCAAGTACTCTGACACTTTCAAAGGAAAGCGCTTTTCCACCATTGTGGTGGGGAAAGGGCAACACCAGATCGACGGTAAATATTTGGAGATTCCTTCCGCCATGAACATTGTGGGGGATAAGGGGGTGCCGCGAGAAGAAATAGTGATCAATGGCGGTATTGAGTTCGAGGAAAGGATTCAAGGGAATTGCCATCTGCAACACCTGACACTTCAAGCGAAGGGGCATGGAGTGCTTGGAGAATCCTCTTTTACGATGGACGATGTCCTTGTGGAACAGTGTGGTTGGCAGGGTGTGCTTGCGCGTGGTACTGGCGTCGTCGGCAGATGTACCGACGTGGAAGTGCGCCAATGTGGATTGAGTGGAGTGTATGCATCCCACGGTGGCTCCATCACATTGATCGGAGCCAAGACGACGGTGCACCACAATTGTACAACAGGACACAGTAATCAGTACGGGTTGAAAGTCTACGGTGCCTCCACCATTCAACTGGTCGCCCCCTTGACGAAAGAACAGGTCGCCATCGACAACGGTGGGGGTGGCAATTGGGGGGCGGAATACGGTGACATCCATCAAATCAAAACGACTGGAGGAGAAAACGGAGAAGAAAAAACAACAGAACAGTACAAACTCAGATTCTAAAACGAAGTCTTTCAATGGTNGTCCAGGGACATTTCACACAATGAGATTNTATTGTGTGGCACGTCCTTACCCACATGTGCCCCCCGAGGGGGTTACGGAGAGGAATAGGGTGGGTACTTTTTTTTTCTTTAGTTTTTTGGACTTGTATGTCCTGTTTAAATGGGGCGTCTACTTTAAGACTTAATTAGGCTTAATTTATTTTGATTCCCCCTGGCAGAACCCGGAGGAGGGAACAAACGAAAAACCATTGGGGGNTTTAGTGCTTCTGGTAAATAAGTCCCTTCTACTTTTCACTCCACTACTTTTCACCCTTCCTCTCTGGGGTCTAAACCCCGCGGTTGGGGCACACGTGGGGTAAAGAGAGCGCCCTTTACCCTAAGGGGGTCGATGTCTATCCTCGGAAGACACAACTCAAAATCTCAAAATCATCCCCCGACTTAAAACCCAAACCCCTTTTCTCCTTTTATCAAGTAAGCACGTGCTTGGCACCCCACTGCATCCCCACCACCCCACCCCACCCTTCCAGGCTCCAGTTGAAGGGTGCGATGGACTTTCAACCCATTGGTGTGCACCCCATGGGCTTTTTTCATCCGTGTTGCGTGATTTTTGCCGCTAAACTTTTTTTTTTTTTTTTAAAGTGTCTTCCCTAAATGTCCCAAATGTGGTCCCTGTGTACCTCACACCCCCGGCGTCCCCGTCCCTGGCGTCCGCGTCCCCGGCGTCCCCGCCAAAGGTGAAACGCTCACGCTTGCTCTCACGCTTGGAACGCTTGGAACGCTTCAAAGGAAATGCAAAATTCCGAAGACACCAGTTGGTGTGCGTCAAACGCTCTCTGAAACTGCAAGAACAGGTCGATCAGGACGAAGCCGAAGCCGAACGCGAAGCCGAACGCGAAGCCGAACGCGAAGCCGAACGCGAAGCCGAACGCGAAGCCGAAGCCGAACGCGACTCAAGCGACTCAAGCGACTCAAGCGACTCAAGCGACGACGAGATGATCGACTCGAGCGACGACTACGAATGTTCTTGCGGTGCGGCGGTCAACGGTCTTGACATCCGATGTTTCAAAGGGCAGTGCGGAGAGTGCTACAGAGGCGAACGGCAGTGCGACGGGTGTGCTTTCTTTGCTTCCGATCCCTACGACTTGTACGGGCACGAGCACGACGTTCAAAAATGCTCCGAATGCCACGCCACGTTTCTCGCCGAACTCGAGGTCGCCAAAGTCGAAGCCGAAGTCAAAGCCGAAGTCAAAGCCGAAGTCAAAGCCGAAGTCAAAGCCGAAGTCAAAGCCGAAGTCAAAGCCGAAGTCAAAGCCGAAGTCAAAGCCGAAGTCGAAGACGAAGATTCAGACATTGGTGAGTACGACATGACCGACCCGTTCGTCAACGACAGCAAGTTTGAGGAGTTGCCCCCGATGCAGTTGGGTCTGCGCCCCAAGGAACAAATTACAGCAACCCGCAAAAGAAAAAGAACCGATCGGTACGTTCCAATCGAGCAGGTGGAGCCCGGGGAGCCCAGTGGGGAGCCCAGTGGGGAGCCCAGTGGGGAGCCCAGTGGGGAGCCCAGTGAGTACGTGTCCGAGTACGATGAATCCGACGAATCCGAGTACGATCCTGGGTCCGAGTCCGAGTACGACCCTTCCGAGTAAAATAGTAAAAAAAAAAGTAATTTTTATTTACACTACACTACTACACGGGGTCTCTTCGACTCCATTGAGGACTCCGACTTTGACTCCAGTTCCGATGCGTTTCTCTTGCGAGGTTTGACCCAGGTGACGGCACTGGCGGTGGCGGTGCGGCAGCAGGCACAACTGGGCACGTGGTTGCCGGCGAGGCAGGTCTGCCACCAAGTGTTCGCACACCCTTGGCAGAAAAAATGCTTGCCGTCGGCACCGTGCGTGCAGTTCAACTCGGTAACCGTCTCGTCGAATTTTTCAAAGCAGATCGAGCATACGTGGTCACCCACCTTCATCTCGTCCCAGTGGGACCGGCTCACGTTCACAAACATGTGGGGCACCTGGCGAGGGTAGAACGCCAGCGTGTTCAAGTCGGGGTCGGGGTACCCGGCAGGAGCCGCAGGAGCCGCAGGAGCCGCAGGAGCAATCCACTCGGCGTCGAGTTCGGCTTCGGACACGTACTCGCCCTCCCAATCTGAAAAAAGGGTTGGCGAGATCACAGGCACCGGCACCGTCACCACAGGGACCGGGTGCACGGTGCGACCATCGACAAACATGCCTGCTAGCACAGGCTCGACCAGTTCGACCAGTTCCAAGTCCATGAGTTCGGCAAGATGAAGTTCGTCGTGCAAAAAAATTGATTCCATCATGTCAAGTTCCAGATTCAGTTCCAGATTAAGGGGGGCGGTCTCAAAGTTCTCGGACATTTTCTGAAAAAAAAATAAAAAAAAAGTTTAGCGGCAAAAATCACGCAAGACGGATGAAAAATACACCATGGGGTCCTGCACGGTGGTTGTTTCGTCCCCGTTTGGCACCAAACAACGACTGTGCGGTGGGAGGAGTGTGTAGATATGTTCCAAGTGCGTCAAACGGGCAGTGACCCTTACCTTGATGTTTTTCTTTTAGGGGATTGTTTCGGGGATGATGTGTGTGAAAATTTTGAGGGGAAATTTACTTGGGCAAATTTGCTGGTCTCTGGACTGGTGGACTGGGACTGAATTTTTGGGGGGGTACGAGTTTTTGCCGAAGCCATTCTCAAATCATCCCGAAACAAAAAACACCCAACAAAAAAACACCAAACACAAAAGGTAAGCCACGTGCATGACCACACCACCCGTACACACCCACCCCACCCTTCCAAGCTCCTGTTGCAGTGTGCAACGGACACCCAACCCATTTTTTTGCACCCCACGTACTGTTTTCATCCGTCTTGCGTGATTTTTGCCGCTAAACTTTTTTTTTTTTCAGAAAATGTCCGAGACCTCCAAGACCTCCAAGACCATGACCACCAAGACCTCCGAGTTCGAATTTTTGACCACCAAGGGGTACTGTGTCCTTCCGGTCCTGACCTCCGCCGAGGTCTCCTCTGCCCGCGCCCGCCTCGTGGTCGAACTCCGCCGAGATCCCTACTACAAGGACGCGACACTTGCCTGGAACCAGGGCATGGTCATGGGTGGTTTTGGTGGGTTAGCCACCCCGCACTCCTACCACAACCCGGTCATTCGTGAATTGCGTCTTCGAGTGCACGAGGTCGGTGTTCAACTCTGTCCGCCCGACATGGTGATCGAACAGTGCCCCGACCGCACAATGTCCAGAGCGGTGCAGCAGTGCCCCGGCAGCGAGTCTTGGCATCGCGACGAAAGTCCGAGCGCCGGACCGGGCAGCACCATCTTTGGCGGTTGGATCAATCTGAACGACCACGACGAGTTCTTTGCCTGTTGCCCCGGTTCCCAGCGCACCGGCACCTCGGGGTCCGACAAAAACTTTCAAACGATTCCGAAGGAAGAAAGACCCAAGTGGAAGGCGGCGGAGGTGAAGGTCCCGGTCCCGCCCGGTCACATGGTTGTCTTTTACGAAAACATCGTTCATCGCGTCTACGCCGGCAAAAAACGCAGAGAGTACCGCCTCTTTGTCGGCTGGCGCATCGGCACCCGAGGGGGCACCCCGGGCAACCCCCCGATCGACCCCACCCTGCGCGACCGCATGGTCCGCCACCAAGTGCCCAAGATCAAGGGCGGAATGCAACCCCCGGTCTACGCTCGCCAACACATGGCGTCCTGGATCGAGCGCGTCGCCGCCTGGTCGGTGAACGTCAAGGACGAGCACTGCTACGACCACCTTGTTCGATCGGGAAAAAACAAGGACAAGACCTTTCGCATCGCCAAACGGTTTCCGATGAACCCGGGCATGTCCTACCCGGCGTACACCAAATTGGAACTGTTCGTTCTTCACCCACACACCCCGGAGGAGTACGCCACGGCGCTCAAAGCACCCGCGCAAGTGCAACCCGTGCAACCCGAGCCCGCACCCGTGCAAGTGCAGCACAAAAGATCTGCGCCCGAGGCGCCCGAGCCCGTCCCGAAGAAAGCGCGCCTCCTTGATTTCCGTGATTTGTTCTACTACACGAGCAAGAGGGAGCGGACCCGTCGCTTGGGCGGGTTTGACCTCGAAGGAATCTTGAGCGAAATCCCCAGCCGGGCAATGGAAGACATGTCCGACCGCACGCTCCGACGTTTCTCCCGTGCACTGCGCGACGCGGTGTGGGACAAGCAGGCGTTTTGTGTCGCGCACGAGTGCACCCGCGAGGAAGCGCTTGCCAAAGGGGCACTGGGCGGGTTCAATCACGGTGAAAACGGTGCCGGGCACTTTTACTTTGAGCCCAAATCCGGTGAGTTCACCGCGGAGCAGATTCAATTGATTGATGACCACACCGCCTGCTGCTACAACACGGGTCAGCCCTGCGCGCAACAGTTGGACGACGAGTGGGACGGGGACCCCTGCGAATGTGCAATGGGCAGTGCCAACGGGTCCTACTGCTACGAAGTGGGTCTCGGACCGGACACCTTTGAAGAGGAGTGCGACTGCTTTGCAATCAAGCCGATCTGTTCCCGGTTCGAGACCGGTCGCACCGAGTTCATCCACACCGTCGAACAGTTCAAGGACAGTGTCGGAGATTTTGCATTGTTGGACGCCGATACGCTTGTCAAAGTCGGTGCGTTTTTAAAATCGTCGATGCAGGGCGAATTGCGCTATGCCTCCGGCTCGGGCTCCGGCTCGGGCTCCGTCGTCTACAAACCCTACCCGAAACCCGAGCCCGAACCCGCACCCGCACCCCAACCCGCACCCGCGCCCCAACCCGCACCCGCGCCCGAGGAGCCCGATGCACGTCCCCGAGAGGACTACGAGAATTTGTTTCGCTTGGACGAAGCGCGACAAACGCAGTTGTTGGGGTGCACCGTCGAAAGATTATTGAAATTGGTCCCGAGTCGAATCTTGAAACGCATGTCCGGCAATACTCTCGAGGAGGTGTCCTACCAGTTGCGTCGAGCCATATGGGACAAAAAAGCCTTTTGCACCTACAGCGAGTGCACCCGCGAGGAAGCCGTCGCCAAAGGGGAGTTGGGCGGGTACACCGCGGGCGAGTTGGGCACGCACTACTTCTTCTTCGAGCCCAAGTCGGGGGGGGAGTTCTCCGAGTTCACCGACGACCAACGCCAATTGATCTCCGACCACACCGCCTGCTGCTTCTTGAATGGGCAGCCTTGTGCGTGCGATGAGGACGACGACGATTACGAACCGTGCGAGTGCCAGCTGGGCAACGACCTTGGTTCCTACTGGTTTCAAATGAATCTCGGACCAAACACCTTTGACTCCGAGTGCGGTGTCGACTTGATCGAGCCCGTGTTTGTTCGCACCTTCAAATCCGGGGACTTTACCGCCGTCGACAACATTTACAGCATGGAGGAACTCAAAGGATGTTTCGACCTCAACACCATGGACGTCGACAAACTGATCAAGGTCGCCGCCTTCTTGCAAAACCCGGTGGAACTCAGCGTCAAGGAGAGCATTGCAGGCATGGACGGTGTAGCCACGTACACACGTAAATAAAACTTTATGCCTTTAATTATTCCCCCAGAAGATTCCTGTACAGAAAACTTTTCTGTTCCTGTTGAACCCCCGACAGAAGATTCCCGTGGATTCCCGTACAGAAAATTTTCTGTTCCCGGTTTTTAAACGCGGGAAAAAATCAGTCATTTTCAGACAGCGATTTAAATAGCCGTAGAAGCCCACAGCGGGTCGCTGGAGCCGTCTGCTGCGTTCCTAGACCCTGTAGGGGCGTTTTAAGGATGTTTACACA
>JGI20154J14316_10001944_pt1 | contig 17865 bp, 22 predicted proteins | sample COG_04_FD_14316 | JGI IMG/M metagenome (IMG submission 14316) | reverse complement strand
TTGCTGACCTATACGATGGCAACGACCGATTGCCTGTTCTTCGACACACGGATTCCAGTGAGGCGAAACGAAATATACTTCGCTGAACATCTGCAGATTCAGTCCCTCGCAACAGGTACTTATCTGTAAAACGAACACATCGCCCTCCGTTTCCACCGCTGTAAACGCGCTTGCGCGAACAGTTGCTGACATACGACCGTCTATTACTACTATATTCTTGGCTGAGTACTCTTCGCTACGCTTCATCTTCTCTACGATTTGGTCCATTTCTTTACGAAAATGACAAAACACTAGCTTTCTCTTTCCGTTCGACGCATTGGATTTTAGTTTTTCAACTACTGTGTCTATTTTTGTTGTAAGACCTAGCATGTTATTAAATGTTTTTTCAGGTATATTAAAGGTTTCACATACTGTATTGGGAACCATCGTTGGAACAATACACATTTGGCGCTGGCGAATCATCTGGACCAAAACATCGCGAGTCGTACGTCTACTCAATGCCTCAATGATTGAACGCTCGTCATCACACGACCACTCTACCTCGACGTTAAATATTTTTTTCTCAGGCAAATGAATGTTTGCGTCTATTTTTTTTCTGTGCAAAACTGCCTCCTTTTTAAATATTTCTAGATTCATTAAAATCTCATGTTTCTGTAAGTTCAAAAGTGAGCCTAACGTATATAAATCATTCAAACTGTTTTGAATTGGAGTGCCGGAAATCAACCACGTAATTTTGCTCTTAATCGCCGAGGCAGACCTGTAAGCAACTGTATTTTTATTTTTCAAATGATGGGCTTCGTCTATGATAAGACGATCGTACTGTTTTTCTAACAAATTGCTAGTATTCAAATTTCCAAAGGTTGTCAAGATAATTTCATTATCTAAATCCAAACTGTTCTTTCCTGGACCAGACACCACCACCGGCACAATTCCCAAGAGTTCCGTTATTTTGGTCTTCCACTGGTTTAGAATCGACGCAGGCACTACGATCAATGTACTGGGAAGCTTATTGACAGCCATCAACCCAAGCAACATTATCGTCTTGCCCAACCCCATCTCATCCGCTAGAACACCTCCATTTTTTTTCAAAACTGGATGATGATAATGTTCTTTATCAAATAGCCACTTCAAACCATACATCTGGTGAGGATGACATGAGAGATTTCCCTCTTCCAAAAAGTTCTGGAATTTTTCTTCCACACGAATCATCTTATTATTTGTAAGTTATAATTAAAAAAAACATGTATCCTAAATTCAATTTTTTTGTTTTATACTTTTTATACTTTTTAAAATAACTCATTATTCCAACGGCTATATAATGCTTCGGCAGTTTGAGCACCCTCTTCACTTATCAACGTTCTTCTATTCGCTGCGGACCGCACCGTGAAATGGAAACCTATATCGACTAGGGCATGATCCAGTAGAACTTCTAGATCATCACATACTTCTGGCGCAACTTTATTTCGCAGATTGGTGATAAAGTTGTAATAATTTTCACCTACTTCACCTTCGACCGGTGCTTCAGGGCGAAACGGCCTAACGCTGTGATTCAACAAATTAATCTCACTCTGTACAGCATTGGCTACCTCACTCAACGGACGCCTCGGTATTTCATTATTTGGCGAACGTCTTGCGGCGCGCCGGACCGTGGTAAATGTATTTGGAGGTACTGTTGTTTGGCGACACATGGGACATGATGTACCGGTATGCTTATTCGTACGAATATTCGTAAAGAAACAATCGCCACAAACTTTGTGCCCACACTTAGGAACAAATACATTGGTCTTTTCAAACGAACACATACAAATTGGACAGTCATCCTGTTCATCTGGGTTTGCTACGCATCTCGACTCGGGATCAGGTGTAGCTTCCGACACAGGCTGAGGATGAGGTTGTGGGGGGGCAATATTGCGTTGAGGAGTTGAAATCACTGTATCCGGACGCTCATGATGTTGGGATATAACAACCGAGGCAGCTACCGGACACGTACGACGATTATGTCCATGATGATGACAAATACCACAACGCGACGCATTTCTCACGTTGGTTAAATTTTGGGATAATCCAATTGTAGACATTTTATTCTTATACTTATCTTGGAGATATTGGATTTGTTAAATCAATTTTTTCCCAAACAGAAAACATGTAAGTAAGTAAGTTATTGTATGTATTATTTAAATCAATTCTGAAATATCCATTTCATCATCATTTGTTTCGTAATCAACATCCATTGCTGATACACGGGGTACTCTTACTGTTATATTTGGATGTATGTTTTCTTTTTCTGAGGATACCAAAGTTTGTTGGCGAATCAATGGGATTTGCCCACCGATATGTTCTCTACTTAGACTACCTAGACGTCCATCACTATTAACTATTGATTGACTAGCACTACTACTACTACTACTATTCATTTCAACCCCTCTATTAAAACTCGCATTGTTTACTAATACACGCGTAATTCTATTCAAATGAAATACTGCTTTGTCCGGCGTCATTGTACTAAACCAATCTAGTACTTCTTGTTCAAAATATGGGTCTGACATCCCATAATCACGCGGCGCCTCGCGACGAAGAGGGCGAGATTGTGATTGGCCGTGTATCGCACAACCATAGCAATTCCCAGCATTATCCACACACGATGGACTTCCACAAACAACCGCATTGCAACTTTCACATTCTTCTACTCCCATATTCAAATCACAGCTTGAACATTCCGTATCAAATGGGGGGCTCATATTTACTCTATTTAATGTATTCATTTATACATTAAAAAAAGTATAATTCTTAATTCAATTTTTTTAAGTATAAAAATATATCTACTGGTATTGCATTTTTTCGGCTAGGCGGGTCGACTTTCGTAGTCCAACTGGTTCATTCTTCTTCGCAGTACGATTCGCGCGACGCTTCTCTTGGATTTCGGCGTTCTTTACATCATAGGCGCGCTTTTCCTCAATCAACCCGCGCTTTTCTACAAGAGCACATTTTTCCTCCTTTACTTTCACAGCACGATACGCGTCGGTTCTAATGAAATTTAGAACACGAAGCTTCCAATTGCTTGTATCAATGATATTTTTCATTTCTTGTTCCCAACCTTTCATATTATTCTCCCGAAAATGACGATTTCTTACAGAGTATGATGAATGCTTCTCTACATCCTTACGTCTGTCCATGTATACAGTACGCTCCAAATTACTTACTATCTCAACTGGTCCAGACTTGCTTTTGAAATTCAAAGGGACCTTTATTTCCACAGGACCATTCTCATATCTGTTGGTATCCACGTTGAAGATATGAGTATTTACCGTGAATGAACTCATGGTTGCTTGTGCTTTGGGGGTTGCTCTTGTTGTTGTCATTTTTATATGTATCTTAAATAATAATTTTATTAATTCAATTTTTCTTTTTTGCAAAAAAAAACTACACTTATCAGTGATGTTAAAATAATTGTTTTCTCAAAATCTATGCTACACCATTCATTAAAGCCTCCTCATAGAGTAAAGCTTCAATACCGTGTTCATCAATGAATAACTGTCTTCCAGTATTATTCCACCATTCTTCTGCTTCATTCGTCTCCATATCAAGATCTAGATGGTCCTCCTTTGTTAAACATGCGCTGTATGCTCCAGGAATCTTAAGCATCTCATCTTCCTCAGTGAGAGCCATGTCTGAGGATAGCGCATACTGGTCGGGGTTTTGTTCAGCTACTTGAATGAGCATGTACTTGACGTGCTTTTGGGCACAGAAGTCATAGAATTCCATCCACTCCTCATCGGTAATGCTGTTCCACTTGAACTGGGAAAATCCCCCTATGAATTCATCTGTTTCCATCTTGTCCAACCGGATTCGATTCATTATGTCATCGAAGCGATATGAGAAGTCTTCCATACCAGATGTTTTATCTTTCATCAATCTCTTCAACGCATAACATCTAACGCATTTCCATAGGTCCTCGACAACCTCATTACGGATAGATGGGTTATCTACGGCAACCGAGGTATTGTCATTCAAGGTATTATTGGAAACTGGCATTGTATGTGTTGGTTTTATATACTTTTTATAATAGTATTTGCGAAGTCAATTTTTTTTTACTATATAGACAGTTCTCTATATTATTATTATGGATATTATTAACTGGATTGGTTGCGGATTTGTTATTGCACTATTTTTAGGATTTGGTTATATTGTTATTTTCTGCAAAAATGATCATGAATTAGATAAAGAAATACATGATATAGAAAATCAACAAGAAGAACTATAAAAATTGAATTATTATTGTTTATTTACTTTCGTAGAAATATAACATGTCATTTGATACACTTACAGAACAATTATTGAACGACGAATGGATATTCGTTCTTCCAAAATTTGAGAAAAAATATATGCTTAATACATTTGATGACGGAAACGACGAATACGCGCACTATTTAAATGAATGGGTTGTATTTGGAGAATGGAAAGGAAAAAGGGCATTGTTTAACTATCATCAGCGTGATATTATTGTAAGATCAATCAGTCATTGGAAAATTACGTTAGTGTAAGTCAGCGTTTAATGAAAACCGAAATTTTAAAATAATTAAAAAAATATTAACTTTAACTTTAAAATAATTCATACACTTCTACGACATTCTAATTACTTAATCCTCTTCGTCTACTACAACCCTATCCTTTTTTGCTACTTTCTTTTCCTTTCTTTCTTTCTTTTCTTCCTCTTTTTTTGCCTTTTTTTCAGAACGTTTTGCTGCTCTTGCTATTTTTTCTGCTTCTTTTTCACACTTAACCTTGTCCTTAAATGTCTTCTTTACCTCTTTTCCCAGTTCTTTTATTAAAAACTTTTGACGCTTTATTGTGAACTTTTCCTTACGTTTTTCTTCTTTTTCCGCATCCTTCATTTTTATTTGTTCGGCTTTTTCTGCGTTTTTTGCTTCTTTTTTTGCTTCTTTTTTTGCTTCTTTTTCTGTATTCTTTTTTTCTTCACGATGTACCTTGAATTCTTCAACTGTCATATCCATATCCATTGCTGCTTTTTCCAAAGCTCTTGTTGGTTTTGATACAATTGTGCGCGCACTCATTTTATAATAATTACTGATTATTAACTTCTTTTATGTATCTGTATTTTGCTTTTTGACAATTCAATTTTTACGCGCTCATATTCATCTTTATGGCACTATGGCATTTATAGTCTATTACTTTTATATCGTCCATAGTATAATCATCTATGTTATCTTTTTTTGTTATTTCTATTTTGGGAAAATCATATGGACTACGTTGTATTTGCTCTTTTAACGCATCTACGTGGTCTTCGTATATATGGGCATTTCCTATAAAATGAACCAACTCTGTCGCTTTTAAATTACATACACTCGCAATTAAATGTGTCAATAAACCGTATGACGCTATATTAAACGGCACACCCAAACCGACGTCTCCACTTCTCTGGTACAATGAACAATGTAGTTCATCATTATTTAATACTTGAAACTGTGCTAATAAATGACACGGGGGAAGCGCCATCTTATCTATTTGACAAGGATTCCACGCTGTTAAAATTATTTGACGCGAATTTCGCTTTTCTGGATTTTTCAGCGTTTCTATTATAGTCTTTAATTGGTCAACTCCTTCGTCGGTGTAATCCGCATTTTTTCCTTTGTATTCCGCATTGAAATGACGCCACTGAAAACCATATATGGGACCCAAATCACCCTCTTCATAGTCCGTTATATTTCGAGTCTTTAAAAATTCTTTTGTTGAATTTCCATCCCAAATGTGCACCTTTTGTTCATTCAGTCTATGGTTGTCTGTATCGCCTTTTATAAACCAAAATAATTCTTTGAAGCACGTCTTATATGCCGTCTTTTTTGTTGTTAATATTGGCATCACATTATCTTTTAATGAATATCTCATCATTGCACCGAAACGCGTATATGTATTTCCGTTTCTGGTTTTCTCATAACTACCGTTTTTTAAAATATCATCTATTAGACCCAAATACTGATTTTCTTCGTGCATAAATTTTATTTTGTTTATTCTTTATATTTCTTATTTATTAACTATTAAATATTTATACAATTAAAATATAATTAAAATACAATTAAAATACAATTAAAATACAATTAAAATACAATTAAAATACAATTAAAAAATACTTTTAGGTCTTCACCTTACATTTTTTGCGTCAATTCACTATAATATCTATATACGTTTTCAAATAGAAACTTTAAAATATTATCCAATCCCATACTTGTTTTCATATATACAACTACTTGAAATGAAGATATTTTTGACGGTGATATTACTCGCAGCGTTCTTTCATTGTCAATTAATTCCAATGAAAAGCTATCTAGTTCTTTTGACTTCTCAACTATTTCTATACTATTCGGCATTTTTCTTATTTTCCAATCGGTTGAAGGCATTAATTCTTTAAAAATGTCTTCAAATCTATTAAATAAAAGCTTTTTTAAACTTAACTCATCGTATACTTTTTCATGTAGTTTTTCATCTAATTTATCATGTAGTTTTTCATCTAATTTATCATGTAAATCGTTATGTGTAATTACATGTAATTTGGGGACTACTACTTGTAAGGTCATCTATGTTAATATAATTGATGCCCAAATTTTTGTTTCAATTTTATTTTTATTAATTATTTACAATTATTAATTATTTACAATTATTAATTATTTATATTTACCTAATGTATTATGAGTCTTTTTTATTTTTCTTCTACCGTTATCAAATGCGCTATTCTTTCATCGTTGGTTGCGGTTGTTATCAACTTAATCGCATCTTATATCATTATACGCTATGCTACTAAGAACGAAATTAAACCGGTTGATGGTCCAGATAAACTGTCTTTTAAAAGTCAACTTATGCATGCTCTTATTTATTATACCAAAATTCCTCTCTCTAGTTCATTGATCGTTTTTATTATTTCTGTTCTTGCTGTGTTAATTAGTCATTCTATTTGGAAATGTTAATTTATATAAAACCATTACTCATTCGCAATACTACTTTTAATAAATCTATCGCATTTAACATCTTGGTTTCTATTGTTTCCATTATTATATCTTCAAACGAACGACTTTTTATCCATTTATTATCTTTCTTATACGCAACGTAGAATGTAGAACACATTAAAAATAATATTGAAGCGATTGACAGATATAACAATATTCCGCGGATTTTTTTATTTTCTAGTAAATTTGTTCTTTTTACATATAACGCAATTAATGTTCCCACTATTATATTTGGAATATAATGATCTGTATTTTCCAAATTAGTTTCAGGCTCGTATTTGGTACCCATCAATATATCCATTATATCTGGACCATAGTTATAGGTTATATCATTATGATGCTTCTCGTGGATGTTATTTACATGAAATATTGAATAATTTATATTGTGTACTGTTGTATAAAATATACCAAACATTAACGCTACGTGTTTGTCTAATATATTTCCAAATGAAAAAAATATTAACACATATAATACTATCATTGAGACTACTTCTATTTGAACCTGCATTATGCTACTCAATAGATTTACGGTATTGTGATGATACGCATGTCCATAATTCATTGGATAAAATATTTCCATATGAGCGATTACATGTCCAATATACAACAAAAATATTGATAATATATATTGTATTATTCCTATACTGAAATTGGCAGATAAAAGATAGTTTGACCCCAATAATAATAACCACGTTTTGTAATTTATTTTTATTGATTGAAACGCATTTAAGATTTTACTCATTTATATTTATTCTTTTTTTTTTATTTTTATTTAAATGTATTTTTATTATTCTCTATAATGATGAAAGAATCTGTTCCTTTGAGTAGAACACAAGATATAAAACTTCGAGGCAGCGATTGTCTTGTACATGATTTTGACGGTAATGTTGTTTCACTTAAAGACGCAAAAATTTGGTTTAACCACGATAGCGACTATGTCCAACCCAGAGATACTATTAGTGAAATTAATAATAAAAAGAGAAAGTCCTTTCCGTATTTTGAGTTTAAAAAACGAAAGACATGGCTATTTTGCTGTTAAAATAACGTTTTAAAGTGAGGCAGCGCAACCAAAAATAATATTTTCATCGCACAAATACACCACGAATTTACTAATACTTCCAACTGCATGTCATATCCTTTTTCATTTGTAAACATAAATCCGTGTTTATGTAAGTAATTTATACGATTGCTTGTACTTGAAAATCCTAAATATTTTTTTTCTAACATTGTCAATGGACAATCATACAATATTACATTTGATAAGGCATCCATTGAAAGAACTACTAACACACAACTTAGATACACTGGATTGTTTACAAATACCATACAATATACAAAAAAACACATCAATATTATATGTACCATACCATAATATCCTCCCATTAATGTATCTAAAAACTGTTTTACTTTTTCTCCCATTATAAAGTTTTTTAGTATGCTTCTGTTGAATTCTTCGAAATACCTTTCTTCGTCTAATGTTTTTACACACCGACAGTATTTACATTTCTTTCTTTTATTCTTTGTAATCTTCTTTTCAGCTTTATCGATTTTTATTGTTTTCTCTTTTTTGTATATTTTGTCTATTTTGTCTATTTTGTCTATTTTGTCTATTTGAGGTTTTTCTTTTTCCACTGTTATTTCTATTGTTTTTAACTTCTCCATTATTGTTATTCTTGTTCATTTTATTTTCATTGTTTTAATTTAATCTTTTTGTTTTTTGTCTCCTTTTTAATTATTCTTTATTAATAATGGAATTCGAACCTATTATTAATAAACTTGTTCAAAATATTCATATGAAAAATACACAACCCATCTTTTTAGACCTCGTATTGGACAGTGGAGCGTTTAGTGGAAGCTACTTGGTTGGAGGACTTCTCTATTTAAAAAAACTTGAAAAATTAAACATTGTTGTCGTTAAACGGATTTCTGGGTCTAGTATTGGCTCTCTTCTTGGTCTGCTATATTTATTTGATAATCTTGATATTGCTATTGATGTATATAAATCTGTTAAAACATTTTTCTCTGCAAATGGAAATGTCTCTATTATTAAAACCATTGTTCATGACTTGATCAAAAATGTTAATATGGATAAAATTAATTCCCTAACCGATGTCCTTTTTATTTCTTATTTTGATGTATCCATACTTGAACATGTTGTTGTTTCTAAATATCCGGATAAAACGGTACTCGTTGATTCTATTCTTTCTAGTTCATATATTCCCTTTATTACCGACGGCAATCTCATTTTTCAAAATAAATATATTGATGGGGTTTATCCATACTTCTTTGAAGATTTACAACCTAACCGTATTTTCTTTATGGACCTATGGTCTCATTATTCCTTTCAAATGTTATATGTTAAAAATGAAGCGAATAGTTCTTCTAGAATTATCGAAGGCATTCTTGAAACACATCATCTTTTTTTTAACGACTTCTTTCATAACACTTTTTGTAATAAAAGCAAACTTTGTAATTTCTATGACTCCATGAACTATTTTGATAAAATCAAAATTAAACTTCGTATTTACTTGGTTCATGTATTCGTCTATTTTTATGCTATTCTTATTTATTTTCTTAAATTTTACGGTTTTGAAAAAGATGAATATTTTAATACGGTTGATATTCATCATTCTTGGTTTAATTCATTTAAAATTTTTATTCAACACTCTTTTAAAGTTTTTGTTAAATACGTTTTGACCTAGTTTGTCTCTTGCTTCTCTTTTTACGCGTCTCTTTTGCTTTACGCTTTCGTCTTTTTTTAATTGTCTTTATTTTTTGTTTTCTTGTTTTTTTTCCTCCTTCAAAGCGTTGTTTTTTATTTGGTTGTTGTGTGTTGGATGGTGGTGGTTTTTCTTGAACAAATCCTGTTTCTTCTTGAACAATTCCTTTATCTTCTTCTTTTATAGACCCCATTGTTCTTTTTCCTAATTTGGTAATTCGGTTTCCAGATTTTACTAATATAGAGGTATTGTTTGGTGCTATATAACCCGCTACTGCGTTCGCATTTATTCCACTTTTCGCAAAAGATGTTATAAAAAACATTCGCGTCGCACTTGGTCTATCGTTTGCTACACCGAACCTTGGCGCATCTGGGGTTGTTTGTGGAATTATTTTACTCTTGCTACTTGTCTTGTAGTCCACTCCTGTATAACCTCCATTTTCTATTATACTATTTAACTCTTGTGTCCAATCTCCAAACGCTTTTCGACAGGTTGTTTGTAATATAGTTAACATTGGATTTCGTTTTCCTTCCTTAAAATTTGCTATACGGTCCCATATATTTTTATACTTACCCATGTCTTTGTATTTTGTTGTTGTAAAATAAACATGGAACTCGTTAAATAATTCTGTTATTACATCACGTAATACTACACTTGCTTGCAGCATTTTTTTTCCTTTTTTTCCGGTTGTTGTTGTTGTTGTATTTACTTGCACACCTTCCACTTCTACATGATATTTATCACCGTTTATTTTTAGAAGATTTTCCGATATATTCATCTCTATGTCTACGGTTCCACCCTTATCTGATACTATATAGTTAAACTTGTGTTTATTTTCATCATCTTGAAACATTACATTCATATTTCCTTGTTCACGAACACCTTGAGAAGTTCTTCCAGAACATAATGATTGAGCATCTATTATTGAACTTGTTGGACAGAAACTCGCATTTTGCCGGACCAATTTATCACTATTTATTATATTCAATAATGTTGAATCTGCTGCCGAATTATTTATTATTATTCGATTCCCGCCTTGTATATTATTTATTAACGTTTGAGGTAATGAACGTAATGGGAAAACGTCTTGTTGAAATATTTTGTTAAATAATGTGAATATTAACTCATCTACTGACCTACTTCCACCCCTGGGACCCTTTATTGGCGCAGCTAATCCTGCTCTAAATGGATCGTGGGGGTCTTGTTGAACATCCATTGAACCACCTACTGACCTACTTCCATCCCTTGAACGCTTTATTCGTGCGGCTAATTCTGCTCCATTATCTATAATTTGGCTATCACTAATTATGCTTGATTGTTGAAATCTTTCTTTAAACATTGGAGAATTTCGACTGTTTAGTGGTATTCTTGCCAATTTACATAACACTTCTACTATTAAATTTAAATATTTATTTTCGTAATTGAATTCACTTATATTTTTTTTATATTTATATTCGGTTCTTGAATCTATTTTTTGAATTAAATTCATTTCTTGTAATATTTTTTTGGTTATCATGCGATGAATATAAGAAAGGGTTATTTGAACATCGGTTGGCAATACTTTACCCGCTTCTTCTTTTCCCGCTTTTTCTGCTTCTTTCAATATATCATCTAATATTTTTTTACACCCCGACACTGCTGTTATGGCATCTATTATACGAATATAGTCGTTTAACACTTTTATGATTGTCTTTTTTGCTGTACGCGCGTCGAGTCTTAACCCGGATAACTCAGTATTTGCGGTTCCTATTGCTGGCATTATCTTTGCCTTTTCATTGTAAATTCCTATTGTATCGTTAAAAAATTTATTCGCTGTGTTAAAAATTGTTTGTCTAAAATTGTCATCAACCGCCACTCCATTATTTAAATAGCTTATTGCTTTTTTTAAATCATCTTTAACCTTCTCCGCATATTCTATTAATGTTGTACATACGTCATTACTAGTAAAACCTCCTCTGGTCGATACTTTCATAAATGTTCCTAATATTCTACGCGTTTCACTATTTAAGATTTCTATTTTTATTTCGTCATTTGTTTTATCTTCTCCTGTTATATAATCCTTGATATTGGTTGTTCCTATTTGTTTATTTAATTTGAATATTAATATACAGGTTGATATTCTTATGTTTATTTTGTATTCCTTATTATTTAATGTTTTTATAAATACTTCATTTGGGTCAATATTAGAACCAGATAATTCATATTCAAGTAATGAATCTTTTTTGAATTTATCGATAAATATGTCTATTGTTTTTTTGAATGTACTGAATATTATATATAAATTTTTATGCACTAAATCTATTCTTTGTTTATTTAATATTTCATTATCTGTTTCATTATCTGTTTCATAATCTATATTATCATCTGTTGTTTCATTTTTAATATTTCTTTCAAGCTCCACTATTTTATAGCTTATTTGATTTCTCAATTTATAAAGACCGGTAAATATTTCTTTAAATTTTTCATCCATTGGTATATTTGTTTTTAACGAAGCACTTGATAATATATGAAATATAAAATGTCGTGTTAATGAAGCTACTTTTTCGTTATTGACAACCTCATTTTTTAATCCTTTTCCTAATTGTATTTTTGCGTTATTAATATTTATTGCTTTTTTTAGTCTAGCTTCTTCAAACTTTATACGGTCGACTACGTCTTGCGCAAGTTCTTGTTCATTCCTGACCACTTTGCCACCACTAAATTTCAATACTTGTGCTACTTTTTTCGATAAACTTAATAACCCCATTGTACCCGGACCGTCCTTTAAACAACCGGTTAAACGAGGATGGGCTTGATCCACTGGATGAAAATCATGAATCCAATCCCACGCGATTAATAATAATATTATAAATATTACATCTTCTTTTGAATCAAATTTTACATTTTTTGCACCTACCATTATTTAATATATACCGATATTTAAATATATATTAACATGCACCTAAATTTAATTTATATTAAAAAATACATAACCTATTTTTTATTTATCTATTTTTATCTTTTCCAGGAAAACCACAGTCCCATTGAAACATATATTCTACATGATGCTAATATTATTCCCAATATTGTTATTGAACCTTCTTCTTCACTTGGATTATATAATAACTCGCTACTATAATAATTATTATGTATTACTGATGTACCACCAATAAACATTGATTCGTTTTTTTTTGTATTTATTGTATTTATTGTATTTATTCCTATATTTCCTATGCTTATTTCATTGTCTAGACATATATATTGACCATACCCATCATCCTCCATCTTTATTTATCTCTATATTTTTATATCTCTATATTTTTATATCTAGTTATAACTTTTATATTCTTAATACTTGGGTTGTACTTATTCAATTTTAATTTTCAGGTTTTTTTAATGAACTCTCAAAACAGTCTTGTTTACATAATGATGGCTCACCCCAATATACATTTAGTTTCAAATTACGATATACCCCATTTAAATATAAATCGAACGGACAATGGATTTTTGTTTTCTCTGTATACTCCATTATTCGTTTCGCCGCACTATATGTTATTACATATGAATCTAAACACCGCGTACTTCCTCCACACGAAGGCCAACCTTCTTTTTGAACCATTGGCGAATTTCTACCCGCACCATTATTGTTTTTTAGAAATACGTTTTTGTCCGTCGATTTTACCAACTCGGCAGGTACATGCAGATTCCAACCCGAACCAAAAAATAATATGTCCCAATCCTCCGGTAATTCATAGTAATATATCATGAATTTCGCCAAAAAATCATCAAACAACATTACATCATCTTCGAATATTACTGCTACGTCTATTTTGTTTTCCACTATTTTACGATATATCGACATTTGCTTACATGCTAACGAGGCTTCGCTATATTTTATACAAAGTTTATCATTGTGCCAACGGAAATGACTTAAATCTTTTTCTGTTAAATCTTCGCGATCATATTCTGTTTCAAATGTTGCGGTTATATTATACTTTTCAAATTGTTCTTCCATAAATGTACGGCGTTCTTTTAGAGGCGAATAATGTACTACATACACTGGTATATCCATATTATTTTTTCCTTTTATTTTATTTATTATATTTTATCTTATTTATATTTTATCTTATGTTGTTTTTCACATAATACCATTGGGTTAAACATCTTATACCACCGTTGTCTATATGAAGATTGTAAAATGGGATTAAATGAATCTTATAGTTTAAACTTTCCAAATGTTTGTATAGTTTTGAAAATTTCTTTATATTTGCGACTATTAGGTTGTCCTTATATACTAATATATTAGACGCGAGGTTTGCCGAATCACTTTTACCGATAAAATCTTCTACACATATTATTTCATAATTGTCTTCTAGATATTTTGGCAATTTCGATATACACTCCCTACTATATAGTATTCGTTTGTTTGGCAATATACATAAACAGTTGTCCAAATGAAGTTTATTGTGCTCTATTCCTATTATTTTTTTTGAAGGAAACTCTTTTCTTAACCACAGTATTGCACTTTTGTTTGTCCGCTTTCCCTGTCCAACCAGTATTGTGTTGTTTTCTTGAATTATGTCTCCGCCATCCATTACTATATTTTCTGATAACAATATTCCGTTCGCTGCGACCTCATTCGGCAAACTTTTCACTTCTTCTACTGGATGTCGGTTGTTTTTATCTATATTTATCATTCCTGGCATTAAATATACTTTGTTGTCTATGTTTATTGACAAATCCCGTACCCATAATGTACGGCAAAATGGACCAGTTATCTCTTTTCTTGGTTCTAATACATTTATCTTTAAATCGCCGAATATTTTTTTTAATTTATCTAATATCTTTTTTAAGTTTTCAAATGGCTTTTTATTTTTTTGGCAATAATCCTTGTCATATATTTTTTCACTTCCTAGAATTATTGTCTCTTTCATTTTAATATATGTTCCTATTTTATTTTATATACACATACTTTATATGGATTTAGTTCACTCATTGTTTTCACCATTAGAAAACGACACGACGTGTATTGTTTTTTATATTGGTATGGTTGTTTCTTTTATTCTTGGCATTGTCATCTTTTTTGGTGGTTTAGGAGTTATGATTCTATCATCTAAATATAAAAATATTAGAAGTGTTATTGCGTTTCAATGGTTTTCAACATTGGTTAGTTTAACCTTTGGATACTTTGTTCAACGCACGTTATATTCTATGTGCTCTAAAACACTTTAGTTCTCTTGTAAATTACTTTAATATATTTATCAAATAGCATATATAAATATATTACTTTCGATCAAAAAATAATCATTGCTGTTTTTGTTTGCGTATGGTTGTACCTATTGGATTATTGATTTTAGTATTATATAGTTTATTAAACAAAAATAAGAAATTAAATAAAGAATTAAAACTATAATTTTACCAACATACGGTTGAGGCGTTTGAAAACACACGAGGGAATAGTGGAACGCGATTGTGGACTAGTGTGGGTTTTCTCTTGGTTAATACTTCCTTTTTATATTTAAAGTAGATGACCATTAAATATGAAGACTCCATATTATAATTTTATAAAATTTTTTTTTTTGCAAACTATTTTCATATTATACCTTAAAATCAACTTGTATCATGTCAATTTTATTCTCTACTTACTTTGTAAAAATAAAATTAAGAGAGAAGGAGAGAAAAATTAAAATTAAATAAAAAAACAAAAAACAAAAAACAAAAATCAAAAATCAAAAAACAAAAATCAAAAAACAAAAATCAAAAATCAAAAATCAAAAAACAAAAATCAAAAATCAAAAATCAAAAACTAAATATCCATATAATTAATATTCACATATATTATGGATAACAACTATAATATGAATACTTCTCCCAGCGATAAACCATTACGCGTCGCTTTATGTGGAGATAATAAACCATACTTGTTTAAAAATAAAGGAGGCATGTATGATGGAGTTGATTTTGATATTTGGAGACACATTCAAGATAAACTCGATGTTCCGTGTAAATTTATTTATTTAGATAAACCCAATTATGATAAAGAAATTCAAAATTTAGCCGACGGTAAATATGATGTATTAATTGGAAACATTTCTATTAATAATTCTCGCAATAAACTTGTTAATTTTACTCATTTAGAATATTTAGACCAAAATCGGCTTATTTATAAACATGTGAATACTAATAATTATTATAAATATTTACAAGCCTTCATTAAAAGAGCGGTTGTTCCAATCATTGCTATATTTATATTCGCATCTATTCTTGGATACGCATTAACTATTAATAATAAAAAGAATTTTATGTCTAACGCGTGGAATACATTAACTGCTTTATTAGGAAATACAGATAGAGTATCACAGAAAACCAATATTGGTAATTTAGTTGAAATCTTTATTGCGATTGTTGTTTTGGTTATTTCGTTTTTCCTTGGTCTTTTCTTACAAGGTGCTGTAACTACTGATATAATACGCATTGAATCCACGAACGACCCATTCTATAGTATTTCTACGTTGAATAATAAACATATATTGTCATTGAAAGGTACTAGTCAAAGTTCTTATCTTAAAAACTTGACCAATAAAGTTAATGTTAATGTGGTTGACTATGATTATACAGGCTTTGAAAGACGGCAGAATGACGACGAATTTGATGGTAATGTTGTTTCTAGTGGTATTGCTGATTATTATTTGAAAAATACGGAGAAATTTTCGGGATTTTTTGTTGCCGAAGAATCATTTAAAGCCATTCAAGATATGTATCCCGATTTGAGACAATCCAACTTAAATTTAGGCTACGATGAGATTGCCATTGCTATCAATAAAAATAACGATAATTTACTAGAAAAGATTAATTTAGTTCTTTCTGAAATGAAAGATAACGAAGTTCTTCCATCATTGTGTGAAAAATATTTCAAAGATGGGGGTGTAACTAAATGTATTTTGTAATTTTATTATTTTATTATTTTATTAAAATTGATTTTTCAATATTGTTTTCTATTATTATAAAACAATGTTGAAAATTACCAACACAAAAGTATATTATGAACATATTAAACGGGTTGTAATCAAGACCTTGAAAAAATTTGAAGACAAAGAACCTCCGCTTGGACGTTGGAAAAGGATTGAAGGTAAGTCGGCTGACCAACGCATTGATTGGGCAAATGAAGACCATTGTGGTCCATGTGGACAACTTAAAGTTGTTAAAAGGCCATTTAGAGCTGTTAAAAGGCCGTTTAAAGTTGTTAAAATGCCGATTAAAGCAATTGTGAAAAACACTTAAAGAATATTGATTGGACTGACTTAAAGAATATTTTGGTGATTTTATTTTAAATAATTTGTTTAATTCTTATTAATAACTTATTTTTTTTTAGTATGAGCAGTGATTTGAAACATTTAATGTCACTTAATGTCAACCGACTTACATTGGACCAAAGTTCTATTTTGATTAAATCATTGGAACAGATGATTATTATTGAGAATAAGGTCGGCAAGTTTGACCACGATTGTGTTGATTCTGTTAAACAAAAAATTATTCATTTAAAAGAAGCATGTAAGCATTATTTATATTTACGCTTTAAATCCAAGGATATTATTTTTAAAATGAACCTATTATTTCCATCCTATATTTCGGGACAACCTGAGGAAAGTCTATACATACATGCTGGCCCTATTGACTATGTTCCATATTCGGTTTATTATTTTGTTCATATGATTGATAATTGGAAACATGCTGTTATTCATCGCAACGCAGGTCATGTTAAACAGTTTAAGGTTGATGGCGATTTTCAACCCATGGCTTTTCAAGAGTATCATGAAGCGTTTCCACACATTGAGTATAGTTTAGGGTTCGCTGGGCGACCAGGAGGACCGGCATTTTATATTTCTACTCGTGATAATTCTGTTAACCATGGACCTGGCTCACAGGGTAGTAAGACTGGGCAAGCTGACGGTTGTTTTGGTATTATATATGATGAAGGGTCTAAGCTTGTGGTTGAACGAATTAAGCAGATGCGCGGCATGGGTAGCGCTGGATTTATAGGCGATAAGGATAATTGTGTTAAGGTTGTTAGTGTTGGATTTGATTAATATGGTGTATACTTATGCTTATTACATCACAACCGTTTTTTACACATTTGTATATATTTAAAA
>JGI20154J14316_10001929_pt1 | contig 17971 bp, 14 predicted proteins | sample COG_04_FD_14316 | JGI IMG/M metagenome (IMG submission 14316) | reverse complement strand
CAGAGCTGTTTCCTAGCTTGCCAATAGTCATGGGCATTACACCCGCAGGAACAGGTGTTTTATAAAGTTTATAAAAACGATTGACAATGGCTTCATCCATTTTTTCGTTTGCTTGATGAATCAGTATTTTTTTGACCTCCTTAATATCAACACCACTGTTGTCCAAACAGGTTTTCATTGCACCAGGAACTTTTGATAAGGCAAATTCATAAATTTTTCGACCGTGCATTTTGATAAAACGGGTATTTTCTTCTGAAGATTTATTATTTGAGCAGCCAAAAAATAAATGATAAACTTCATCATGGGTATAAGATGCAGATTCATGAGACAATATTCCGCCATCCTCTTCAGAAGCTTCGATGAGTGTTGCGCCAGCACCATCCGAGAATATCATTGAATCTCGGTCACGTGGATCAACTACTCTAGATAGTGTTTCAGCGCCAATCACAAGGCATTTTTTGGCCATTCCAGCTTTGATGAACGCTTGCGCCTGAATAACACCTTCAATCCAGCCAGGACATCCAAATAGGATGTCATAAGCGACACATTTTGGGTTTTTTATTTTTAGAAGATGTTTGACCCGAGCAGCCAAACACGGCAATATATCACTTTGGATGGCGTCTGATTTTACATCTCCAAAATTATGAGCTAGGATAATATAATCTAATGTTTCAGGGTCGACATCAGCATCTTTAATCGCTTTTTCAGCAGCCAATGCTCCAAGGTCAGATGTGGACAAGTGGTCTTGGGCATAGCGTCGTTCTGAAATTCCGGTAATGGCTTCAAATTTTTCTACGATGACCTCATTAGAGGAAGGGATTTCAGAACCATCTACATTTAAAAATGAATGCTGATTAAAGGCTTCATTTTTTTGCACTATTTTTGGAATGTAACTCCCAGTTCCTGTGATTTTGATACTCATAATTTTAGTGTTTTAAACTTCAGCATACGCCTCAATTGGGGCACATGTACATATTAAATTTCGATCGCCATAAGCGTCATCTACACGACGAACAGACGGCCAAAATTTATCTTCTTTAATATATTCTAATGGGAAGGCGGCTACGGCTCTACTGTAAGGGAAATCCCAAACATCGTTAGTCAGCATTTCTTGGGTGTGGGGAGCGTTTTTTAAAGGATTATTTGGAACCTCTTTTGTGGTTGTTTCAATTTCTTTTCGGATAGCAATCATGGCATCACAAAACCGATCCATTTCAGCTTTGCTTTCACTTTCTGTAGGCTCAATCATCATAGTGCCCGCAACTGGAAAAGAAACGGTAGGTGCATGAAAGCCATAATCCATAAGGCGTTTGGCAATATCAACCACCTCAATTCCTTTAGTCTTAAAATCGCGACAGTCAATAATCATTTCATGAGCAGCTCGCCCTTGTTCACCTGTGTATAAAGTATTATAATGCCCTTCTAGACGATCTTTGATGTAGTTTGCATTTAGAATGGCAATTTTTGTAGAATCTGTCAATCCTTTAGCGCCTAACATTTTAATGTAGCCATAGGAAATTAAACACGCCAAAGCCGATCCAAACGGTGCTCCAGAAATAGCATTTATTGCTTGGTCTCCTCCAGTTTCGATTAAAGGATTTCCAGGTAAAAATGGTGTTAATTGTTTGGCAACACAAATAGGACCTACACCTGGGCCTCCACCTCCATGTGGAATTGCAAAGGTTTTGTGAAGGTTCAAATGGCACACATCAGCTCCAATAGTTCCGGGGTTTGTTATGCCAACCTGGGCATTCATATTTGCACCATCCATGTATACTTGCCCACCATGATCGTGAATAATTTGTGTAATTTCTTTTATAGCAGATTCATAAACCCCATGTGTAGAAGGATAAGTAATCATCAGTGCAGCCAAATTGTCTTTATGCAAAATCGCCTTTTCTCTTAAATCAGCCACATCAATATTCCCATTTTCAGATGATTTTGTGACTACTACTTTCATGCCAGCCATTACTGCACTCGCCGGATTTGTGCCATGTGCAGATGATGGAATAATACAGATTTTTCGATGGTGATCGCCTCGGGATTCATGATAAGCTCTAATGACCATCAGGCCTGCAAATTCGCCTTGAGCTCCAGAATTCGGTTGGAGAGATGTTCCTGCAAACCCTGTAATTTCTGTTAATTGACTCTCTAATTCTGTTAGTACAATTTGGTAACCCTCCACTTGATTGATAGGGGCAAACGGATGAATATCCCCCCAGTTTGGCCAACTTAGAGGTAGCATTTCTACGGCAGCATTTAACTTCATCGTACAAGATCCTAATGAAATCATAGAGAAGTTTAGAGCTAAATCTTTGCGTTCTAAGCGCTTGATGTAGCGCATTAGTTCCGTCTCAGAATGATGACTATTAAAAATCACATTGCTTAAAAAACTGGAATGACGTTTTGCGGTTTCAGGGATTCTTATATTTGAACTCAGTGTTTGAATTTGAGTTGTTTTTTTAACGTAAGACTCAGCAAAAATGGAGAGTATCAGATTAAGATCTGAAAGCGTTGTGGTTTCATTTACAGCAATTGAAACGGTTGTGGTGTCTGGATAATAGAAGTTGATTTCGTTGTGTTCTGCGGTGGTTTTGAGGGTTGAGTTTTCAGGAACACGAATTTGAATCGTGTCAAAAAAGCCATCATGAATCAAATCAAACCCTAGGTTTTCTAAACTATCTGCCAATGTTACGGCAGTTGCATGAACTTTTTGTGCAATATATCTTAAGCCTTCTGGACCGTGATATACGGCATACATTCCAGCCATGACCGCAAGCAGTACTTGTGCCGTACAAATATTAGAAGTTGCACGATCTCTTTTGATATGTTGTTCGCGAGTTTGAAGTGCCATTCGTAAGGCACGATTACAATCCATATCTTTAGTAACTCCTATAATTCTGCCTGGAATAAAACGTTTATATGCTTCTTTGGTTGCAAAATAAGCGGCATGTGGACCGCCATATCCCATTGGAATGCCAAAACGCTGGGTAGTTCCCACGACAACATCTGCACCACATTTCCCTGGGGCTTCTAAAGTTATCAAGCTCAAAATATCAGCAGCAACGGCGACTTTTATGTCATTTTGATTTGCCTCACTAATGAATTTTTGCAAGTCCATAATTACACCTGATTTTCCAGGGTATTGGAGAAGTGCACCAAAAAAATCAGATGAAAAATCAAAATCGTTAAAAGCTCCCAACACCAATTCAATTCCAATCGGAGTTGCCCGTGTTTTTAAAACAGAGAGTGTCTGCGGTAACACCTCGTCCGAAACAAAAAACTTTACAGTGCCTGCTTTTGCTTGTGGTTTTGGACGCACTGCAAACAACAAGGCCATGGCTTCAGCCGCAGCAGTACTTTCGTCTAGTAAAGAGGCATTGGCGAGTTCCATACCAGTCAAGTCAGAAATCATGGTCTGGTAATTCAACAATGCTTCCAAACGGCCTTGAGCAATCTCAGCTTGGTAAGGGGTATAAGCGGTGTACCAGCCTGGGTTTTCCAAAATATTTCGCTGAATAACGGCTGGGAGGTTAGAAGGGTGGTAGCCCATTCCGATATAAGATTTATAAACCTTATTCTTTGAAGCTAAATGATGAATGTGTTCAAAGTATTCTTGCTCGCTTAAAGGCATATCCAAATTTAGGGGCGACTCTAGTCGAATGTTGTCAGGAACAGTTTCAACAATCAACTCGTCTATAGAATTTGCACCAACAACCTGAAGCATTTCTTTGAAATGTTCGTCTCTTGGACCAATATGCCTAAGGGCAAATACATCTGTTTTCATCGTTTAGGTATCTTGTATAAAAAACAAAATTAAGCAAATTAATAAGGTTTTAATTTTCTAAAAATGAAAGTTATTAAACAATTCTCAGGGTTATTAACAGTTTGCCTATTTTTGCAGTATGACGCTTTTGAAACGCCTCTTAGATTTCTATATAAATAGCAGTATACATGTGGCACTTGCCGTGCTTTCTTTTTGTGTTTTAACGGGGTATGAATTGCATTTAACTACTGCTCCAATTTTCTATAGCGCCATTTTTTGCGCTTCAATTGTAGGCTATAACTTTGTGAAATACTTTGGTTTGGCGAAGTTTTATTATCGCTCACTTACAACGAGATTAAAATACATTCAATTGGTGTCAGTGTTGAGTTTAATGGGTTTAGGTTATGCCTTTTTAAGCCTTCAATATACAAGTCAAGTTCTATTGTTTTTTTTAGGGCTGATTACCTTTTTATATGCGATTCCGATGGGTGTTAAAACTCCAAAAAATTTAAGGTCTATAGGCGGTGTCAAAATTTATATCATAGCATTTGTTTGGGCGATGACCACGGTTACTTTACCCGTTTTAGAATCCCAGCAAGCCCTTAATTTAGAGCATTGGATTCTGGTGCTGCAACGTGCTTTTATTGTTATTGTGTTGATGCTTCCCTTTGAAATTAGAGACTTAGATTTGGATCAAACCCACCTGTCAACCCTTCCCCAAAAATTAGGAATTAAAAACACTAAAATTATTGGATATGCCTTACTGGGCGATGCAGTATTATTGGAGTTTTTCAAACAACAATTTGATCAAAGTCGATTTTTGATAGTATTTTTTTCGGTTGCTGTATTGGCGGCCTTAGTATTTCATAGCACAAAAACGAAGACGCGTTACTATACGGCTTTTTGGGTGGAATCTGTTCCGATTCTAACCCTTATTTTGGTGGTTATTTTAAGTCTAATTCAAAAGGCCTGAGCGTCTGAGTAAAGCTTCTGCTCTCGGTTTTTGTCCACGAAATTTAACATATAATTCTAAAGGGTCTTGCGTACCGCCTTTGCTTAATACATGAGTTTTAAACCTCTCCGCAATTTTAGGGTCAAAAAGATCATTTTCTTTAAAATATTCAAAAGCATCGGCGTCTAAAACTTCAGCCCATTTATAACTGTAATACCCCGATGAGTATCCCCCTTGAAAGATGTGGGCAAAAGCTGTGGACATACAGTTTTCAGCCACGTCTGGAAACAGTTGTGTGGCCTGAAACGCTGCGGATTCATGTTGCTTTACAGCTACGATATTGCAAGGATCTATACCATGCCAACTCATATCCAATAACCCAAAACTGAGCTGTCTTAGTGTTTGCATGCCTTGTTGAAATGTAGAGGCTGCTCGGATTTTATCAATAAGATTCATTGGAATTGGAGCAGCCGTTTCATAATGTCTTGCAAAGAGTGCTAAAGCCTCTTTTTCATAGCACCAATTTTCCATAATTTGACTCGGCAATTCTACAAAATCCCAAGCTACACTTGTCCCCGATAAACTCGGGTAAATTGTATCTGCTAACATCCCGTGAAGCGCATGTCCAAACTCGTGAAAAAGCGTGGTAACTTCGTTAAATGTTAGTAAAGACGGTTTTGTGGACGTTGGTTTTGTAAAATTACATACAATTGATACGTGGGGTCTTTCGTTGATTCCGTTTTTGACGTATTGTGATTTATATGACGTCATCCAAGCGCCGTTACGTTTACCAGCTCTAGGAAAAAAATCGGCATAAAAAATAGCTACTAGATCTTGTTTTGAGTCCTCAACTTTATACGTCAGTACGTCCTTGTGATAGGCGTCAATTTCGTTGGTTTGAGTAAACTGTAGTCCAAATAGTTTTTGAGCAACTTCAAAAGCCCCTTCAATAACATTTTCTAATTTGAAATACGGTTTTAGTTGTTCGTCATCAAAGTTGAAAAGCTGTTGTTTTAGTTTTTCAGAATAATAGGCACTATCCCATTTTTCTAAACGATCAATGTTGTCTAATTTTTTTGCAAAATCTTCGAGTTCTTTAAACTCTTTTTTGGCCGCAGGCAATGCTTTTGATAAAAGGTCTTCCAAAAAGGTTTTTACCGTCTCAGGTGTTTTGGCCATCCGTTCTTCTAGTACAAAATGCGCATGGGTTTGATAGCCTAAAAGCTGCGCTCTCTTGTAGCGAAGTTGTGTGATTTTTAAAACAATATCTTGATTATCTAAGGCATCATTTTGGAACCCTTTTTGTCCAAATGCTAAGGCGAGTTTTTGTCGTAAAACTCTATTCTTGGCATAGGTCATAAAAGGAATATAACTTGGGTAATCCAGAGTGATTAGCCAGCCTTTTTTATGTTTTTCTTCGGCCAATTGTTTGGCAGCTTCAATAGCCCCTTCTGGTAGGCCGTCCAAGTCTGAGAGCTCAGTTAATAATAGTTCATAGCGGTTTGTTTCCGCTAAAATATTCTCGCCAAAAGTAAGTTGAAGTTGACTTAGTTCTTTGTCAATTGCACGAAGTATTTTTTTTTGATCGGCATTGAGGTTGGCGCCGTTTCTTGAAAACCCTTTATATTTTTTATCTAAAAGTGTTTTTTGTTCCTCTGTTAATGAGAGCGATTCTCTAGTGTTATACACTGCTTTTACACGTTCAAAAAGTGCTGTGTTTAAAGCCACATCATTTGAAAACTCGGTGAGTAATGGCGAAACGTCTTGCGCTATTTTTTGAATCGTATCGTTGGTTTCTGCGGCATTCAAGTTAAAGAAAATACTTGAAATTCGATCGAGTTGTTCTCCAGTATATTCCAATGCTTCTATCGTATTCTCAAAAGAAGCTAATGCCTTGTTTTTAACAATGAGATCAATTTCAGCTTTAGCACTTTCAATAGCTTTTTTGAAAGCGGGTAAAAATGCTGCTGTTTCAAGTTGTGAAAATGGTGCAGTATTATAAGGCGTTTCAAAACGCGTATCAAGTATGCTCATGAGGATTATTTAGGGGGAATTTATGATTTGATGTTTTTGGAGGCATCTAAAACTTTTGCTTTTAACCCTTCTTTATAAATTAAAACTTTATCTAAAACACAGGTGTCCGCAGCTCCAATTATTTGTGCGGCCAATATCCCAGCATTTTTAGCACCATTAAGCGCTACTGTAGCTACAGGTACTCCGCCAGGCATTTGCAATATTGATAATATAGAGTCCCAGCCGTCAATCGAATTGCTAGACTTTACAGGTACGCCAATTACAGGGAGTGGGCTTAGAGAAGCAATCATTCCTGGTAAATGTGCTGCACCGCCTGCTCCGGCTATGATCACTTTTAGTCCGCGCTTATGTGCGTTTGATCCATAGTCAAATAATTTTTCAGGAGTTCGGTGAGCAGAAACAATATCTACTTCAATTTGTATATCAAACCCTTCTAAAATTGCGATTGCTTCTTTCATGACAGGCATATCGCTGTCGCTTCCCATAATAATTCCTACTTGTGCCATATTATTTACTTATTACTTTGATTGACTGTTTTACTTCTTGAGCAATTGCTCTTGCATTTTCGATATTAGAATGAACGATGGTAACATGTCCCATTTTACGAAAAGGCCGCGTTTGTTTTTTACCATAAATATGGGGTGTTACACCCTTCATTTCCATGATTTTTTCTATATTTTCATAGACAACTTCTCCTGTGTGACCTTCGGCACCTACCAAATTAACCATCACACCACTTAATTTATTTTCGGTGCTTCCCATTGGGAGCCCTAAAATCGCTCTTATATGTTGTTCAAATTGGGATGTATAGCTTGTTTCAATAGTTTGATGTCCTGAATTGTGGGGACGAGGTGCAACTTCGTTTATGATAATGTTATCGTCCTGTGTCAAAAATAATTCTACAGCCAACAATCCTACATGGGCAAACGCTTCGGAGGTTCTTAGGGCGATTGCTTTTGCTTTGTTGGCAATGTCTTTAGAAATTCTTGCAGGACATAATACATATTCAACCTGATTTGCTTCCGGATGAAATTCCATTTCTACAACGGGATATACTTTCACATCTCCAGATTCGTTTCTAGCCACAATTACGGCTAATTCACTTTTAAATGGAACAAGGTCTTCCGCAATACACTCTACATTTGGTAAGTTTTTTAAATCATCGATTGATCGTACAATTTTCACTCCAGTACCATCATAACCGAATTGAGCACATTTCCAAACAAAAGGAAACGCAATACTGTCATGCTCTATAGCGGTATATATTTCTTTTGTAAATGCAAACCTTTTGAAGGGTGCAGTTGGTAAATTATGATCGATGTAAAACAACTTTTGTGTTGCCTTATTTTGAATCGTTTCTAACGTTTTTGAAGAGGGAAGTACAGTAATCCCTTCTTTTTCAAGTGCTTTTAAGGCTTTGATATTAACGTTTTCAATTTCGATGGTGAGGGTGTTTACTTTTTTTCCAAAATTGTAAACGGTGTCATAATCCATCAAGTCGCCTTGAAAAAAATCATTACAAGCTAGTTTGCTAGGGGCTTCTTCGCTAGGGTCTAAAACACAGGTATGAATGTCAAATTTTCGGGTCGTGTATAAGAGCATTTTCCCGAGCTGACCTCCGCCTAATATACCAAGTTTGAAGTGTGATGAAAAATACTCCATTATTAAGATTTTCTTGAACGATTTTTATAAATTCAGTACAAAAATACACTTAAAAATGAAATTGGACACTAAAATCGGCCATCAAAAGGAATCAAAACCTTTACAATTGCGTATATTTGCATCTTGATTTTAGTTAATAACTAAGGCTCTTTAAAGAAGTCAATAATTTAAAGTTTAAATTACGAATGAAAAATTTAGTATTATTTGGCCCTCCAGGTGCAGGAAAAGGTACTCAGGCTGCTTTTCTAAAAGAAACCTATGATCTTATTCATATTTCGACAGGAGATGTGTTTCGTTTTAACATAAAAAATGAAACAGATTTAGGAAAACTAGCGAAATCTTTTATGGACAAAGGGGCGCTGGTACCAGATCAAGTAACGATTGATATGCTGAGTGCAGAAGTGGCTAAAAACTTGGATTCAAATGGATTTATTTTTGATGGATTTCCTCGAAATGTACTACAAGCAGAGGCTTTAGATGTACTTTTGAAATCGCATCAAACGGAAATAAGTGCCATGATTGCTTTGGAGGTTGATGATGAAGTTTTGGTAAAACGCCTTCTCAAACGCGGAAAAACAAGCGGACGACCTGATGATGCCAATGATACAGTGGTTCGCAATAGGATAAAAATATATTATGCCGAAACAGCTATCCTAAAGTCTTATTATTCGGCTAAGGATAAATATTTTGGCGTGGATGGCGTAGGGTCTGTAGAAGACATCACGGTCCGATTAAATACAGTGATTAATACACTGTAAACTAAAACGCATTACATGACAGAAGGTAATTTTGTAGATTATGTAAAAATGTTTGCTTGCTCTGGAAATGGAGGAAAAGGATCTGTTCACCTTCATCGCGAGAAATTTATCACTAAAGGAGGCCCTGATGGTGGTGATGGTGGACGTGGAGGTCATGTTATTGTTCGAGGTAATGAACATCTTTGGACCCTACACCACTTGAAATTTAAACGTCATTTTAGAGCTGGTCATGGGGGGTCAGGCAGCAAAAGTCGTAGTACTGGCGCTGATGGAGAAGACGTATACGTTGAGGTTCCGTTAGGAACGGTTCTTCGTGACACGGACACCAACGAAGTTCTTTTTGAAATCACAGAAAACCAACAAGAGGTTATTCTTTGTGAAGGCGGTAAAGGCGGTTTAGGGAATTGGCATTTTAGATCATCAACAAATCAAACACCACGATACGCTCAGCCTGGACTTCCAATGGTTGAGAAATATGTAACTATTGAGCTGAAAATTTTAGCAGATGTAGGTTTAGTTGGATTTCCAAATGCTGGAAAATCAACATTATTATCAGTGATCACTTCTGCTAAACCAAAAATTGCCGATTATGAATTCACCACCTTAAAACCAAATTTAGGTATTGTAGAATACAGAGATTATCAGTCGTTTGTGATGGCGGACATTCCTGGGATTATTGAGGGTGCAGCAGAAGGAAAAGGCCTGGGGCATTACTTTTTACGTCACATTGAACGGAACTCTATTTTGTTGTTTTTAATTCCGGCAGATGCCGATAATGTTAAAAAACAATATGATATTTTGTTAGATGAGTTGCGACGCTATAATCCAGAAATGCTCGATAAAGAACGCTTAATCGCAATCTCTAAAAGTGATATGCTCGACGATGAATTAAAGGCAGAACTCACTCAAGAATTGGATGGCGAATTACCTATCGATTACTTGTTTATTTCTTCTGTAGCTCAAACGGGTATTGTTCAACTTAAGGACAGTTTGTGGGCGATGTTAAACCGATAAAAAACTTTAGGCATGAAAAATTTCGTACTGATTTTGTTGTGCCCATTTTTCTTAATAGGTCAAAACTATACTCAAGAATTTGAGACTTTATTTTTAGCGAAAACTTATGATAAAGCTATTCAAAAACTAGAGCTTTATTTATCCAAAACTCCTCAAGACGTAGTGCTAATAGAATTGATGGGTGATGCCTATGGATTACAAAGTAACTGGAGTAATGCGGTTGCCTATTACGAACAACTTCTAGACCTTGATCCCAATAATGCGAACTATCATTACAAGTATGGAGGTGTCCTAGGGAAATTGGCTAAAGAGGAGCGTAAACTAAGTGGAATCGGTCAAATTTCGAGAGTAAAAACAGCTTTCTTCAAAGCGGCAGAACTTGATCCAACCCATGTAAATGTTCGATGGGCATTGGTGGAGTTGTACACACAGTTGCCAAGTTTTTTAGGGGGGAGCTATAAAAAGGCACTGGTTTATGCGGATCAATTGGAGGAGCTTTCGGAGTCCAATGGTTATTTTGCAAAAGCGTATGTTTTTAAAAACTCTGGAAAAGACGAAACCTCCAAGGCGTATTATAAAAAAGCCTTAGGTACTCTAAATGAATTGGCGTGTTTTCAACCTGAATTGTCACATTCTGCTCACCTGAATATGCATACCAATTCATTACATTTTCTAATAGCGACTGCTTGTGTTTTGCACAACACAAAACTTGGTATTGGTCTGCAGTATATACAAACCTATATCGATACTATTTCTTCAAAAGACAACGAACCTTTGGAGGAGGCTTACTTAATTCAAGCACAGCTTTTTAAACTTCAGAATAATAGTTCTAAAGCACTGTCATCTATCAAACAAGCACTTCTTTTGAAACCCGATTTTGCCGCTGCATTGAAAGAACAGCAATTAATTTTATTGCTAAAGCCTTAAGAAAACTTAAGCTCATTCCGTATCTTTACTTCTCTTAAACTTTCAGTATGAATGTACATTTTATTGCTATAGGAGGTGCAGCGATGCACAATTTGGCATTGGCGCTTCACAATAAAGGGCTGCACGTCACAGGTAGTGATGACACTATTTTTGAGCCTTCCAAATCCCGATTAAATTCTGCAGGACTTTTGCCAACTAACTTTGGTTGGTTTGCTGAAAAAATCACGAATACCCTAGATGCAGTAGTACTTGGAATGCATGCCAAACAGGACAATCCTGAGCTTTTAAAAGCTCAAGAACTGGGACTGAAAATATATTCATATCCTGAGTTTTTGTACGAGCAATCTAAACACAAAACTCGTGTGGTAATTGGGGGTAGCCATGGAAAAACAACCATTACTGCCATGATATTACACGTTTTAAATTATCACGATATTGATGTCGATTATATGGTCGGTGCACAATTAGACGGTTTTGATGTTATGGTGAAACTTACGGATGATGCCGATTTTATTGTACTTGAGGGCGATGAATATTTAAGTTCACCAATTGACCGTCGGCCAAAGTTTCATTTATACCAGCCAAATATTGCGCTATTGAGTGGGATTGCTTGGGATCATATCAATGTGTTTCCAACATTTGAAAACTATCTTGAACAGTTTAAAATATTTGTAGAGAGTATCACTGTTGGGGGGAGTATTTCCTACAATACAGAAGATAGTAATGTACAAACTATCGTTGAACAAAGCGAAAATCAAATTCGAAAATTTCCATACCAAACCCCTGAACATACGATAGTGGATGGCGTTTCATATTTGAATACCGAAGAAGGGCCTCTTCCACTTGAGATATTTGGCGCTCATAATTTAAATAACCTTGCAGGTTCCAAATGGATTTGCCAACAAATGGGGGTGGATCAAGATGATTTTTATGAGGCAATTTCAAGTTTTTCTGGGGCGAGTAAGCGTTTGGAAAAAGTAGCAGAAAACTCAAGTTGTGTGGTCTATAAAGATTTTGCACATTCTCCTAGTAAGGTCAAAGCTACTACCGAAGCCGTAAAATCACAATATCCAGATCGTGAACTTGTGGCGTGTTTAGAGCTTCATACGTATAGTAGTTTAAATGCAGACTTTCTGGACCATTATAAAAACACATTAGACGCCGCTGATAAGGCCGTGGTTTTTTATTCGCCACATGCTGTGGAAATAAAACAATTAGAATCGGTTAGTAAGGTCCAAATAGAGAATGCTTTTGACCGCAACGATTTGATTATTTTTACAGATCCTACACTTTTCAAAGCGTATTTAATGGCTTTGGAATATGTGCATAAAACAGTACTATTGATGAGCTCAGGAAGCTATGGCGGTTTAGATTTTGAACCCCTTAAAAACAAAGTGTCTCAACCACATTGACTAAAATAATAACACTAACTCTCCAAATTTATGACAATGCTCCCCAAATCATTCTCCATAAAAAATTGGTCTCAAGATGACCGCCCCCGCGAAAAACTAAGAGATAAAGGCCCCCGAGTTTTAAGTGATGCCGAATTGTTGGCCATTCTAATTGGTTCTGGCTCGGTTCAAGAGAGTGCGGTAGAACTATCTAAGCGTATCTTAGCAAGCGTACAGCATGACCTCCAAAATTTAGGGAAGTTGTCAACGGCTCAACTCATGACTTTTAAGGGCATTGGTGAAGCGAAAGCGATTAAGATTAGAGCTGCCATAGAACTCAGTCGGCGCCGAAGAGAAAGCACTCCTAAACAACTTGACAAAATCATTACGAGTCGCTCGGCATTTGAAATTATGCAACCGCTTTTGGGTCATCTTACTCATGAAGAATTTTGGGTGTTATATCTAAATAATTCCAATAAAATATTAGCAAAAACACAATTAAGCAAAGGAGGGATGACTAGCACTATTGTAGACGTTCGTATCATTCTTAAGCAAGCCTTGGAGTATTCTGCCACGGCAATCCTTTTGGCCCACAATCATCCTTCGGGGATGCTAAAACCGAGTGTTTCGGATAAACAATTAACTCAAAAATTAAAATTAGCTACGGAAAGTTTAGATATTAAAGTCCTAGACCATATTATTGTCACAGAAAAGACTTATTTTAGTTTTGCCGATGAAAGCTTATTATAATGCTATTAATTTACACGTCTAAAATAACCCCTCGACTTCGATTTGTTTTCAAACAAATTTGTACAAGGATTTTGAAAACTCCAGTAGCATTTACCAGTGTTATTGAAGAATTTATTGCACATGAAAGTTTGAAAATGTCTTACGGCTTACAGCCCCTTGGTAGTGAGTTTTTTGTAGGAAGCAATGGCCTTTTGTTTGAGCAAGGGATTTCAGATTTAGAGATTAATGTTTCAAACTGGGAAGACACCAAATGTTTTTTTAGTTGTGGCGAAAAAAGTCATATTCCTTACGATATTTTTTCAGCAGCTTTTTATTTATTAAGTCGATATGAGGAGTATTTGCCACATGTTAAAGACAGTTATGGGCGGTTTACAAAAGAAGAAAGTTTAGCGTTTCAATCCGGGTTTTTACATCAGCCCGTAATTGACCTTTGGGCGTATAAATTCAAAGCAGCTTTAGAGATGCATTTTCCTAATTATGAATTTGAATCACGCCAATTTTCTATTAATCCGGTGATTGATGTGCCAGTGGCCTATTATTTTAAAAATAAGGGATTTTTAAGAACTATTGGGGGTATTATTTCCGATTTATTTCGGTTGCGATTCAAATTTTTATATGACCGTTTTCCAGTCTTATTTGGATTTAAAAAAGATCCATATGACAATTTTAAATGGATTATTAACCGTCAAAAAACTACGAAAACAAAATTTAATGTATTTTTTTTAATAGGCAATTTAACGACTTACGACAAGAATAACAGCCTCAACAAAAAGCAATTTGTATCCTTGATAAAATCGGTAGCCGATTATTGTAATGTGGGTATTAAAGCGTCTTATATGGCATTGGATTCTATGGCGATTTTAAAGTCCGAAAAACGGCAAATGGATGCCGTGATAAATACCGTTACGACCGCTGCGCGATCTTCATCTTCTAAAGTGAATTTACCATCGACTTATCGCAATTATATTGACCTCGAAATTAATTCTGATTATACGATGGGATATCCAGAGTTTATTGGATTCAGGGCGGGCACATGCACACCGTTTTTGTTTTATGATTTAGATTATGAGATTCAAACGCCTTTAATGATTCATCCGTTTCAATTGATGGATTTTGTGTTGCTTAAACACAGTTCGTTTTTAGATAAAAAGGAGACTTTACTTAAAGCAATTTCGGAAGTTAAAAAGGTTAACGGTACGTTTACATTCATTTTTCATAATTACGCTTTTAGCCCCAGCAAACGCTGGTCTGATTTCAAATCATTATTTAACATTATACTCGATTTATCCAATGACATTTCATCATAAAAAACATATTTTTTTCGACTTAGATCATACGCTTTGGGATTTTGATAAAAACTCCGCATTAACCTTTGAAAAAATATTTCAATTAAACGATTTAGATATTGACCTGAGTGCTTTTTTGGAAGTGTATGTTCCGATAAATTTACAGTATTGGAAATTGTATCGCGAAGAAAAAATTGATAAAAAGAATTTAAAATTTGCACGACTCAATGACGCATTTAAGGCCTTGAATATGCAGGTGTCAACAAGTATGGTTCATAAATTATCGGATGATTATATCATACACCTCTGTACATTTAACCATTTGTTCCCCGAAACGATAGCGATTTTGGAGTACTTGAAATCTAAGTACACGCTACACATCATCACCAATGGGTTCAAAGAAGTCCAACATGGAAAATTAAACCAATCCAACATTGATCATTATTTTCAGACGGTTACCAACTCTGAAATGGTTGGCGTTAAAAAACCAAACCCCAAAATCTTTAATCATTCGCTTCAAATGGCTAAGGCTACTACAGAGAACAGTCTAATGATTGGGGATAATTTGGAAGCGGATATAATGGGTGCGATCAACTTTGGGATGGACGCTATTTGTTTTAATTATCACAAAGAAACCTTAGCCGCAGATATTATAGGCATAGACCATTTATTAGAACTTAAACAGTATTTATAATTACCTTAACCCTATAAAAAAACCTGATATGAAATTTTTTAAACCACTACTTGTTTTGCTTGTCCTCCTGTTGAATTCAGTAAGTTTTGCGCAATCGGCTATCAATGACTATAAATACGTTTCGGTTCCTGAGCGCTATGATTTTTTAAAGTCTGACGATCAATATCAATTGAATTCTTTGACTGCATTTTTGCTTAAAAAAAATGGATTTACAGTTATTACCAAACAAGACCGTTTTCCGGATGATTTAGCTCAAAACAATTGTTTGGCATTGCATGCAGATGTGATGAATATTAAAGGACTTTTAATGACCAAATTACAAATAGTGCTCACAAATTGCAAAGATGAGGTTGTATTTACGTCCGAAATCGGAAAATCTAAGCTCAAGGCATACAAGAAAGCCTACCATGAAGCCTTGCGAAAAGCTTTCGAGTTAAGCGACTTTAACTATAATTATAATGGTACTTCTAGTACGGCAGTTATCCCTGAGTCCATCCCAACAACGCCGCCATCAATCCCAGTAGTGGAAGAAGTGGTTAAAGTTTCTGAGCTCAAAGCGCAGTTTTTTGTGAAATTAATGGTTCAACCCACCAATTCTGGTTATGATTTTATAGATTCAAACTCAAAGAAAATTAAATATTCTACACATGCTACGTTGTTTGATGCGGTATATATTATAGAAGGTCAAGCGGGAATTATTTATAAGCGTGGACAAAATTGGGTACGTGAATATGTCGAAAACGATAAAACAATTATTGAGGCATTAAACGTAGAGCGTTAGCCTTTATACTTGTCTTTCCAACGTTGTTTTAAAAACTCTTGTTGTGCATTTTCACGGGGGTTATTCCCGGGTTTATAGAACTGTGTATTTTCGATGCCCTCTGGTAAAAACTCTTGCGCTACAAAATTCAGATCATAATTGTGGGCATATTTGTAGGATTCCCCGTAGCCTAAATCTTTCATTAATTTCGTAGGGGCATTTCGAATGTCAAGCGGTACTGCAAGGTTACCTGTATTTTTCACGACCTCAATGGCTTGATTTATGGCGGTATAGGCTGCATTACTTTTTGGCGAGCAGGCCAAGTAGGTCGCACACTGACTAAGTATAATTCGACTTTCGGGCATGCCTATCGCCGTGACAGATTGAAAGGTGCTGTTTGCCAATACCAAAGCGGTTGGGTTGGCATTTCCGATATCTTCACTGGCCAAGATGAGAAGGCGTCGTGCAATAAATTTCACATCTTCTCCACCTTCTAGCATACGCGCCAACCAATAGACTGCGCCGTTGGGATCACTGCCACGAATGGATTTAATAAAGGCAGAAATGATGTCGTAATGCTGATCGCCAGTTTTATCATATAAAACTGTACTATTTTGTACCTTGTCCAAGACCAGCTGGTTTGTGAGGTTGACTTGAGTAGCAGTTTCAGAGTTGACAATCAATTCGAAGATATTAAGCAGTTTTCGCGCATCTCCACCAGACAGACGTAGTAAGGCTTCAGTTTCTAGGAGTTTAATTTTCTTTTTCGATAGCGCTTCATCCGTTTCAATAGCACGCTTTAGGAGCGCCTCTAAGTCGTTGGAGTCAAAAGGTTTTAGCGTATAGACCTGACAACGCGAGAGTAGGGCAGAGATGATTTCAAAACTTGGGTTTTCTGTGGTTGCACCTATTAGTGTTACCCAGCCTTTTTCAACGGCTTGTAGTAGTGAATCTTGTTGTGATTTGCTAAAGCGATGAATTTCGTCGATAAATAAAATAGGATTTTTGGTGGTAAACAATCCGCCGCTTTGTTTTGCTTTTTCAATGACTTCTCGGACGTCTTTAACTCCAGAGCTGATCGCGCTTAAGGTGTAAAATGGGCGTTCGGATTCGGTAGCAATGATTGTGGCAAGGGTGGTTTTTCCGATGCCTGGTGGTCCCCAAAAAATCATAGAGGGGATCAGTCCTTGTTTTAAAGCTTGGGTCAATGCGCCATTGGGGCCAATAAGGTGCGACTGACTGATATAGTCTGTCAATTTTTTGGGTCGTAAGCGTTCTGCCAAGGGTGCATTCATTCTACAAAACTAAAGTTTTTTTTTATATAAAGGTGACATTCTAACATATTGCCTTTTTTTGGCGGGTTATTTGCTGGTGTTTAGTAAATTTATAACCATGAATCCACAACAACCGTTTCGATTTTCCACTGGCGTGATCGGCTATCCTATAGCGTTTGTGTTGTTGATCTGGATTATTTTTTGGATGGAACTTCGCTTTGGATTTCGTTTGAATCATCTGGGGGTGTATCCCAGAACATTAACGGGGTTGAGAGGGATTATTTTCAGTCCGTTTATCCATGGAAGTTTAGAACATCTCTATCATAACTCTACCCCTTTATTGGTGTTGTCAACTGCCTTATTTTATTTTTATAGTCCTATAGCTTGGCGTGTTATTTTATATGGTATTTTATTGTCAGGTCTATGTACTTGGATTATAGGGAGTTCTGCCAATCACATTGGGGCGAGCGGACTTATTTATGTGCTGATGAGTTTTACGTTGTTTAAAGGTATTTTTTCTAAACATTACCGTTTGACGGCCTTGTCATTTGTAGTGATTTTTTTATATGGTAGTATGTTGTGGTATGTCTTTCCGATTAAAGAAAACATGTCATGGGAAGGGCATTTATCGGGATTGTTTGTTGGTTTTGTTTTTGCTCTGTTTTTTAAAACAGAAATCCCTAGACCTCCCAAATATGCGTGG
>JGI20154J14316_10001926_pt1 | contig 17990 bp, 17 predicted proteins | sample COG_04_FD_14316 | JGI IMG/M metagenome (IMG submission 14316) | reverse complement strand
CTATCATCTGCGTCAAGCCAACCCCAAGCGCCAGGCTGTAGTGGGCTTTAAAAGCATGTACTACAGAACCATCGCCGCCGGTGACTCGTATAATGACACAACGATGCTAGCTGAGGCAGATGCGGGAATTTTGTTCCATGCGCCGGATAATGTGATTGCTGAGTTTCCGCAGTTTCCCGCCGTGCAGACCTTTGCCGACTTAAAGAGAGAGTTTATTCGCGCCAGTAACCGCGACCTGAGCCTTTAGAGATTGTCTTTGGCGGGGATAAGGTTTCTAATGGTAATCCACCGGATTGAGAGAAGATTGTTTTTTATATGAATAGCAAATCCTCCAGTGCAGATAGAATTCGCGAAAAGAAAAAAATCTTTCTTAATCGTGAACAAAAGATTATCGACGCTGCGCTGTCGCTATTTTTGTCCGACGGTATAGATCGGGTAACCGTGTCCAGTATTGCCGCCAAAGCCGGTATAGGAAAGGGCACGGTGTATAAACACTTTCTGACCAAAAATGAAATTCTTGTGCGCATTATGCTCGATTATGAAGAGAGCATTACTCAGCGCTTGGCCGAAGGCATAGCCAAATCCGAAGCTGGCGAGTCCGGCGCAGCGGCNAAAGCNTACTTTGAGTCCCGCCTGGCGCGNCCTGAACTCGATCGTTTGGTGCAACACTTGGAAGTTCGCTTGATCGATTCCTCAGATGTGGCCGATCAACTGGATCAACTGCACCTTATGCGTCGCTCCAATGAAGACTCCCTGAATAGCATGATCACCCGGTTGATTGAGCGGGGAGTTCTGGAAGATGTTCCCCCACACTATCATTACCTGGCTTGCTGGGCCTTAGCCCAGGGTGCAGTAGAACTGTGCTTTAGTCGCAGTTGGAACTATCGCCTCGACAGTGCCGATTTAATGAAATTTATCACCGGTGTTGGCGTAACCATTGGCAATAGCGGTCAGTACCGGGACCCTACAGTGACTAAGTCTAGCTCTAAAAATACCGCCCTCAAGCCCCTTAAATCCCCCGAATCGAACAAGTAGGCGAGCCTCTCGTGACTGATCAGTTAGAGAGCCTGTTCGCCGATTTGCTGGCGTCCCAAGAAAAAACCTCTGCGTCACTGCCCCCTGTACACCTATGGAAACCGCAACTCAGTGGTGATATGGATATGCTCGTCGATCGAGAGGGGCGCTGGATACATGAGGGGGGCGAAATCAAGCGCCCGGCGATGGTAAAGCTGTTTTCCTCAATACTCTGGTATGAAGAGGGCGACTACTTTCTAATCACCCCAGTAGAGAAGTGGCGGATCCAGGTGGAGGTCGCACCTCTATTTGTGATTGCCGCAGAACGGCAAACTCGGGACGCTGTTCAGGCGATCAAGTTGACCACCCGCACCGGCGACGTGGTGATTGTCGACTCTCAGCACCCGCTCTCCATGCACACCTTTCCCGGTTCCGAAGAGCCACTGCCGCTGGTGTTAGTGCGGCGTAACCTCCAGGCGCTACTAAGCCGCAATGTATTCTATGAGATCGTTGAGTGGGCGGCAGAATCTAGGGATACGGAGAGCCATCAGCTCAGTATTAGCAGTATGGGTGAAGATTTTATTCTCGGTAGTTTCTAAGCCGCCTAAAAAGCAGTCAAAAAAAATGCCCGCATTATTGATGCGGGCATTTTGCTCTCTAGATTACCTTGCTAGACAAGCCTTCTTACATAAGCCGTCTCAGGCAAGCTTTGCCGCTTACATATTCGGGTAATTAGGTCCGCCAGCACCTTCAGGCACAACCCAGTTAATATTCTGGCTGGGCTCTTTAATATCACAGGTTTTACAGTGCACGCAGTTCTGGGCATTGATNTGAAAGCGTTGACTGCCATCATCGTTGGCGACCACCTCATAGACACCAGCTGGACAGTAACGCTGGGCTGGCTCATCNTAGAGCGCTAGGTTTTTGCTAATGGGCAGATCCGGATCAGCTAATACCAGATGACAGGGCTGATCTTCTTCATGGTTGGTATTCGACATAAACACCGATGAAGCCTTATCAAAGCTCAACTTACCGTCATACTTGGGGTAGTCGATTTTAGGACACTCACTTGCTGGTTTTAAGGTTTCATGATCTGCAACCTTGTCGGACAGCGTCCAGGGCAACATGCCATTAAAGATATTGATGTCGATAAAGGCATAAGCCGAGCCAATAATATTGCCAAACTTGTGCTGTGCTGGACCAAAGTTACGCTGCATATGCAATTCTTTGTAAGCCCAAGAGCTTTTATAGGCCGCTGCGTATTCGATCAGATCTGTGTTTGACTTCTCAGCTGCCAGTGCTTCGGCAACCGTTTCAGCAGCCACCATGCCAGACTTCATAGCCGTGTGACTGCCTTTGATCTTCGCAAAGTTCAGGGTGCCAGCATCGTCACCAATCAGTATTCCACCGGGGAAAGACATCTTTGGCTGGGACTGCAAGCCACCTTTTAACAGAGCCCGGGCACCATAGGTAATGCGCTCGCCGCCCTGAAGGTATTTAGCGATCTCAGGATGATGCTTGTAACGCTGAAACTCATCGTAGGGGCTGACATGGGGGTTGGTGTAGGACAGGTTAGTAATCAAACCTACGGCAACTTGATTGTCTTCTAGATGGTATAAAAAGCCGCCACCCAGTGACTTGCTTTCATCCAGCGGCCAGCCAGCAGAGTGAACCACCAGCCCTGGTTTGTGTTGATCGGCAGGAATAGTCCACAGCTCTTTAATACCGAGGCCGTAGTGCTGGGGATCTTTACCGGCATCGAGCTGGTACTTGGCAATCAGCTGCTTGCCCAGGCTACCGCGACAGCCTTCGGAGAATAGGGTGTACTTGCCACGCAATTCCATGCCCTGCATATAGGAACCTTTCTGCTCACCATTGTGACCAATACCCATGTTACCGGTGGCAATACCCAGAACTTCATTGTTTGCCCCGTAGAGGATCTCTGCAGCAGCAAAGCCTGGAAAGACTTCCACGCCAAGAGTCTCAGCCTGCTCGGCTAACCAGCGGCAGAGTTTACCGAGACTGATGACATAGTTGCCCTCGTTGTGCATGGTTTTAGGGGCAAATAGTCCTGGAACCTTGATGCGTTTGGTGGCACCGGTGAAGACGAAAATATCATCTTCAGTGACTGGCGTCAGCAGGGGAGCACCCAGCTCTTTCCAATCTGGAAACAGCTCATTGAGAGGCGTGGGTTCGAAAACAGCACCGGATAGAATATGAGCGCCCACTTCAGAGCCTTTCTCTACCACACAGACTGATATATCAGCGTTAACCTGTTTCAGTCGGCAAGCTGCGGCCAAGCCCGAGGGGCCGGCGCCAACGATGACGACATCGTAATCCATATATTCGCGTTCCACACTTATTCTCCCAAGAGCGTTAGATTTGACAGGCGTTATGTTACAACCATCATATGGGCATAGCTATAGCGATTATTGATAACCATAATTTATAACCATGACCGGCCGTCCGAGCTGACTCGTCGGTCGCGTTAGGCCGCGCGGTTGCTTGATTTATCAGGCCTAGCGATGCAATATGTGCGACTCGAAATTTGACCCCCCGCAGGCCTCTAGTGCGGCGCTTCAAATTCCCCTTTTATTCAGCCATGTGGAAGGAAAACCATGAAAGTATTGGTAGCTGTAAAGCGCGTTGTAGACTACAACGTCAAAGTAAGACCCAAGTCTGACGGTTCAGATGTTGATCTGGCGAATGTCAAAATGTCGATTAACCCATTCTGTGAAATTGCTGTTGAAGAAGCGGTGCGTCTCGCCGAAAAGGGTATCGCCACTGAAGTGATTGCTGTGTCAGTAGGTCCTAAGCAGTGCCAAGAGCAGTTGCGCACCGCGCTGGCTCTGGGTGCCGATCGCGCCATTCTGGTTGAAACCGACGAGTCTCTCGAGCCACTGGCGATTGCCAAGTGTTTGAAGGCTGTCTGCGACGCAGAGTCCCCAGACCTTATCCTGATGGGCAAACAAGCCATTGACGGTGATAACAATCAGACCGGTCAAATGCTCTCCGCACTCCTAGACTGCTCACAGGCAACCTTTGCCTCAGAGCTGAGTTTAGACGATGGCAAAGCCGTGGTTATCCGCGAAGTCGATGGCGGCCTGCAGACTCTTGAGTTGAGCTTGCCCGCGATTGTCACCTCCGATCTGCGATTGAATGAGCCGCGCTACGCTTCACTGCCAAATATTATGAAAGCCAAGCGCAAGCCATTGGATGTCAAGACGCCGGATGAGTTAGGCGTAAGCATTGCGCCTCGTGTCACCTTACTGGGCGTTGAATTGCCCGCCGAGCGTCAAGCCGGTATCAAGGTAGAAGATGTAGCCATGTTAGTAGACAAACTTAAAAACGAAGCAAAGGTGATCTCATGAGCATTTTAGTTATCGCTGAACACGACAACAGTAGCCTCAAGCCAGCTACTTTGAACTCAGTTACGGCTGCCCAAGCCATAGGTGATGATATCAATATCCTGGTTATTGGCAGCAACTGTCAGGGCGCCGCCGAGCAAGCAGCTCAGGTAGCTGGTATCAGCAAGGTATTGGTTGCCGACAATGCAGCCTATGGCCATCAACTGGCAGAAAATGTTGCGCCATTGATTGCCGAAGTAGGCGCCGGGTATAGCCACGTGCTGGCAACAGCTACTACAACCGCCAAGAACATACTGCCTCGTGCCGCTGCACTGATGGATGTTCAGGCTATCTCTGAAATTAGCGCTGTTGTTAGTGCCGACACCTTTAAGCGTCCAATCTATGCGGGCAACGTGATTGCTACAGTGCAGAGCAGTGATGCAATCAAAGTCCTCACCGTTCGCGGTACTGCGTTTGATGCCGCGCCTGCTGAAGGTGGCTCAGCCGCTATTGAAGCAGTTGCCTCTGCTCACGATGCAGGCAAGTCTGAATTTAAGGGCGAAGAAGTTGCTAAGTCAGATCGTCCAGAACTGACTGCAGCAAAAATTGTTGTATCCGGTGGCCGCGGTATGGGCAATGGTGATAACTTCAGTATGATTTACAGTATTGCCGACAAGCTCGGCGCTGGCGTTGGTGCATCTCGCGCTGCTGTTGATGCGGGCTTTGTGCCCAATGATATGCAGGTGGGCCAAACCGGTAAGATCGTTGCTCCAGATCTCTATGTTGCAGTGGGTATCTCCGGTGCGATTCAGCATCTGGCAGGTATGAAAGACAGCAAAGTGATCGTTGCGATCAACAAAGACGAAGAAGCGCCGATCTTTTCGGTTGCCGATTACGGCTTGGTTGCAGATCTGTTTACAGCACTGCCGGAGCTTGATTCTGCGCTCTAATCAATCTGATATGGGCTGAGTTGAGCAGTAATAAAAAAGACCCCATTGGGGTCTTTTTTTTGTCTCAAATTTTTTAAGTGCCTAGTTTGGCTCTTTCGATTTTTGGTTTTTAGCTTTTGCGTTTTTAAGCTTGTTTAATTTAGCGCTGCGCTCCTCTGGTGGTAAATCGCGCAGTTCTTTGAGAAGGCGTTGACGCTCTTTGGGGGGATAATGGCTCAGCGCTCGGCGCGCAGCAATCGCTTCACGGCGTTCGCCCTCGGACATATTTTCCCATCGCTGGCGCAGCGCTCTGCGTTCCTCCTCTGGTAACTGCTTAAACCGGCCGCGAGAATCCTTTATGCGCTGCCGCTGCTCTGGTGAGAGCTGCTTCCAGCGATTGGCACCCTGTTTAAATTTTTTGTCTCCGACTTTGCGCAGTAGACGATGTTGCTGCTTGGGTTTTAATTGATCCCAGCGCTCTTCCATGGGCGCCAATGCACTGCGGGCCTCGGCGGGCAGGTTCTGCCAAGGGATCGGCTCATCGCTGTGTTGATCGGCCGCGACGGGCATGGTCGAGCAGCTGAGGGCCGTCAGCAATGCTAAAATTGTTAGTCGCTTATTTCTCATCGTTTGTCTCTTTGTGCGGGCTCTCTGCAAAAGGCTCTCGAAAAAAAGCCTTTATTAACTGATTGTTTAGCTCTCAATATCCGCTAACCAATCATAAAACTCTAAGTCATCATATAAATCGAAATGCTCATCCGCCACTTCGGAGTAATAATCATCGCCAATGATCTCCCTTTCTGGCGTGATTGTCGGTCCTGTAGGAATATAGAGCAGGGCGACCAATAGTGCCGAACCCAACGAAGTTGCCAGTGCCGGCCAGAGTATAGGATTAGTCTTTCTAGGCTTTTGCTGCAGGGCATTGTTGCGCGCTTGGGCCAGGCGAAACAGGTCTTCGCTGGCAGTGTCTTGCTCCAGCGCTACAAGCTGCTCCTGCAAACTGCGTTGTGTATTACTCTTCATATCGGTAATCCTCCAGTGAGGTTCGCAGGGAGTGCATCGCCCGCGAGTAATGTGTCTTGACGCTACCCTGGCTGCAGCCCATGGTTTCAGCGGTGCTGGCAGTGCTCATTCCGTCCCAGCAGCGCAGCATAAAAGCTTGTCGCTGACGGCCAGGTAGCTGGGCAACTGCCTCAGAGAGTATTTGCATCTGTAGCTCTCGAGCAACAGTTTGATCTGGGGCGTCGCTTTTACGAGCCTCAGCGCGGTCAATTAGGTCGGCACCTTCATCGCTGGCTTGCATGCCAAAACTGGCAAGACTAAAGAGTCTTTTTTTGACCGCATTGCGGCGATAGTAGTCGGTGATTTTGCGGTTTAGGATACGGTAAAAAAGTGGTCGCCATTCACTGGCGCTCTTAGCTGAGTATTTCTCCACTAGCTTAAACATGGCGTCTTGAACTATATCCAATGCGTCATCGCGGCTACCTGTAGCCATTCTCGCCATATGAAAAGCGCGGCGCTCGATACTCTGGAGAAATTCCTCCATGGACAATGTATCCACAGGCATAGCCATTAACCCAGAGATTTTCTTGTTGCTATTAGTGTCATCAGTGTCAACGTGCTCAAGCCTGTGTTCCTCGGTGATGGCGCTACTGCTTTTGCTTTTGCTTTTGCTTTTGCTGTGGCGCAGGTCGCTGAAAATGATCTCAATATAACGGCCCCTGAGGCTTTCTCGTGGTGCCTGCGGGTCTGGAAACAGCTTTTGCCGTTCCAGCTCCAGCTCCAGTTCCAGTTCTGCAGCAGTTAATTCAGTGTTACCTATAGCTATATTCATCATCTAAAAGTTCATTCAGCAGGAGCATGGTCGTTACCCACTCCAGGTAATTGTCATCGTGCTGGTGGTGGCTGTGTTTATGACCTCGATGATAGCGCCGATAATGGCTCCTGTAGCGATCGTGATGGGGTGCGTAATAATGTTCACGCAGCTCTTTGTAGCCTGGGTACTCCTTATGGATACGACGCTCGCGCCAATGCGTATAATTATGGCCGCTAAAATGCCTGTAGGTGGTGATCCTATGGCGATGCTTTTTCGCCTGATATTTTTTGTCGTGGTAGCTTCTTTTCCAATGATGTTTGCCATGAACCTTTTTATGAGCCTTTTTATGAGCCTTGTGATTACCGTCATAGCTGTGACTAGCATAGCCTCTATCCTTATCGCGTTCGGCCAGTGCGGTTCCCGGGAAGGCCAGTAAGCCAACGCTCAGGGTCAATATGGTTAGCGCTCTTCGCATGTCTATCTCCTTATTTGCCTGTGCTCCTGTTGAACGACGGCGGGGGAGATTGGTTGACTTACGAAGTTCCTATGCGTGTAGCTCTAAGACGGCTTAGAGTCTCAAGTCAGCCCAGATAGGGCAGTGATCTGAGGGCTTTTCAAAGCCTCTGGCCTCAGTGTCTATACCTGTATCTGCAACCAATTTCATCAGTGCAGGCGAAGCCAGTATCAGATCAATACGCAGACCCCGCTTTGGCTCCAAGTCAAAACCTTTGCTGCGATAGTCAAACCAGCTATAGCTATTATCAGCTGCATTTTGCTCTCTAAAGCTATCCTGCAAGCCCCAATCTAGAAGGTTCTGCAGCCATTGCCGCTCTTCTGGCAGAAACGCACACTTGCCAGTCTTGATCCAACGCTTGGCATTTTCTGGTTTAATCCCCACATCTATGTCCTTGGCCGCAACATTCATATCACCCATCACCGCCACCAGCTCATCAGGGTTAAAGTTGCTGTCTAAATAGGCCAGTAGATCAGCGTAAAACTTTTCTTTGGCGGGAAATTTAGTTGGGTGATCACGGCTCTCACCCTGGGGAAAGTAACCATTAATCACATGCACTGTTTGACCATTGATAGAATACTGACCGTGAATCATGCGCCGCTGGGCATCTCTTTCATCTGATGGGTAGCCGCGAGTAACTGCGACGGCAGGGGACTTGCTCAGCAGGGCAACGCCATAGTGGCCTTTTTGACCATGAAAATTCACCTGGTACCCTAGATCCGCGATCGCCTGATGGGGAAACTCCTCATCGCTGACCTTGGTTTCCTGAAGACCGATAATATCTGGCCCATGCTGCACAATCATGGCTTCTAGTTGATGCAGGCGTGAGCGCAGACCATTGACGTTAAATGAAACTATTCTTACTGCCATAACTATTTCTCAGCCTTCAGTGAGCGCACCATCAGTTGCTTGCTTGTGGGCTTTGCCTGCAGGCGAATTTGATCCGCGAGAATATGGCCAGCTTCTTGAAGCATAGGGTCGGTTTCCGCTATATCTTCCTGTTCTTCTTCGTCCTCATCATTCTTAGCGTTCTCCGTATCAACTACTGAGCTGACTTCAGAGCTGACGGGAGAGTTATCAGTCACGGTTTCATCTGTAGTCTCAGAGTTCTTGCTGGCAGCGTCCTCAACTTTAGTATCGCTATCGACGACCGCGGCATCATCGTCGCTGTCTTTATTGTCATTTTTCCATGCTTTCTGATCTGCATAGAGCTCAAGGCCCTTTAGTTTGCGACGTTTATTTTCCAGCAAAAATCGCTGCTCATCCCAGTCGCTGCTCCGTGCTCGACGCTTTTCAATATTTAGCGACACAGCCTTTTCGGCATCCCAACTATTGCTCAGCTCTAATGAATCCACTAGGTGAACAAAGTCAGGGTTACTAGTGATACGCTGTTGATGCTCTGCTGTCAGTAAGGGCACAAATTGTTTAACCCCAGGTAAGGCCTTAAAGGGCACGCTGTGAATATTGTCCCAGGGCAGGGCATTGTCCTGCTGGCTCTCACCTACCTCGTCTTTGTCATAGAGGGAGGGGAATTCGATATCCGGTACCACGCCGCGATGCTGAGTGCTGTCACCAGAGACACGATAAAACTTCGATACGGTGAGTTTTAACTGACCACTGCTAAGGCCGGTGACGTCCTGCACTGTGCCCTTGCCAAAACTTTGACTACCCACCACAACAGCGCGGCCATAGTCCTGCAGCGCTCCGGCAAAAATCTCTGAGGCGGAGGCGCTGAGACGGTTGATCAATACCAGTAGCGGGCCATTGTAAGCGGCACGCATCATTGCCCGCTGGTCTCGCGATACCTGCTGGTAGGCGTTGCGGATCTGTACCACAGGGCCGGTATTAATAAATAGATCGGTGAGCATGGTGGCTTCATGGAGTGAGCCGCCACCGTTATTGCGCAGGTCTAAGATAATGCCGTCGACCTGCTGTTCGCGGAGTTCAGTGAGTAACTTGTAGACATCTCTGGTGGTGCTTTTATACTCAGGATCGCGCTTGCGATAGGCCTCAAAGTCCATATAGAAGGCGGGAATATCGATCACGCCAAGCTTTAAATCCTTACCGTTCTGGTTGATATTAATAATTTTACTCTGTGCGGATTTTTCTTCGAGCTTAACTTTGTCTCGGACAATAGCGATCACTTTGGTGCTGTCTGCGGAGTCGCTGCCGCCTTCAATTAACTCTAATCTGACCACGGAATCTTTAGCGCCACGAATCAGCTGTACTACATCGTCAATACGCCAGCCAATCACATCCACGAGCTCTCCGTCGCCCTGGCCCACAGCAATAATTTTATCTGAGGCTTTTAAAATGCCCTGCATATCCGCCGGGCCGCCGGGAATAACCCTAGCAACCTTGGTGTACTCGTCTTCAGTGCGCAACTCGGCGCCTATGCCCTCGAGAGAAAGAGACATATTGATCTGAAAATTTTCTGTGGTGCGGGGCGAAAAGTAGGAGGTGTGTGGGTCGTAGAGCGAGGCGAGGGCGTTAGCGTAGAGCTGGAATACATCTTGGCTATCTCGCTGTTTCATTTGGGTAATCTGGTTGGTAAAACGCTTAACCAGTAGTTCCCGAGCTTTAACTGGCTCTTTGTCGTTGAGTAGCAGGCGGATCATCGAGTCTTTGATGCGCTTGCGCCAATAATCACGCTGCTCTGAGGCGCTCTGCATCCATTGACGCTCTTCACCGTCGAGAACGATTGTCTCGTCAATGGTGTAATCGAACTCATAGTCGCTCTCTAATAACGCAATATTGGCTTTTAACTGCTCAAGCAAGCGATCACGGAGACGGTTAAACATGACAAAGCCAGGTGTTACATCACCGCGGCGGGCTAAATCATCAAGCTGGGTGGACCACTGGCTAAACTCTTCAATATCTGACTGGAGGAAGTAACTCTTCAGCGGATCAAGCATCTCGATATAGTTTGCAAGATAGCGCTGGGAGAGCTCATCGTTGATATCCTGACCACGGTAATGGCGGGTGGCAAGGCGATCGAGAATCTCACGGTAGAGTGCGGTCTGATCTGACTGCTTTTCGATTGGAGCAATAGCTACAGCAGTGAGCGAGAATGAAACAGTGAGAACGAAGGCGAGGATAGCGCGCGACATAATGGTTGTCCTTGTCAGTGTGAAGCTAGTTTAGCAGAAGTCGATTTAACTACTATAGACATCTTGTTGGTTAATTCGCTCCGTTGTCGGAACAGGACGTCAAGGCTGCAGAAGAGGCCAACCCTACAAATACNCTATGTCCTCTAATCTCAATTAGTGGACTTTACTAGACAGAGCCAGGAGAGGCTGATAAAGTCTGCGTTGCGACTAAACCTGAGAAACCACATCAATGTCCAAAGCCTTTAATGCCTGCCCACTGTTCGATGCGCACAAGTCCTTTGTACGTCTGCCAATGGCGATTAAGATGCTCGATGGTTACCCAGACTCGAAATTATTTCTCGACAAGATCAGCAAACAGATTCCCGATGCCCGGGAAGATTTTCTCTACACGCAATCCTTTTTGAAAAGTTACAGCCGTAAAAGTGAAGCCACGTTTCGCGGTTACCGCAATGAGGTTGAGCGCTTATTACTCTGGGCCTGGACCATAGCCGGCAAAAGCGTTATCCAGCTCAAGCGCCCAGATTTAGAGGGATATTTTGATTTTGTCCACAATCCACCCGCAGCCTGGGTTGGGAGTTCAGTGCAGGACCGCTTTAAAATAATCGGCGGAGAGAGCCGTCAAAACAAAAATTGGCGGCCATTTGCCGGCAAACTGGCCAAGGAAGACCGTAAACAGGCAATGGTGGAGGGCACTGATATCAAAGTGTCCCAAGACGGCCACACCCTGAGTCACGAGGCGATGAAGATCTGTTACTCAGCAGTATCCGCCTATTACGACTATTTAACCGATGAGGGCTATGCCTTTGGTAACCCTATTCCGGCAATTCGCAAGCAGTCGCCCTACCTGATTAAAGGTGCGACGCAGAAAAACATCAAACGCCTCTCCGATCTACAGTGGGATTTTGTGTTGGAGTGTGCCGAACAGGCAGCGGACAAAGATCCTCTCCATGAGCGCACCCTGTTTGTTATAGCTACGCTTAAAACCTTGTATTTAAGGGTGTCTGAACTATCAGACCGGTCTAACTGGCAGCCGGTCTGGAAGCATTACTGGCAGGACAGCGACGGTAACAACTGGCTTAAAGTGCTAGGTAAAGGCAATAAGCTGCGTGATGTTTCAGTTCCCAGTGCCCTTTCACCTTACATTGACCGCTATCAGCGTTATCGCTCGTCACTGAACGCTTCTTTTGGGATTAATTCCGCCATGGTGGCCAAAAACCGCGGTTCAGGGGGTATGACATCAAGGCAACTGCGGCGTATTGTTCAGCAAGGGTTTGATTTGGCTTACGACAAGATGGTGGCTGAGGGGTTTGGCGGCGAAGCCAAGGCACTCCGTGAAGCCACAACTCACTGGTTGAGGCATACTGGCGCTTCGCAGGATATTGCTACCAGACCCTTAAAACATATGTCCGATGATCTAGGGCACGCCAGTATGGGTACCACGGACCAGATCTATATACAGTCAGATATGAAAGAACGGGCGAAATCAGGCAAAGATCGCGACGTTTAATATAAATAACCCTATTAATATCAGATAACTACGTACTTTTTTGAATCTTATTTGTGAATGTAGAACATCCTTAGTTTTGATTCATGTGCCCTACCGGAGAACCTATCAGTGACAATCAAAATCGGCATTCTGCGAGCGGACGATGTCTCACCCGAACTGGCTTCAGAGTATGGTGAATACCCTGAGATGGTGGAAAATCTACTCATTAGCGCCAATCTCGCCCGTGGCGCGGAGGCGAAATCTCTTGAATTCACTAGCTACCCGGTAAATCGGCAGCAGTATCCCAGCCATATAGATGAAGTTGATGGTTATATTATTACGGGCAGTAAAAGTAGCGTGTATGACAATGAGCCTTGGATTGCAGAACTTCACCACTTTATTGGTGCCCTGCACAGCAGCAATAAAAAGACTGTAGGCATCTGTTTTGGCCACCAGATTATTGCGTCGGCGTTGGGTGGCAAGGTGGAGAAAGCCGATGTTGGCTGGGGTGTAGGGGTCAAAGCCACTCATCTTTCTAAGGCTGCTGCTAATATAGGTCTGCAGTTGAATGGAAGCGCTAGGAGTTTAAATTTGCTCTACAGTCATCAAGATCAGGTAACAGCGCCCGCCCCCGGGAGCACCCTACTGGCTTCAACTGATATCTGCCCTGTAGCCATGACGGCAATTGGCGAGCATATTCTTAGCTTTCAGGGCCATCCTGAGTTCTCCCATCAGTATGCCCAAGCACTGTATAGATTGCGGGAAAAGAACTACCCACCAGCCACATACAAAAACGCCATGATCTCGCTGCAGGAACAAGAGCATGGCGCCTTAGTGGCAGATTGGATTATCGACTTTATCTCCAGCTAATAGACAACCTTGACTGGGCGCTAGACCGCCAGTAGCAGGAACTCGCGCTCCCAAGAGGAAATCACTCGATTAAACTCTTCAAATTCTGCCAGCTTTATAGAGGTATAGAGCTGGATAAACTCGCTGCCAAATATCTCCACAATATCGTTGTCTTCCTTGAGCCCGCGCAGCGCCTCTTCTAGAGTTCGCGGCATTTGCATCTCCTCGTTATAGGCATTGCCAGTAAAGGGCTCAGACGCCTTGATACCCTTCTTAAGGCCCAGATAGCCACAGGCCAAAGACGCCGCAATAGACAGATAAGGGTTAACATCGGCGCCGGGAAAGCGGTTTTCAATACGATAATCCTTGGGTGCAGCATCAGGTACGCGCAATCCTGTGGTGCGATTATCAAAGCCCCAGTGCAGATTAATCGGCGCTGCAACTTCGCGGGTAAAGCGGCGATAGGAATTGACGTTGGGTGCGAAAAAACTCATCACAAAAGGCGTGTAAGTCTGAAGCCCACCCAGATAATGATAAAACGCCTCACTGTACTCGCCGTCTGCAGTGGCAAAGATATTTGAGCCATCCTTTAAAGACAGCACACTCTGGTGGATATGCTTTGCCGAACCTGGCTCTGAAGCCATCGGCTTGGCCATAAAAGTGGCGTAGATATTGTGCTTAAGCGCAGCTTCACGGGTCAGGCGCTTAAAGGTAAANACTTGATCAGCAAGATCCAGCGGGTCACCGTGAATAAAATTAACCTCCAGTTGCGCAGCGCCGGACTCGTGAATCAGGGTGTCCAGATCAAGACCCATGGCGCCACCATAGCTGTACATGGTCTCGACAAAGTCCTCAAATTCGTTGGCCGCATCGATGCTGTAGGACTGGCGTGCTGTTTCATAGCGTCCCGATCGACCTATTGGCGGCTTCAGTTCGGAGTCGGGATCAATATTCTTGCCGATCAGATAAAACTCAACTTCCGGGGCGATCACTGGCTTTAAGCCCTCAGCCTCGTAAAGTGCCAAGATGCGCTTAAGCACGTTGCGTGATGAGAATGGGTGAGGCTTGCCGTCCTTGGTAAAGCAGTCGTGAATGATCTGGACGGTGGGTTCATTAGCCCAAGGTACCCTGCGCATTGTCGATGGGTCTGGCTCCAAGAGCATATCGCCATCAACCGTACCGAGCAGCTCCCAAAAATCATCTGAATACTCTCCAGTAACCGTCTGCGCCAAGATTCCTTCAGGTAGGCGGCTATCTTCTTTGACGAACTTATTGGCCGGAATAAATTTACCGCGCGCGTTACCGGTGATATCTGGCACCAAGCACTCCACTTCCGTGATCTTATTTTGTTTAAGCCACTCTTCCACCGATTGTTCCGACTGCATAAAGCACCTATCCACAGGTTGTATATAAGTTTTGAATTTAGACTCTATTTCGAATAATTATTCAATTAATGTTGAATTATTATTCGAAAAGGTGGTAATGTCAATTCTTAATCAGTCTGAGCCCCTTTTTCCATGCCAGAAGTAAACTCTTACTATGCCCACAGCACAGGCCCACAGACCGCCTACCCTCCATTAGTCGGTGATCAGTGCGCTGATATCTGTATTGTCGGTGCTGGCTATACTGGCCTCTCCTCGGCGCTACATCTGGCTGAGCGCGGTTATTCAGTGATCGTTCTGGAAGCCGAAAGCGTTGGTTTTGGTGCCTCTGGACGCAATGGTGGGCACGTGGGAATCGGCCAGCGCAAAGATCAGTACTACCTTGAAAAGCAGTTTGGCCGTGAAATAGCGCGAGGGCTCTGGGATATGGGGTTGGAGGCTGTGGATACGGTAAAAGACCTTATCCATAAGCATGAGATCCAATGTGATCTTAAGCAGGGAATTTTGCACTTGGCCCACCGCAGCAAGTACTGCCGGGAGCTTGAGGAAGAGGTGCATCACCTTCGGGATAACTATCAGTTTGAACAAATGGAATACGTTGAGGCTGCAGCCCTGCCCAACTTCCTCGATAGCCAAGCCTATTATGGTGCCCAGTGGGACAAGGCGTCAGTGCACCTGCATCCGCTCAAATATGCTCAGGGCCTAGCCAAAGTAGCTGCAGAGGCCGGCGTTACTATCTGCGAGCAGTCAAAGGTCGTCGGCTACACTGAAGGCAGTTCCATTGTTGTGCGTACCGCTAATGGTAACGTCACCGCCAGTGAGCTGGTTTTGGCCTGCAATGGCTATATCGAAAAACTCGAGCCGCGCATCAACGGCTATATTATGCCGATCAATAACTTTGTGCTGGCCACCGAGCCCCTATCTGACACGCTTGCCGCTGCTGTTAGCAAGCAAGACACAGCCATGCAGGACACCCGCTTTGTGATTAACTACTGGAAGCTCTCTGCAGACAATCGGCTAATATTTGGCGGCGGCGAGAACTATCGCCGGGGCTTCCCCAGTGATATCAAAGGCTTTGTGCGCAAATATATGCTGCAGATCTATCCCCAGCTGGAAAACAGCAAAATCGATTATGGCTGGGGGGGCACGCTTGCTATCACGCTGAATCGCATGCCCCACTTTGGCCGCATAGGCGACAATATATGGCACCTTCAAGGCTATTCAGGCCACGGGGTGCCCACCGCCACCTTGGCCGGCAAGCTTATTGCTGAGGCGATTAGCGGCAAGCTTGAGCGCTTTGATTTAATCTCCAGCCTACCTACCCGCAAATTCCCCGGCGGCACCCTACTGCGCTGGCCCGGCATGGTCGCCGGGATGCTCTACTTCGCCCTTCGCGACAGGATTTAACCATGACCAATGCCCGTACACTAACACCGCGCAACGCACCGATCCAAAAGCGCGCCCTGGAACGCCGCGCCAAGATTCTTGAGGTAACCGCAGAATTGCTTGAGGAGGTGGGTCAGGATGATTTGACCACTATCCTGGTGGCCAAGCGCGCAGAGATGTCTGTGGGCACCCTGTATCACTATTTTCCCAACAAGTACGCCATTCTCTATGCTCTGGCGGAGCAATGGCTGGGGGAGATTGATACGGTATTGCAGGAATTGGAAGCTGAGCGCCTTGAAACTATGAGCCTGAAGAAGTTTGTCGACAAGGCCGTAGAGCGCATGCTGTTAGCCTATACCCATCAGCGAGGCCTGCTGCCTCTGGTGCAGGCCATGTTTGGTGTGCCGGAGCTAAAGGATCTGGATACAGCTCACGATGAGCTGATTATTACCTCCATGGCGCGCATGTTTGCCCGCTTAGAGGTGGCTGAGCGCCCTGCTGAACTATCCCGTCTTGGCCGTGGCTTTCTGGAGATTAACCACGCCCTGCTGTTGGTGGTGGTTAACCAGAGCAAGGCTGACAGCTTAAAAACGCTGAATGATTTGAAATATGTCAGCCTATGCTTGCTTGAGAGAGCGAAAAGTCAGTTTTAATATTCTCCAAATAGGATTAATTAACAACCCTAACTAATTGTATTTAAACAAATAGATAAAGAAGAGTACTAGCGCGCTTTCTCTCTCATAGTGACAAACTCTTCAGCAGCCGAGGGATGAATTCCCACGGTGGCGTCGAAGTGCGCCTTGGTGGCGCCAGCTTTGAGTGCAATGCCCATACCTTGAATAATCTCCGCTGCATGTTCGCCTACCATATGGCAGCCCACTACCCGGTCAGAGGCACGGTCCACCACCAGTTTCATAGTAATGCGATCGCTGCCGCCGCCCAGAGTCTGGAGCATCGGCTTAAAGTCTGACAGATACACATCTATGTCCGCATATTCAGCTCTGGCCTGCTCTTCGCTAAGGCCCACAGTGCCCAGTTCAGGCTGACAGAACACCGCGGTGGGAATATCACCGTAATCAATACGCGCAAGGCCCTCACCGAATAGGTGATCGACTAACACCATGGCTTCTTGAATCGCCACTGGGGTCAGCTGTACCCGGTCGATGACATCGCCCAAGGCATAAACACTGGGGTCGCCAGTGGCAAAATTATCATCCACCACGATTGAGCCATTGGGGCGCAACACTGCATTGGTGTGCTCCAACCCAAGCCCGGCAGTATTGGCCTGGCGGCCTGTGGCATAGAGGGCCAGGCCCGCATCCAGGCTAATGCCGTTATCCAGCACCACCGAGATGCCAGCGTCAGTCTTGATAATTTCATTAATCTGGGTGCTCAGATGCATATGCACCCCTTTGGCCACCATGCCCTCAGTTACCTTGCTGCTCATTTCACGGTCAAATGACTTGAGTAGATTGGGACCGCGATAAACCAGATGAGTCTCGACACCCAGACCATTTAAAATGCCGGCAAACTCCACTGCTATATAGCCACCCCCCACTACCACTGCGGTTTTTGGTAGCTCATCGAGAAAGAACATCTCGTTGGAGCTAATTGCCAGGTCACTGCCGGGAAATTCGGGAATATAGGGCCAGCCGCCGGTAGCAATCAGAATCACCTTGGCGCTGTAGCCTTTGCCATTCACTTCAACCTGATGGGGTCCAGTGACTGTAGCGCGCCCGTCAAAGAGGTCGGCGCCGCTGTTATTAATCAGGTTATTGTAAATGCCATTTAAGCGCTCAATCTCAGCGGTTTTATTGTCCCGCAACACAGCCCAATCCAAGGTTGGTGCCTCAGCTCCAGACCAGCCAAAGCCTTTGCTGGCATGAAATAACTCTGGAAACTGTGAAGCATAGACAAACAGCTTTTTAGGCACACAGCCCACATTGACGCAGGTGCCGCCGAGATAGCGCTCTTCTGCCACCGCAACTTTCTTACCTTTAGAAGCCGCCATACGAGCAGCGCGAACGCCACCAGAACCAGCACCTATAACAAATAGGTCGTAATCAAATTCAGTGGTCATTGAGTCTTCTCCGTAACATTAAACCAAGCTAGCTTGTCGTGAAGGCTCACCACATGACCAACAATTATTAGAGTCGG
>JGI20154J14316_10001916_pt1 | contig 18047 bp, 15 predicted proteins | sample COG_04_FD_14316 | JGI IMG/M metagenome (IMG submission 14316) | reverse complement strand
TAAAGCCCTGCGAAAAATTGCTGTATAGTTAAAGCTCCAATGGCCATCATAAAGGTTTGGTCACGGTAGTAACCACTGCGCCAATCTCCTGCTTTAAATGCTTTTGCCCACGCCAATTGAGGTATTTCTTTACCATCTCCGAAAATTCCGAACTTAGCTTTTCCAGTCAAAACTTCACGACGTCCTAAAAGGCTACACTCTCTACTTGTAACTGCAATTTTATAATCATTTAAAACTTCTGTTTTAAAATCTTCAAAAGACATGTCTGTATTTAATTCTGGATCTGTTTGCATGTTTGGGATATTAGCTAGTTTTGGCCTATTGCAAAAGTACTAAAAATCAAGATGCTAAACAATGGCTAATTGTTGCGATATTAATAGTTTAAGTACGGTTTAATTAAGAATTATTTAATAAATGACATAATTTTAATACTTGCGATACGAATCAGTAAAACAAAAGGGAGGCCATGCAATACGATATCAAACCAATCTTTAGGGGCCATACCTGAGGCGCCACCAGCAACCCATTTTAGTTTGCCCCAAAGATGCGGCTCAGGGAAAAATGGCGCCATACCTAAGGTTAGGCATGCTAAAATAATGATTCTCCAATTGTTGTATAATGATTTCATATCCTGATGTCTTTAGTACCACTCTCTGGTGAATAGTCCTAGAAGTGTTTTGGGAGAGAGGGTAATTTTAAAACGTATTCTTTGGTCATAATTCTCTAGGCCAGGTTCCCAACCTAAACTAGAATACATCGGGAAATATACTTCGAAATAATTTTGAACTAAATTGATGCGTATACCAGAGTCAAAAACAGCCTTAGTGCCACTATCTGTATTATGTACTAATCCAGCATCACCATAAATTAAAATCCAACGCCATAGGTTTGTACTAGCGTTGATGGTTGTTATCCAACTATTGGCAAAGTCTACCCCTAGGTTAGATTTAAAACCTCCCTCAGCTTCTATAAGCTGCTGGCTAAAGAGCCCGGTGTCTTCACTACGGCCATAGTACGCATAATCAAAAAGATAATCTGTAGGACGGTCTAAAGCAAAACTAAAAAAGTCATCACTTTGTTTGGTGTCGTTAAATAAAAAAGCTCCTGCAAATAGTCTTACATTAAGCTGTCGGTTGTTTTCAAAAAGTTTTCTGTAATCAAAGGTGAGCGCTATTTTGCTAAATTTACTAGAGATTTGATAATCAACAACACTCCTGTAATAGTTTATTAAGTTTGGGTTGCTGTACACATAACTAGCATTGAATACACTATAGTTAGGATCTTGTTGAGGGTTGTTTGGATTTATGTCTCTTGAAACTGTTACATTTCTTAGGCTAATAAACTGCTTTTCATTATTTCTAATATCCTGGTTTGAAAAGGCAAAAGTCATAAAAGGTGTGAAGCGTTTGTAAAATAGTCCAGTATCATAGCTGAAATAGTTTCCAGTAAAACCATACCGAATATTCCTGAGCCTACCTTGTTCAAATTGGCTAGTGTATTGTAGGGAGGCGCTTCCAATAAGTTTTTTAGATTTAAAACCATATTGCGGCTCTAACTTATAATGCACCCCTTTAGGTAGTAATGTTTTATTATATAACTTTAACCCAGTGGTTATACCGTCATATAGGTTGTATTCAACCACAGGCATAAAGAACATTTGGTTAAACCTATGGTCTTGTACATCTTTAAATAATCTAAACTGAAGTGGTCTATTAAAAACACTTCCAAATCTTTTTATGTTATTGGCTCTATTGTACTCTGTTATGAAGCCTTGTTTGTTTAACTCTAGACGTTTTAAATCCTTTGAGGGAACAGTTACTATACCAATACTATCTATTGGTGCAGACCATTTTTTAAACAAGAGCGTTCCATCTTTACTATTTCCATATACAGATACAGGTAATATATTATCTCGTTTGTTTATAATAGTAACATCTATAGAGTCTGCTCTTTTTGTGGTCTTTTTAATTTTAAAGTCAATGGTACTGCGTTTATGAACATAATCATTGAAGAACCAATCTATATTTTTTGGACTCGAAGCTTCTATAGTATTTTTAAAGTCTAGTGGTGAACTTGGTTTTAGTTTGTATTTTTTATAATACTGCTTTATACTTGTATCTAAAGCATCACTTCCTAAGAAATCTTTCAGATATTCAAGACCTTTACCAGCATAATAGTTGTTGGCTATTTTTTTATTAAACTTAGTAAGAGCGTCTTTAGGCGTGCTCAGGGGTTGATGAATGTTGTTGCGTGCCATGTTTAAATACAAAAGCGAGTATTGGTCATTAAACTCCAAATCTGCAATATGAGACCACCTAATGATCCAAAATTTACTTAAACTACCCAGTACTTTCATCTTAGGGTAATACGTATTTACGTACTCTATCATTAAATAAATTTGCAATGCCCCAAAAAGCCAGGCATCTTTTCTAGGATGTAGTAACAGTGTGTTTTCGATATAGGTTCTAGATAGGGTTTTAAATTGTGTTATATCATACTCAAAACCAGTAGGAAAGGGACTTAAAAAGCCAGGTAATTGATTTAAACCATAAACAGGGTTGTTTTTAGTATCCTCATCACTAATAACTATTTTATTAAAAGGGTAAGGGCCCACTTTTTGATCTAGAAAATACACCATTCTGTCTAGAGTAATTGCCCGCATGGCAGGGGCTGTCTTTGATTTTGACAGGTTACTTAGTACCTCAAGATCACTAATAATAATGGTTTCGAATAGGTTTGTCTTTCCTAAAAACAAGGTTGCCTTTATGCGATCATTCCCTTTTAGAGTAAGTGTTTTAATTCCTTTTGATACATTAGTATCAAGTATATCAAGCTCTGTAGAGACCTGAAACAGCTCTGGAAGGCTTAAAGTGATATTAAAACGTGAGGCCCTTTGATACAGATCATTAGATTTTTTATTGCTATATACCTGCCAACTTTGGTCATACACAGCAGGTGATAGGTACCAATACCGTAGTTTGTAGTTTCCATCTTTATCTACCCCATAGCGGGTATAGGTGTCTTTTGCTACTTTAAGTGAGAAGGTGAAGTTAATACCAAAGCTAGCTCCGTCCTCTAGCTGTTTTGGTAGTATTACATATAGCAAATCAACTTCATCTCCACGGTTCCAAACAAGGGTGTTTCCTGTATCGTCTAATACCGTTTTAACACTAGTGTTTCCTCTTTCACTGTCTTTCTCGAAATGAAAAGTGCTCACATAATTTTCTTCAAGGCGCAGGCCTAATGGAGATTTTTTTGTACTAAAGCTATTGGCCCAATCATGAAAGTAGATCGTATCTAAACTTGTGCCCGTTGTGTTTTCAAAAAGCACATGTTGCTTAACATCAAGAGTGTGTGAGGTGTCATCTAAACTAGCATCGATAGTGATTGTATGTTGTGACCAGATAGGCGAAATCACAACAAAAAGTAGTATAGACAAGTAGTGTTTAGGTATCAAAAAGTCTTCAGGAATTTTAATGTTTGGTTGGAAGATGTATTGGTAAGATAGTAAATACCTTTTGCTAATTGCGAAACGTCTATAATTGTAGTATTAGCTTTTGTTTTAAAATTTAGTATTTCTTGCCCTAGGGTATTAAATACCACAAAGCTGTCATCTTGGGTATCTCCTTGAGGAGAGTAAACAGTAAGCACATCTGAAACCAATGTGCTTTTTAATGAAAATGGTTGTACCACCATCTGTTGTGGAATGTCTAAAATTACAATTTCTTGATCTGTCTCAAGTTCCATAACTACTGGTAAATGATCACTCATGTTATAAAGTGCATCCCTTATTGTTTGATTGTAAACACCTCCGCAGTTAATGTCATTTATATTGTTGTTGTAACAGTTTCCATTATTTCCATAGGCTTTGTAGCTATCTGCCTTGTATAAAAGATTGGGGTTGGTCATCATATTTTGCGATACCATAATAAAATCAAACCTATCATCTAGACCGCCACCAGCACCACCCCCAAAACCAGAAGAACTTGTGCGAGTGCTTTGAGTATGTACTTCTCTAAAATCTTCATTGTTATTCCAAGACCCGGGAGTATCTATAGGGTCTGCCATAGCTAGGCTATTTGTTTGGTCTAATATTTCTAGATATGCAGGTTCTGTAGAGGTGTATATATTAAAATCTCCGGCAAACAATACAAAGGCATCATCTTCAAGTTGCTGTGTGTCATTTACAAACGCCTCTACCATAGAAAGTCTTAATTGTTGATTGGCACTTCCTTGGCTTGATTTTAAATGTGTTACATATGCATAGATACGTATAGGGTTGGTGTCTTGACTTGAAGTATTTAAAAGCAGCGTGTATTTGTTTATATCTCTTACTGGTGTAGTTACAATTTCTGTGTTTTCTAGCACAAACATATCGTTTCTGTAAAATAAAGCCTGTTGCAAATCACCGCCACCAGATTGGTTTTCAAAATAGGGGGCCGCACTATAGTTGCTGTTTCCGTCACTATTTAAGCCTACATTTAAAATAACGTCTGCACCTTCCTGGCTTTGTAATTCACAAACCATGAATATATCTGGAGAATAATCTTGCAGAATGTCTTGTAGGAGTGTAATCCTGTTAGGATTTAATTCTGGAAATTCCAAGACATTGTAAAACATAGGTCTTTATAGTGTTTTGTGAAAAACAAGAAATACTGAAAAATAGTAGCGATAAAAAAATAAAAGTATGGCGCATATAACTGGGGAGTTATTAAATTAAAAGTTAGGACTAAAGTTGTTTTTGTTATAAAAGTTATTTAAAATTGAGAGTACTTCGTCTTCTGTGTCAACAACATGAACCATGTCTAAATCTTCTGGGCTTATGTTACCTTCTTCCAGAAGTGTGTTTTTCACCCAATCCATTAGGCCGCTCCAAAAGGATCTTCCTACTAAAATTAAAGGAAACTGATCAATTTTTTTAGTTTGTATGAGGGTAAAGGCTTCAAAAAACTCATCCAGTGTTCCAAATCCACCTGGCATAACTACAAAACCTTGTGAGTATTTTACAAACATAACTTTGCGTACAAAAAAGTAATCAAAATCAATGCTCTTGTCTTTATCTATATATGGGTTGTCATGTTGTTCGAAAGGTAATGTAATGTTAAGACCAACAGAGGTTCCACCTGCTAGGTGCGCTCCTTTGTTACCTGCTTCCATAATACCAGGACCACCACCAGTAATTACTCCATAACCACTCTGTGTAATGCGTTTTGCTATACTTTGTGCTAGTTTGTAGTATTTATCTTCTGGTTTTGTACGGGCAGAACCAAATATAGAAACACAGGGGCCAATACGGCTCATCTTTTCATAACCATTTACAAACTCGCCCATGATCTTAAATATTGCCCAAGAGTCATTGGTTTTTTGCTGGTTCCAGTTTTTGTGATTTTCTTCAGACCTCATTAGTACATGTATTAAAATTAGTAATCCATCAATAATCAAAGTACATATTTACCTTGATACTTACTACTTATTTTGTAATTCTTTCTTTAAAAACTTTGCTGTAAAACCCTTATTTGTTCTTACAATTTCTTCAGGAGTTCCAGTGGCCATTACCTTACCGCCACTTTTTCCGCCCTCTGGACCAATATCAATGATGTAGTCTACTGTTTTAATAACATCAAGGTTGTGTTCTATAATTAAAACTGTATTTCCTTTATCTACTAACTTTTGAAGCACAATCATTAACACTCTTATATCCTCAAAGTGTAGGCCAGTGGTAGGCTCATCTAAAATATAAAAAGTATTTCCTGTATCTCTTTTTGAGAGTTCTGTTGCTAGCTTGATACGCTGGGCCTCTCCACCAGATAAGGTGGTAGATTGCTGCCCAAGGGTAATATAACCAAGGCCAACATCTCTAATGGTTTTAAGCTTCCTATATATTTTAGGAATCTTTTCAAAAAAGTCACAAGCTTCATTAATGGTCATTTCTAGCACATCATAGATAGACTTTCCTTTGTATCGTATTTCTAGGGTTTCTCTATTAAATCGTTTTTTCTGACACGTCTCACAAGCTACATAAACATCTGGCAAGAAATTCATCTCTATTACTCTTAATCCTCCGCCTCTACAGGTCTCACATCTACCGCCTTGCACATTAAAACTAAATCTTCCAGGTTTGTAACCTCGTATTAATGCCTCTGGCACTTTTGCAAACAAACTTCGTATTTCAGAAAACACTCCAGTATACGTTGCAGGGTTTGAGCGTGGGGTTCTGCCAATTGGAGATTGATTAATATCTATCACCTTATCTAGATGTTCAAGGCCTTTAATTTTTTTATAGGGCATAGGTACTTTTACACCATTAAAAAAGTGAGCATTTAAAATAGGGTAGAGGGTTTCATTGATAAGGGAAGACTTACCGCTTCCAGAGACTCCTGTAACACCTATCATCATCCCTAGGGGTAGTTTGATACTTACATTTTTTAAATTATTACCTGTAGCTCCTGTTAGCTCCAAAGTATGTTTGTTCCCTTTTCTTCTTTTGCTAGGTATCTCTATTTTTTTAGTACCATTTAAATACTGAGCTGTTAGTGTATTGTGAGTTAATAGTTCACTAGGAGTTCCTTCACTTACAATTTCACCACCAAACTTACCAGCTGCAGGACCAATATCAATTACATAGTCTGCGTGTTCTATCATGTCTTTATCATGCTCCACTACAATTACAGAATTCCCTATATCTCTTAGTGATAGTAAAGATTTTATTAATCTTTCATTATCTCTTTGATGCAGGCCAATACTTGGCTCATCTAAAATATATAAAACTCCTACTAGTTGAGAACCTATTTGAGTTGCTAGTCTAATACGTTGTGCTTCTCCACCAGAGAGTGATTTAGAGCTCCTATCTAGTGCCAAATAAGTAAGGCCAACATCAATTAGAAACTGCAGCCTTGTTTTTACCTCTTTAATTATTTCACTTGCAATTTTAAGTTGAGTGTCACTTAAATGATTTTCTAAATCATCAAACCAACCGGCCAACTCTATGATGTCCATTTGCGCTAGTTGTGCAATGTTTTTATCATTTACTTTGAAATACATGGATTCTTTGCGTAGCCTGCTACCTTCACACTCTGGACAAGCAATTTTATCCATATATTCTTTAGCCCAGCGTTTTAAAGAAGTAGTTTCACTAGCATCAAAGGTGTTTTGTATAAAATGAACAACACCTTCAAAATCTATTTTGTAGTTGCGAGTAATTCCTAGGGTTTTAGATGGTACGTCAAACTTATCATTTCCGCCATAAAAGATAAGCTCCTTAGCGTCTTTTGAAATGTCTTTAAAAGGATCTGTTAATTTAAAATTAAACCGCTGAGATATGAGTTCAAGCTGCTTAAATATCCAATTATTTTTTTGTGGCCCATGAGGAGCTAAGGCTCCATTTTTTATAGAAATGTTTTGGTCTGGAACTACTTTATCTATGTTTACTTTGTGCAAAGCTCCCAGTCCTTTACAACTCTGGCACATGCCTTTAGGNGAATTGAAAGAAAAATTATTTGGCTCTGCATTTGGATANGAGATACCACTTTGTGGGCACATNAGAGCTCTACTNAAATAGCGCGCTTCATTGGTTTGATTATCTAATACCATCATCACATCATCACCATGGTACATTGCCGTGACAATACTTTCTGTTAGACGTTTGTCATTATCTATAGCATCACTAATCTTTAAACGGTCTATTACAGTTTCTATATCATGCATCTTGTAACGGTCTATTTTCATTCCCTTTACAATATCCATAACCTGGCCATCTACCCGAACTTTCAAAAAGCCTTGTTTTGCAATTTGCTCGAAGAGTTCTCTATAGTGTCCTTTTCTAGAGCGAATAATAGGAGCCAGGATGCTCACTTTTTTGTCTTTAAAGTCAGACAAAATAAGCGCTTTGATTTGCGCATCACTGTAGCTAACCATTTTCTTGCCAGTATTGTAGCTATAGGCATCACTTGCCCTTGCATACAACAGTCTTAAAAAGTCATAAATTTCTGTAATAGTACCAACGGTAGATCTTGGGCTTTTACTGGTTGTTTTTTGCTCAATGGCAATCACAGGAGAGAGCCCGTCTATTTTGTCTACATCTGGACGTTCTAGGTTCCCTAAAAATTGTCTTGCATAGGCAGAGAACGTTTCTATGTAACGGCGTTGTCCTTCTGCGTAGATGGTGTCAAAGGCGAGTGATGATTTACCACTACCTGAGAGCCCTGTAATAACTACTAGTTGGTCTCTAGGTATAGAAACATCTATATCTTTTAGATTGTGGACTCTAGCGCCCAAAACATCAATACTAGCCAAGTTTTTTGCCATAGTTTGCAAAGGTACTCAAAGTCTATGAAAATTTAGGGCTAAGGGTAGTTAGTCAAATGTTAATTATCAACCATGGGTGGATAAAAACAAATTAATTNGTTAGGGTTTTGCTAAGAAATGAAAGTCCAGAAATAACNATAAATACGATTGCAGAGATCACAAACGAATAGCTTAGAACAAGTAAAAATGGTGGTAAACCTAACAGAATACTAAGTAGGGGTATTAGCACGCCAATTGCTACCATTGACCCAAACAACATATAGAGAAGCTGCAGTGTTTTAGAAAGACCATTTTGTTTATTACTTTGAGCCTCAAATAACTTTGGTATAAGGTCTTTGTTTATATACTCACCAAACTTGGAGAGAAATACATCATTAAATGACGATTCTTCAAAGCTAATAGGGTCTATGCTATTTGCAAGAGCCATTATTTTATCTTGATGTCTTTCATGAAGAGCGTCAAGATCAAGGGTGTTTTTGAAATCACCAAATCTATAACCAAAGTGATACCATAGTCCAGAACCTACTTTATGTTCTAGCCATTTTTCTAAAATAGCTGGATTGTATTGTGAGGGATATTCTATAGTAGTTGGAAGATTTTTTTGTTTTGGCTGTGTGTATAGTAAGGATTTTAATTCTAGATATAATGTATCTGTGTCATCAAACCCTTTTTTTTCTTCTAAGAACTCAATGGCTAGTTTAGATTTTCCTTTATAGAATTCTTTAACTTCAAAAAAGCTTAAACCTGCAAACTCTTCGTCTATAAAAGTTTTAACCTCAGTTGCCCATAGTTTACTTTTAAAGATAATTTCTATAATCTTACGGGCAATATTCATTTTTTCAATCAGTGCATTGAGTTGATTGTCACCAGAGACTATGATACGATTAATGCCAAAAATGCTAAAAACAATGTACCCGAGCAGAAAAATTGCTGTAAAACCACTAATACCTATAAATGTAGAAATTTGGTCTTGTAATGTTTCAAAGAATGTGGCGGTGTTGGTGATTTTTTGATCTAAGAAGTAAACAAGGAAAATGCAGAGTATGCTTGAAAACACAAGTGGTATCAAGGTAAAATAGTTTACAGAAAACGATTTTTTACTCATCTTATTATAAATCTAATACAAGAATTTATTTCCAGAATGTTGGTAAATAATTAGTTAATCTTCTTTAAAACAATGCCAAATCTACAGAATTACGTAGTCTTTATCCTACAATATTAGAGATATTCGATTAAGTGCACAACAGGTAATAGTGCCTCTTTCTATTGTTTTACCTAAAAACCTACTGCAGTATCGTCTCCTCTTTTATCTGCTCCACCCTCTAAGCTACCATCTGAGAGTACCAATATTGCATCTACTCTTCCTATACTTGAAGCGTTTTTGTAATCTACAACATACCCTTTGTTTTCAAGTTCTTTAATGGTCTTAGCATCAAAGCTAGTGGCTTCAACTTTTACAATATCTGGCAACCATTGATGATGAAATCTCGGGGCGTCTACCGCCTGTTGCATAGACATGTTAAACTCATACACATTTAATATAGTTTGTAGCACCGAGGTTATGATGGTAGAACCTCCAGGTGTTCCAAGAGTCATCCATAGTTTGTTGTCTTTCTCTACAAGTGTTGGGGTCATAGAGCTGAGCATTCTCTTTTGTGGGGCTATTGCATTGGCATCACCCCCAATAAGGCCAAATAAATTTGGTGTGCCTGGTTTTGCACTAAAATCATCCATCTCATTATTTAAAAAGAACCCAAGTTTTTTGTTATACAGTTTTGAGCCAAAAGAAGCATTTAGGGTTGTTGTCACTGCAATGGCATTACCATAGCTATCAATTATAGAGTAGTGGGTGGTTTCTGTGCTCTCTGCTTGAGAGATGGTTCCGTGTGTAAGCTCCTTGGAGGGTGTTGCACCCTCAAAAGAAAAGCTGTCCATGCGGCCATTGAGATAGGCATCACTCAGTAGAGAATCTACTGGAATATCTATAAAGTCTGGATCTCCAAGATAGTGGCTTCTATCTGCATAGGCTCTTCTTTGGGCTTCTGTAAGTACTTGTATTGTTTTTGTTGTATTATGGCCATACTGGGCAATTGGATAATTTGCTGTTGTTTTGAGTATTTGCGCCATACATATTCCGCCACTAGAGGGTGGAGACATAGAAATAATACGCAGGTCTTTGTAATTAAAAACGATTGGTTCTCGCCATATGGCTTGGTAATTGTCTAGGTCTTTCAAACTAATAATACCACCATTTTTTTGCAGAAAGGCTACAAGTGTTTTTGCAATCTCACCTTGGTAAAAAGCGCTTCTTCCATTGTCTGATATTTGTTGGTTTTTTTTGTTTGCCAAGGCCTGATTTTTAAACACATCTCCAGCTTTAAATTTTTTGGTATAAATGGAGTTTTCTTGGTTTACTTGTTTAAAAACACCACTATAGTCGTTAAATTGTTTTGCCTGTTTTTCTGTAATTTTAAATCCGTTTTTCGCTAGTAAAATTACAGGGCGTAAAATAGTTTGCATTGGCAAAGAGCCAAACCTCTTATGGGCTTTAAATATGCCAGCGATTGTACCTGGCACTCCAACGGCCAACCCTCCAGTTTTACTCTTGTCTTGGATGTATTTTTTATTTTCATCTAAGTACATATCTCTATTGGCTCTAAGTGGCGCCTTTTCTCTATAATCTAAGGCACCTACTTCTCCTCGGTGGGTTCTGTATACCATAAACCCACCACCGCCAAGATTCCCTGCATTTGGATAACATACCGCCAATGCCATCTCTGTAGCTACCATGGCGTCAAAAGCGTTGCCACCTTGTTGCATGATTTCGCTTCCAATTCTTGAGGCTTCTTCTCTGGCAGATACCACCATCGCTTTTTGAGAGATTACTCCCATTACTGGTGTGGTGGATTGTGAAATTTCTTTTTTTGGGCTATCGCATTTCCAAAAACAAAGCAGTATACATAAACTAAGTAGCAGGTGTGTTTTTTTCATAATAGAGATGTTATTTTATGTTTTGAGAATGCTCTTAATTCTTCAAAGAAGAGGGTAAAGTCCTGTTCAAATCTTTGTAATACTTTTCTAGATCTACACAAGCTATATCCATATTGTTGGTGTGTTTTACGCGCCTACTCATTTGTTTTAAAATGGTGTTAATGCCAGTAATAGTAGCGTAGCTTAGTAGCCAGTTATTTGAAATCATAATTGGCATCATGTTCTGGATTTTAAGGGGTAAGACCTCAAAGTTAGTCTCAAGTAGTTTATAGAACTCAGATACATATTCATTCAATGGTTTGTGGTGGTAGTGTTCCCAGTTTTTAGCCAAAAAGTGATCGTAGAAAACATCTACAATAACACCACTGTAATGCCCATGATTTTCATGCAATCGTTTGGTGCTTTGTCTCACAATAGGGTGTTGATCTGTAAAGCTATCTATACTGCGATGCAGTAAAATTCCTTTCTGCAGATCTTCACTATAGCTGAGGTATTTTTTTCCTTTAATACCATCAGCAATAAAATTACCAATGGTTATACCTTGATCTTCTCCAGAGAGATATATATGAGCTAGAAAATTCATAGTGTAAATTTACACAAATAACAAAGCAACATTTTCTTTTTAAAAAAGTATATTTGTGCAAGATTTTAAGCCCTTAAAACAGTCTTGTTTTTTTGGGTTTATTTTAAAGAAATAAAGACTATTTAATTGCCTAAAGCCTTTATCTAGCAAACTATAAAATTAACCAAGCAATGACATTAATAAAATCAATATCAGGAATTAGAGGTACCATTGGAGGTGCTCAAGGAGAAAACTTAACCCCTATAGATGCTGTAATGTATGGAGCAGCCTACGGAACTTGGGTAAAAAAGCAGCATGATAAAGATTCTTACAAAGTAGTGGTGGGGCGTGATGCGCGTATCAGTGGAAACATGATTCAGGAATTGGTAATGAACACCCTAGTTGGTTTAGGTATAAACGTTATCAATCTTGATTTATCTACAACTCCAACAGTAGAAATGGCTGTTATGATGGAGCATGCAGATGGAGGCATCATACTTACTGCAAGCCACAATCCAAAGCAATGGAATGCTTTAAAATTACTAAATAATAAGGGAGAGTTTTTGGATGCCGCTGCGGGTCAAGAAATTTTAGACATAGCAGAAGGTGGAAACATGCTTTTTGCCTCTGTAGACAACCTGGGTCAAATCACTAGAAACGATGCATACATAGATTTGCATATAGACGAAATACTAGCTCTTGATCTAGTGAATGTAAAGGCAATTAAAGCAGCAAATTTAAAAGTTGTGGTAGATGGTGTAAACTCTACAGGAGGTATTGCAATACCTTTACTTTTAGAGGCACTAGGAGTACAACCCGTAAAATTATTTTGCACTCCTAATGGAGAGTTTCCTCATAACCCAGAGCCTTTGAAGGAACATTTAGGAGATTTAATGAGAGAGGTTGTTACCCAAGGTGCAGATTTTGGTATTGTTGTAGATCCAGATGTAGACAGATTGGCCTTTGTTGATGAAAAAGGCGAAATGTTTGGTGAAGAATATACTTTGGTAGCAGTTGCAGACTATGTTTTGGCAAACACATCTGGTAATACCGTTTCTAACATGTCATCCTCAAGAGCATTAAGAGATATTACCAACAAACACAACGGTAGGTATACAGCAAGCGCTGTTGGAGAAGTTAATGTAGTACAAATGATGAAAGATACCAAGGCTGTAATTGGTGGAGAAGGAAACGGTGGTATCATCTATCCAGAGCTGCATTATGGTCGTGATAGTTTGGTGGGAGTTGCTTTATTTTTAAGCTCATCTTGTAGAACAAAAAACAACTGTAAGCGGCTTAAGGGCATCGTATCCATCTTACTTTATGAGCAAGCAAAAAATTGCGCTTACCCCACAGATAGATGTAGACGCTATTTTAGAGAAAATGGCAGATGCTTATAAAACAGAAGAAATAACTACCATTGATGGTGTTAAAATAGACTTTGAGAGCAATTGGGTTCATTTACGTAAATCTAACACAGAACCAATAATTAGAATATATACAGAAGCTGTAACACAAGATGCCGCAGATTCTTTAGCAAACACCATTATTGGAGAAATCAAACAAATTGCAGGTTTATAGTTTTTTAAGCTGTCGTATATAATCTCTTAGTTAATAACACAAACACTTATGCAAAATATAGATGTAGCTACCCTTGTAATTATTGCCTCTACTGTAATTGTTACTTTAATTGGTTTTAAAGACAGATCTTTTTTCGAGAAATATAAATTTAATATTGCTGGAATAAAAAAAGGGGAGAAGGTTAGACTATTTTCTTCAGGGTTTTTACATGCAGATGTCAATCATTTGCTGTTTAACATGCTGACACTCTATTTCTTTGCCCCTGTTGTTGTGTCCTATTTGAGCACAACGCTTTTTGTTTGTATTTATGTAGCTGCCTTAGTAGCTGGAAGTTGGTTGTCTTTTATATTTCATAAACAGGAGCCTTATTACAGTGCCATTGGTGCAAGTGGAGCGGTTACTGGGGTTTTGTATGCTGCCATATTGTTAAATCCCACCATGAGCTTGTATTTGTTTTTTGTTCCTATACCAATTCCTGCCTGGCTCTTTGGCGTTGGGTATTTGCTGTATTCTATCTACGGGATGTTAAACAAGAGAGATAATATAGGCCATGACGCTCATTTTGGAGGTGCAATAGCAGGATATGTTTTAACACTCTTATTTGCTCCTTATATACTCTTTGATAGTCTTTGGATAGTTTGTTTATTGGCCTTACCTATTGGCCTTTTACTATTTTTGAAAAAAAACAATAAAATATAGTCTTAGTTTTATTGTTTAGAAAAACTGTAGGTGTAGCCAACTGTTATTTCTGTAAAATCTGCCTGGCCTAGATTTGAGTTTAAGTGCACCGCCGTGTATGCGTTATGCTTTGGTTTTTTGTGGGTACTTATCAGGTAATATTTAATTCCTAATCTTGTATTGATAGATTTTTTTAGATTGTATTTAGCGTTAAACTCACCAAGGACCCAACCTTCTGGTATTTCTCTTGGTGTATTCACCCAGCCTTCATTGATACGCCAATCTATTTGATACGCTTCTTTATATAGATTGTACCCAACACTAAAATCTAAACCAAAATGGTCTAGTAAAATTTCGGTATTAAGATATAAAGAGAGGTTTGTTGCGTTTTTAAAAGGGTTTTGTTTTAAGTATTCAAACTCTCTAGAGTCTTGCACTAAAGATTCATTGTTATTTATATAGTCATAGTAATGTTGGTAGAATCTATAATGTGCACCAACTCCTAGTTTAAAAACATTGTTAAATACATATCCATACTCTCCAGAGATGGTATACACTGCTTTTGTATTATTAAAAGCTTCTGCCAGTACATTCCAGCCGTGTCCAGCCCTTAGCTCTAAATAGGCGTACCTGCTGTTTTGGTATAGTGGTTTGTCTAGGGTTTGTTGTTTGTTTTTGTTGAAGGGATTGTTTATTGCCCCAGAGATTGACCCTACAATAACGTTATACCCTCTATTATCTAGTTTTGTGTGCCCGTTTGAGTGATGTGATAGTCCAATACCAAGGTTCCAATCTACGTTTTTTGTTGTCAGTAACTCGTACTTTAACAAAAATCTAAAGGCCCATGTAATATCTGTAGAAACAGCTCTATTATTTGGGTTTGTTATGGGGTCATATTTTTTTGTAAAATAGGAAGCTCCAAGACCTGTTAGGATTTTAAACCTTTTAGATTTAAAAGCGTTAAACTCTACGTTAGGAATCATGCTTATGGCTATTCCTAGACTATCAAGTTGTCCAAAATCTGTGAGTCCAAGACTTACACCTGTATGAAGTCCTTTCAATCTCTGTGCCCACTCCCTTGGTGTTTTTTCATGGTTTTTTGAAATATTAAATAACAGTTGTTTATGCAGTTTGGTTTCAGGAAAACCAAAGTTTGACGGCAGTGTTTTACCTACTAAAATCTCTGGAGTAAAAACAATAGCGCTATTATCTCCAGAGATTTCTTGTTGTGCGTTCAAGAACATGGAAAANANCAGNANAAATAAGTACGTGAGTTTTTTCATTTCAGGCNGTAATTAAAACAAAATTATTTNTAGAAATTTTAAGTTACAATAGNATACTACTACACTTAAATACCGCTTNTATTCAATGAGTACGAGCGTCTATTCAAAATAACTAAAAGAGTCTCCGTCTTTAATTTTTAGTAAAGACTCATATATTAATTTAATGACATTCTCTACATCATCTCTATGGACCATCTCTACAGTGGTATGCATATAGCGCAAGGGTAATGATATAAGGGCAGAGGCAACACCGCTACCGCTATAGGCAAAGGCATCTGTATCTGTACCCGTAGCTCTGGATAATGCTGCACGCTGAAAAGGAATTTTATTAGCCTGTGCAGTATCTGTTATAAGATCACGCAATTTTTGTTGCACAGCTGGAGCGTACGCGATAACTGGACCTTTACCAATTTCTGCGTCTCCTTGGGTTTTCATTTCAATCATTGGTGTGGTCGTGTCATGGGTTACATCCGTAACAATAGCCACATTAGGTTTGATGCGCTCTGCAATCATTTGGGCTCCTCTGAGTCCAATCTCTTCTTGCACACTATTTGTAATATACAGGCCAAAGGGCAGTGTTTTTTTGTTTTCTTTTAAAAGCCTGGCTACCTCTGCAATCATAAAACCTCCCATGCGGTTGTCTAGTGCTCTACATACAAACTTGTCTTTGTTGAGAATAAAAAATGCGTCAGGATAGGTTATTACACATCCTACATGTACGCCCATTTTCTCTACTTCTTTTTTGTCTTTGGCTCCTATATCAATAAAAATATTATCAAGCTTTGGTGTCTCTTCTTTGCCTTTGTTGCGGGTGTGTATTGCTGGCCAACCAAATACTCCTTTTACAATTCCGTTTTTGGTATGGATGTTTACAATTTTAGAAGGGGCAATTTGGTGATCACTCCCTCCATTGCGTATTACATATAATAAACCGGTATCGCTAATGTAGTTTACATACCATGAAATTTCATCTGCATGACCCTCAATAACAACTTTGTATTTTGCCTTTGGGTTAATAACAGCTACAGCCGTACCGTAAGTGTCTGTTATAAACTCATCTGCATAAGGCTTTAAATAGTCCATCCATATTTTTTGACCATCCCACTCATAACCTGTTGGCGCAGCATTGTTTAGATATTTCTCTAGAAAGGTTAACGATTTTTTATTTAATATAGATGTTGCCATGAAGTCTGTTTTTTAAATTTGAATCTCAAAATTAGAGAATTAATAGCGAAGTCTACACGTTCAATTTATTATTTTTGGAATGGTTTTAGTAGTTTGCTTAAATACAATCAATTTTTATAAATGAATTTGACTCATTTTACATATTTCTATATCTTTTTGATCAGTGTAATCTGTGGGGCGCAAATTCCTAAAGAATACAAAACCCAGCAAAAAGACTCGATAGCAACCTACTATTATATTGTACAAGGAGACACCATCCCTAGAGAATATATAGATTTAGAGGAGGTGGTGCTGTTAAACAAGTTGTCGTTTAACAATAAAGTAGATAGGCGCAGATACCTTATACTAAGGCGAAAAACAAGAAAGGTATATCCTTACGCAAAACTAGCCTCAGAAAGACTTCTTACCATGACCAAAAGGCTACAGACAATTAAGAAAAAGCGACAAGCCTCCAAGTATACCAAACGGATTCAAAAATATATTGAGCAGGAATTTTCAGAAAAACTTAAAAAACTCACTAGAACAGAGGGGCAGATACTTGTAAAGTTAATCCATAGGCAAACAGGTACAACGGCCTATGATTTGGTCAAAGAGTTACGCACCTCTTGGCGTGCCTTTTGGTATAATACAACGGCAAGTTTTTTTGACATCTCTTTAAAACAAAAGTACACTCCTTTTTCTGTAGAAGAAGATTACCTTATAGAGGATATACTAGAGCGTTCTTTCCAAGAAGAAATTTTAGAAAGACAAGCTCCATTTTTTAAGATAGATTTTCTAGAACTCTCCTCTCATTGGGATGCAAAAGCACCTAAGTAAATATTCTAGAAATAGTACATTATATACTTTACTTACAGGCAGTCTTTTACCCATACGATGGTTTGATTATTTTGATGAGAAATCCTGTGGTTCTGCATTAATAATGACTATTTAACTTTTTAATTGCGCTATCTTTTGTATTCTAAGATAGTTTTAGGGCTACTATACCCGATATCCAGTTTTTTTTTAAATAAAAACAAGGTGTAACTAAAACAGTAACAAGGGCTTGTGTTTTATCTTTATTTATTTTCATTTTTTGTTTGTTTTTTCTTTGGCAGATGTATTTAAAACATAGTATATTTGCAGCCGCTTACAAAACGTAGTTTAGGCTATAATTACAAAGCAAAAAAGTTCTTTAAAATTTTTATTTATTTTCTTAAAAAAAAGGTTGTGTAGTCTTAAAAACAGTTTTAGATTTGCAGCCGCTAATAAAGCTAATAAATACCTGATGATTTGGTAATAAAAGTTCAACGGTTCGATTCCGTTACATCAACAAAAAATTTCTGAAATTAATTTTGAAGAGATTATAGGTCAAAGTTTACTTTGATAAGTTCATTGAGATATTGAAATTGACAGCGTATGAATTTGATTGGAAACGATCATTTTCTTACAAAGAAACTAAACTAAGTTAAAAAATACCTGAGAAA
>JGI20154J14316_10001914_pt1 | contig 18054 bp, 16 predicted proteins | sample COG_04_FD_14316 | JGI IMG/M metagenome (IMG submission 14316) | reverse complement strand
TAGGATGTACGGGTTATTTATTTAATACATAAAAGGAAATTACCATGAAAGAAATTATACTTGCGCATGACTTTGAATCTGTAACAGGTGGTGAATACACCAATGATGCTCATTGTTATAAACCAATTAAAGAGTCAAAAGTTGTGGTGCAATATTATACCAAAACCCCTAGTGGCCTCGTGAAAGCGGGGCGAGGCGATAAGCACTCAGACTATAAGCCATGCCCCCAAGGCGATACGCCTACGTGGAAGTATGCCGAGCAGTTTGGGGGTTAATGGTCCTGTTGATTTGCGGAGAGGAGTGATTGTGAAATATATAGCGTTTGCCCTATCTATGCTGTTTTGCTCGAGGTTGTATGCCTGTGATTATTATTTTAATACATGGGCACACGTAAATCAGTTAGGAATATTTTTTTTTCCTGAAGTCGCTGTTTATCCCTTTAGACTCGACCTAGTCGGGCCAGGTTATGACGAGCCCATCTATATATCTGAGCGAGATGATCACCTTGAAAATCTGGTAACCGTTAACAGCAATAAAGCCTACGACAAGCTGCGTGATTCACAAGCAGAGCAACAGGTTGTTATTGGGCAGTATACAGCGAGCGTTGCGATGTTTACCGATAACTACGAGCCTCTGGTTAGATGGGAGTTTGTTAAAGAAGACGGTTGTTGGAAAAACTCGGCATTGATTTTTGATGTTGATGTGGAAGACATCGATGAGCTATTGGAGCAGTAGTAGCTATTAGTCCATTTGATATATAGCCGTCGCATAGAGACCCTGGCGGGTGCCAGGGTCTTACCGGAAGCAGTCTTGACTCATTTTGAAATTTTTACAAAGATCGCACCCGATTCCATATTGAACATATTCAAAGCACCCTGCAAGAATCCCCCGCCTTTGATGCTCTATTGTCAAGTGTTACAGGCTTGATATTGGTCTTAGCAGGATGCGGGCAATAAAACCCTCTGTTGATATTTCAACCCTATTGCTTGTTACCCGCCAACCTGTTCGAGCAACATTTGAAAAAATTAGTTAATCAATTTGCCCGTCTAGTGACCCTGTTGTTGCTAATATGTGATCTAAATCGTAACGATTGAAAAAAATTGTTATTAACTCTAGTAAGTATTTGTTTTGTTTCGTCAAAAAATTTAGTTTAGCGTGGCGGGTAGACTAGTTCAATTTTATTGGGAGCTTTTTAAGCTGAGTTTAATACGCAAGCTATAACGCCACCCCATAATCTCTGTTGGGTGTGTGGTACGGTGCGTTGGATTGGATTTATCTCGTCAAAATGAGTCGATATCAAATAGGGCAGTATGGAAACGCTATTGGGTGATCGGTATTCGACATAAATAACAACAATATTTTCTGCATTGCAAAGGAATTGATATGTTTAGAATTATAACGAAAATAACGCAATCGTGGCCCGCTATGGCGTTGCTTGGCCTACTCACTCTGCTAGCGCCGACCGCCTATGCCGACTGGTTTGTTCGGGGCACGGCCAATGCTTGGCAGCCCCAGCCGATGACGGACTTGGGTAATGGCCAATATCATTTGAACCTTAACTTTCATAAGGAAGAAGCCATTGCCCGCTTTAAGATTGATCGCTTTGCCGACTGGAGCGAAAGTTACCCCAGTCAGGATCTACAGGTCGATGCCTGCAGTGAATACAACATTCTGTTTAACGCCAATAGCAAAGCCATTGTATTGGAGAAGGTCGGGGTGGTGACAGACGGAGAATGCAGCATTACCGATGCCTGGTTCTATCGCGGCTCCTCAAATGCCTGGGCGGCCACGGTGATGTCAGCCATACCCGGCACCAACAACTTCACGCTCAATGTCGCCTTTGAAAAACAGGAGGCGGACGCCCGCTTTAAAATTGATCACTTCAGCGACTGGACGGAAAGTTATCCGGCCCTGGATTTTCGTATCGAAGATTGCGCCGAGTACGAAATTGTATTCGATAGCGTGCTGAAAACCATCGTCGCCACCAAGCTACGCGACATTCTGACCGGTGCGTGCAGTGAGCCGGGCGATGACGACTGGTTTTTCCGCGGCACCGCGAATAATTGGCAGAGCACTAGGTTGACGCAAATCGGCGCAACCGACCATTACGAACTTACCGTCGCCTTTAAAAATCAGGCCAGCCCTGCGCGCTTTAAGATCGACCATTTCGGTGATTGGCTGGACACCTATCCGGCGCTCGACTTTACGGTCGACGACTGTGCCGAATATCGCATCCGCTTTAATCGCAATACTAAGATTATCGAAGCCGACAAACTCGCCACCATAGTAGGCGATGCCTGTAACGGACCCGAAAATACCGTATTGGGCGATGTGCGCATCTTAGATGTCAGGATGCCGCAATTGGGCAATATTAGCCGTAAGGTGCGCGTGCTGTTACCGACCGATTACGACGTCAGTGAACGAGACTATCCGGTGCTCTATATGCACGATGGCCATAACCTGTTCGATAAGAACACCAGTGCCTTCGGTAACGAGTGGTATGCCGATGAGATACTTGATTTGCTTTACAGCACGGGCGAGCACGAGGGCGTAATTGTAGTGGGTATCGACAGTGCACCGAACGCTCAGCAGCGTTATCAAGAATATACCGGGTGGGATTGGACCCACCCGAGTCTGGGCTTTATCGATGCTAAGGGGGCTCAACACGCTGCCTTTGTGGTCGACAGCTTGATGCCCTTGATCAATAGCCGATACCGTACCCTGACCGATCGCGACAACACCGGCATTGCCGGCAGCTCAATGGGCGCCTATATGGCGATCTATACGGGTGTTCGTTATCAGACCCACTTTTCCAAGATTGCGGCGGTGTCCCTGGTGGCGTTGGACAATCCGATGAACGGTTATGAGTTGCGCGATTACGTGCGGGCGGCGGATCCGAGCCTTCCGATGCGCGTCTATACCGATATCGGTACCGATGAGCAGCTCAGCTATACCACGCCGGAACTGCTGGTGCAGAGTAATACTAAGATGTGTGGTGCCTTGCAGGTGCCCTTTAGCGAGGTAACCTGCCGCACTATCGAGGGCGCTCAGCACAATGAGGCGGCCTGGGCGGCCCGCTTTGGGGATATCTATTTGCATCTTTTCACTGGGCTGGATCTATAGGGTCAAAGGCTCATCGCGCGACCGTTTGCTTTGACGGTGGCGCGGTTTGTTTGGCCTCTGGCAGGGCGCCCCTGTCAGTTTTAACTCTGTCAGTTTAGACATCGCCATAGTTTTCGCGCATCCGTTTATAGGCGGTGCGCGTCGCCGTGGGTGAGAAGCCTTCGGGCACCTCGTTTTTAGCGAAAAAAGCGAAGGCCAATACGCTGGCCACCCATTCGAACAGCTCCGGCGGGACTGCCTTGCCGACATCCAGCTGGCTAAGGATATTCACCAGGTCTTCGTCTTCATAAACCGGAATCTGGTGTTGCTGGGCCAGCTTGAGGATGGCTTGAGCCTGTTCGTTTTCGCCAAAGGCCGACACAATCGGGGTTTTTCGCCCCTTATATTGCAAGGTGGCAGCTTTATTTACGGTTGGATCTGTCATGTGTGGATATCCACTAGGTGGTTGTCTTTCTCTTTTTGTCGATCGGCATTCATTTTTTTGGGCATGCCGTGCTTGGTGGTTATATTCCGCTCACCCAAGCCGGCGGTCCAGCTCTCCAGCTTAGGTAATAAGGTATTCAGATGGCTGAGCGTGGCCGCATCCTCACTCCAAAACGTTAGCTGGGTGGCATCGCCGCCCCAATCAATATCGGCACAGATGTCGGCCATCGGTGCCAAGGACAAATAGACCTTCATGCGCCAGCGGCGGCGCGCGCGGGCGTCCTTGTCGGCGTTGGCGGTATTGCGGTGTTGTTCTTGCCACCATTCGATGTCGGCCCAACTGGTCAGTCCGAGCCAGATTAGCGGCAGCTGCATCTGCTGAACCGTCGGCTGATCGGGCGCCGACCATTGGGCCGAGGCGCCCAAAATAGCACTGTTCTGAATCCGAGCTTGACTCGCTTCAAGCCAATTGCGCAGGGCGAGCAGTGGACTGTCGTCCTTGCTCGAGTTTGCATTTTGACTGGCCTCCAGCGGGTTCTGCGCACGAATCTTGTTCGCTTGCTGCAGGGATTGCGCAATTAATGCCGCTGCCTGTTGTTTTAACCGGCTATTGAGTTGATCCGGTGCTGCCTTGATAGTGTCATCCATCAACCCGAGCCATTGACCGAGTTTGATTTCCAGTGGCGCCTGTAGGCCGGAGTCGGCCATCTTAGGGTTGACGCCGGCAGGACTGGGTAAGTTGGCATGGCCGCTGCTCGGTGGCGCTGCGTCTATGCTGTCCAGTCCCTCTAGCAAGGACATACCTGAACCCAGAGCGGCCAGGCCCGAAGCACGGCCCTTGGGCATGCTGCTCCAATAGCGCAGTTGCGACAGGGCAACGGTCTCACGAATCCAAGCAGCCACCACTGGGCTGCTGAGGCTGGTTGGCCGTTGGTTTAGCCAATGCACCAGCGGACTCAGGGCGCTAAATCTGTGTGCTAGGCCGGTCAGTTCAACGGGACTCGGTAGGGTGGGGAAGTTGCGCGCGTCGGCCTTAGGTAAGAGATGTCCGCGCCAAAAATCTAGTTCCAAATTGACCAGCTTGGTGAGTTGGGCCTGGGTCGGTTGCCGAACCGGTTGGTATTGTTGATGCTTATCGAATTCCAGGAGTAGGGAGGTGCCCGGTCGGATCGGGGCGTCCGAGAACACACTCAAGGGGGGCGCGCTTTTCGGGTCATTCTGCAAAATAAGCTCGAAAAGGGAGGCCTTGTTGCCCGCTAATAGGGTTTTCGATTGCAGTACGACGGTCACCAGAGGCGACATCGGCGTGAGTGGGAGGTTTTTTGACGGTAGAGCGGTTGTTTCAGGTTCGCCCCCGCCGCGAATGATTTTTTGACTGGTCACGGTGCTGTCGCTGGGCAATCGGATGCCATCATTTGCCATATAGTGACCACCTGCTGGGTAAGCTACTTTATCAGGGGAAGATAATAGTCTATATCGGCGCCAGGCTGAAATTCTTGATATCTCAAGCTTTGGTAAAGGTTACCAATGCTCTATTACAGGTGGTTATACTCGGCACACTTTTATTCTGGATAGGTTTATGCCTGAGTTGTTAAAAGCTGCAGACCTATTCTGTGAGCGAGATGAGCGAATTCTATTTGCAGATTTGTCATTCGCTGTCGATCAGGGTGAAATCCTCCACATACAGGGTGCCAATGGTGCCGGAAAAACCACGCTATTACGTCGCCTGGTTGGCCTGAGCTGGGTGGTCGAAGGCAATGTCACCTGGCATGCGCCCGTGGCTGACGGCGATGCGCTCGACGGCAATCGGTTCTGGTATCTGGCCCACCGGCCAGCCGTCACCCTGTTGCAAACCCCATTGGAAAATCTCGCCTTCGCCATGGCCTTACACAATCAGGTGTTGGCCCCAGAAGCCCTGTGGCAGGCCTTATCGACGGTCGGCTTACGCGGCTATGAAGACGTTCCCGCGCACAGTTTATCGGCCGGCCAACAGCGCCGAGTATCGTTGGCCCGACTCTACCTCGATCTGCCAGAGGTACGACTCTGGCTGTTGGATGAGCCCTTCACCGCGCTGGATACTAGCGCCGTGAATCAGCTTGAGCAACGCATTGTCAGCTTCGCCGAGCAAGGTGGTACGGTTATTATGACCAGTCATCACGGCCTCCATCATGCTGCCGTGCGCCCTCTGCACATTGGAGCCCCATTGTGATTGCCATCCTGCGCACCACCCTGACGCGAGAAATGACTTTGGCCTTCCGGCGTCGGGCAGACCTGTTGAACCCACTGTTCTTCTTTGTTGTGGTGGTCAGTCTCTTTCCGATAGGTGTGACCTTGGATTTGGCCAAACTCGCCCTGATGGCGCCCGGCATCCTCTGGGTGTCTGCGCTCTTGGCCTCACTTTTATCGCTCGACCTGATGTTTCGCAATGATTTCGATGACGGCACTCTTGAACAGATGCTTTTAGCGGCGGTGCCCCCTCAATTGTTAGTGTTGTGTAAAATCATCAGTCATTGGTTGGTGACCGGTTTGCCATTAACGGTATTATCGCCAGTATTGTCCGTGATGCTGGCATTACCAGCCAAAGCGGTACCGGTGCTGATGCTCTCATTATTGCTTGGCACCCTGTCTCTGAGTCTGATCGGGAGTGTGGGTGCGGCTTTAACCGTCGGGTTGCGCAAGGGTGGTCTATTGTTAACGATTTTGATTATGCCGATTCTGGTGCCGGTGTTGATATTCGGCACTTCAACGGTTCAGGCTATGGCCACGGACCAGCCTTGGCAAGGTTACCTGGCGCTCTTGGGTGCCTTTACCGCCGGGGCCTTTGCGCTCACACCCTGGCTGACGGTCGCCGCCTTAAATGTAACAGTGGGCGATTAACGTGCCCAGTTCGAAGTCCTAAACAATACGTAGCCGTAGCCCTACCCAACAAAGCAGGGCGCGGTAATTGAATGATCTGGAGACAAGAGTCGATGTGGCAAATTTTTGTTCGATGGTTCCACAAGTGCAGTTCGCCGAAGTGGTTTTATCAGATGTCCAAACCCTGGAGCTTTTGGCTTGGCTGGGCGGCCTTTGTGCTGATTGGCGTGGCGCTGGTCTGGGGCCTAGCTTTTTCTCCGGTTGAACGTGTCCAGGGCAACAGTTATCGCATCATCTTTATCCATGTGCCGTCGGCCTTCCTGTCCGAGGCCATCTACATGACCATCGCGATAGCCGGGGCGGTCGGCCTGATTTGGCGCATCAAGTTGGCCTTCTATGTGGCCAAGGCGTGTATCCCAATCGGTATGACCATGGCATTTCTGGCGCTGGCCACCGGGGCCATCTGGGGCAAGCCGACCTGGGGTGACTGGTGGGTATGGGATATGCGCATCACCTCGATGCTGATCCTGTTCTTGCTCTACCTTGGCCTCTGGGCTTTGCACAACGCCATGGAGCGGCCAGAGAGTGGCGATCGAGCCGCGGCTATCTTGGCTTTGGTCGGAGTCGTGAATATTCCAATCATTAAATACTCGGTAAACCTGGTAACGACCCTGCATCAACCCGCTACGCTGAAGTTTACCGAAAAGGCGCCCATGCACATCAGCATGTTGGTGCCTCTGCTGCTATCTATTTTAGGCTTCTATTTGGCATTCTTGGCCTGGATGTTTATTCGCGCTCGACTGGAAATTCTCAAGCGCGAGCGCAAGGCCCTTTGGGCGCAAAAAGAAATTGAACAACTGGGAGGTTTATAATGGCGTTCGAATCCTTTTCGGCCTTTTTGAAGATGGGCGAACACGGCCTCTATGTCTGGTTAGCCTATGGCTTGGCCACCATTGTTGTGCTCTTTAATATTCTCGGGCCGCGTTATCTAGCGAAACAGCTGGTCAAAGATCATCAACGTAAATTACGTCGGGAGCAAGCATGAATCCGAAGCGAAAACAGCGTCTGCTATTGATACTCCTGGGTGTCTGTGGCGTCAGTATTGCAGTGTTCTTGGCCATCTTTGCACTGCGGCAAAATTTGAACTATTTCTTTACGCCGACGGAAATTAGCCAGGGTCTGGCACCCAAGGCCCAAGTTATCAGGGCCGGTGGGATGATTAAGGCCGGCAGCGTTGAGCGCGAAGAGGGCAGTTTAAAGGTATTCTTCGAGGTGACCGACTTCTCAGCGGATGTGTCGATTGTGTATGACGGCATTTTGCCGGATCTATTTAAGGAAGGTGAGGGCGTCGTGGTGATTGGTCAACTGGGTGAGGCGAATCTGTTTACCGCCGACACCGTTTTAGCCAAACACGATGAAACCTATATGCCACCGGAAGTGACCCACGCTCTAGAGCAAGCCGGTCAGGCCTCTACCACCTATTAACGGAGTTTACATGTTTCCAGAGTTTGGGCAGTTTTCACTAATCCTGGCTTGGCTGTTTTCGTTTTTGCTCGCGGTTTTGCCGTTGGTGGGCTTGAAACTTAAAAACGAGTCGCTGTTGCGCACCGCACCGGCTTTGGCCTGGGGAATGTTTTTTTTCCTAGTCGTGTCGTTCGGTATCCTGATGAATGCCTTTTTGACCGATGATTTCTCGGTCTATCTGGTCAGTCAACATTCCAATAGTGCCTTACCCTGGTACTTTAAGATGTCGGCGACCTGGGCCAACCATGAGGGATCGATGCTCTTGTGGATCCTGATGTTGGGCGGCTGGACCGTTGCGGTCACAGTATTCGCGCGCACGCTGAACTTCGAGCTCAAGGGCGCGGTCCTGGGAGTTCTCGGCCTTATTGCCTTTGCTTTTCTGATGTTTATTCTCTTTACCTCTAACCCGTTTGAGCGGTTCCTACCCATCTCGCCGGTGGACGGTTCCGACCTCAACCCGCTCTTGCAGGATATAGGCCTGATCATTCATCCGCCCACCCTCTATATGGGCTACGTCGGATTCTCTGTGGCCTTCGCCTTTGCCGTTGCCGCGCTCTTAACCGGCCGATTTGATGCCAGTTGGGTGCGCTGGTCGCGACCCTGGACCAATGTCGCTTGGGCCTTCTTGACTCTGGGCATCGCCTTGGGCAGCTGGTGGGCCTATTACGAACTAGGCTGGGGCGGCTGGTGGTTTTGGGATCCGGTTGAAAACGCGTCCTTTATGCCTTGGCTCATCGGTACGGCCTTGATTCACTCACAGGCGGTGACTGAAAAGCGCAATTTGTTTAAGAGTTGGTCGGTGCTGTTGGCGATCTTTGCCTTCTCGTTCAGCCTGTTAGGCACCTTCTTGGTCCGTTCGGGGGTGCTCACCAGTGTCCATTCTTTTGCCGCTGACCCAGAACGTGGTCTGTTTATTCTGGTAATTCTGGCCTTAACCATTGGCGGCAGTTTGACCCTCTATGCGCTCAACGCTGGCAAGATTAAAACCAATGGCCAGTTCGAGCTAGTCTCGCGCGAGTCCTTTATTCTGATGAATAACATCCTTCTGGTGGTTATCGCCTTTGCGGTGCTATTCGGGACGCTTTTACCGCTCTTTGCCGATGCCTTCGGGTGGCGCAAGCTATCGGTCGGCGCACCATTTTTTAATCTGGCGTTCAACTTGCTGATGGTGGTCTTGCTCTGTTTTATTGCTGTCGGTCAACTGATGCGCTGGAAAAAAGACCAACTAAAGAACTGGACTGGATTTTTGCTGGCCATCGCGGCCGGGGCAATCGTGATCGCCTTAGTGCTGCCCTGGACCCTGTCCGGTGAACTGCACTGGCAAATTTGGTTGGGTCTGTCCCTGGTATTCTGGACGGCGGCCAGCCTAATTCGACTGGTCATGGATAAAACCCGGCACAGCAAAAGCTTTCTCGCCGGTGTGCGCAAAGCGGGCGTCGGTTTCTGGGGTATGTGGATTGCCCACTTGGGGTTGTTGGTCTCGACCACCGGTGTGGTGCTGGTATCTAATTTGGACATCGAGCGCGACTTCCGTATGACCGCGGGCGATGAAGTTGTCCTGGAAAATTACCGTTTTGAATTTGAAAGCATCGGTAAGGTGCAGGGACCGAACTATGTTGCCGATCAAGGCGTGATCAATGTCTATCGCAACGACAAGGCGGTCGCGGTATTAAACCCGGAAAAGCGCTTTTACCCGGTCAAGAATAATGTCATGACCGAAGCTGGCATCGATGGCAATCTGTTTCGCGATCTTTATGTGTCGTTAGCCGAACCGCTCGATGACGAACGGCAAGTCTGGTCGATCCGACTTCAGGTCAAACCCTTTATTCGTTGGTTATGGTTCGGCGCAGTGTTGATGGCGATCGGCGGCACCCTCAGTATCACAGATAAACGCTATCGCTCAACGAAGAAGGGAGCCACAGCATGAAAATCAAGCCACTCTTAATAATTCCGCTGATCGTCGTACTGATGATATTTAGCGTATTCGGTTATGCCTTGCTGAGCGGAGTCAATCCCAAGGCAGTACCGTCGGCCCTTACCGGCGACCCCTTGCCGGACTTTAAATTGAGCCGTTTAGAAGACAGTAAGAAGTTCCTAACCGTTTCCGACCTGGTCGGTGAGCCGATGTTGGTGAACATCTGGGCGACCTGGTGCGCATCCTGTAAGTACGAACATCCAGTGTTGAACTCCCTAGCCGCACAAGGCGTGAAAATCATCGGCATCAACTATAAGGATGATCGGGCCGCAGCGCTGACCTGGCTAAGCGAATACGCCAACCCATACAGCATTGATATTTTCGATCCCAATGGTGACCTTGGTTTTGATCTGGGTGTCACCGGCGCACCGGAGACCTTCTTTGTCGATTCCTCCGGCGAGGTGCGCTACCGCTTTCAGGGCCCAATTACCGATGTTAACTGGCAGAATAAATTGAAGGCGATCTTCGATGAAATGGCTTAGAACCTATTATGCCGGTCTCGTGCTGGTATGCGCGTTGCTGGCCTCCGGAGCCCAGGCGTCCAGCGAACTGTTAACCTTTGACAATGACGGTCTGCGCGATCGGTATGAGGAGTTGAGCTTTCAATTCCGCTGCCCCAAATGTCAAAACCAAAATGTCGCTGATTCCAATGCGCCGATTTCCCAAGACATTCGTCAAAAGACCTATGAAATGTTGCATCAAGGCTTTAACGATCAAGAAATCATCGATTTTATGGTCGATCGGTACACCGAATTTGTCATCTACAAACCGCAAATGTCCTTTGTTACGATCTGGTTATGGATTGTGCCGGCATTTTTATTGATTTCCGGCCTGACCCTGCTAATTCGACTGACTCGCTCAAGCCGACAGGGTGTTCCAACTGAGTTAACCGCGGATGAACAACAGCGGCTCAAGGCCTTGATGGAGGATAAGTCTTAATGCTGATTTTAACTATTTGGGTCATACCGGTGTTGGTTTTCGTACTCTTTGCAGTGCGCCAGCGCAGCCAGAAGGAGCAGGGGGTTGAATCCGTCGAGCGGTCATTATCGATTCACAAGGAACAGTTGGCACGCTTGGACCAGTTGCGCGACAGCGGCGAACTGAGTGATGTTGAATATCAATCGTTTCGTTTAGAAGAAGAAAAGGCCTTGCTCGCCGATGCCGAGACTGACCGCAGCTCGCGCGGCCAGGTCAGTCAGATGTCCTGGGTCTGGGTGCCACTGTTCACCTTGGCTATATTTGGCGGTGCCTGGTTAACTTACAACAAGATTGGGGCTTATCCGGCCGTGCAGGTCAAGGAGCAGTTCGCGCAGCTGGCCTCCGACGCCAATCTGTCACCTGAACAGGTCAGCAAGACGCTCAATGATTATCAGCAGCTGCTCGAAAAAACGCCCGAAGATATAGAGGGTTGGTTCCGCTTGGCGCGCATGCAGATGGATATGGAAGCCTATCCGGAAGCGCTGCTCAGTTTGAATAAAGTACTGGCCCAATTACGGCTGGTCGAACACGAGGCCGAAGATGAGTCCACCATCCTCGCCTATATAGGCCAGGTACAGGCTACCTTGGGTGCCAGTGAGTTGTCTTTGGCGGCATTTGAAGAGTCGCTCAGCTATTTTCAAAACGACACAGCGCTNGGCTTGGCCGGACGCTTGAGCTTTGATCTAGGCAAGAATGAGAAGGCGATCGAATACTGGACNCGGTTGAAGCTGAATAACCTTGACGCCGATTCGCAGGTAATAGACGAATTTATTGCCGAGGCGAAAGATCGGCTCTTGGCTCAAGGCATTGATTATGCCGTTGATGAGCCAATCCGGATTGTCGTTCGGGTGAACCTTCCGGCTGCCTGGGAAGGCTTGTCCAAAGACGCGGCGCTGTTTGTGTATGCCCGGCCGATCGGCAGCCGCATGCCATTGGCGGTCAAACGATTGGCTATCAGAGCTCAGAACGTCACCGTGATGCTGAGCGATTCCGACGCCATGGGTCCGATGGCCGGCATCTCCAGCCAAGACGTGGTTGAGGTCACCGCTCGGGTCTCGTTGACCGGCATCGCTAACGCTCAACCGGGTGATTGGGGAACCGACGCGGTCGAGGTGTCTCTGAATCAGGTGGAAACGAATGTTGAACTGACGATCAATATGCCCTGATCCGACCGATTAAAAAAACCCTGACCGAGCATCCGGTCGGGGTTTTTTTTGGCCCCCTGTTGTGGCGCAAGGGATTCGGCCCGAGTTAACCTGACTCGGGTGCTGCCGTTAACGCAGCCCAATGCCACCCCTTCAGATCTGGAAAATCGCTAAGTTATTGAATAGTCTGGCTAAAATGACCTTTTTGTTTGGGTTCCCCCCAGCCCCGATTGACGCTAGAATCGACCCTAACTGTACATTATAGATTTTAGGACTAGATGCGCTTAAAAAGTGTCAAACTTGCCGGTTTCAAGTCATTTGTGGACCCGACGACAATTCCTTTTCCAACCAATCTGTCGGCGATCGTCGGCCCGAATGGCTGTGGCAAGTCAAACACCATCGATGCGGTGCGTTGGGTGATGGGCGAGTCGTCGGCCAAACATCTGCGCGGGGAATCGAAAACGGACGTCATTTTTAATGGCAGCAGTTCGCGCAAGCCAGTCAGTCAGTGCAGTGTCGAGTTGGTGTTTGACAATTCCGATCACACCCTGCGAGGCGAATTTGCCGCCTACAACGAAGTCTCAATTCGCCGCAAGGTGACGCGTGATGGTGATTCAAGCTATTTTTTAAATGGCACCAAGTGCCGCCGCAAGGATGTCACCGACATTTTCCTCGGCACCGGCTTGGGCGCACGCTCCTATGCCATTATCGAGCAGGGCATGATCTCGCGCTTGATTGAATCCAAGCCCGAAGAGTTGCGCGTCTATATCGAAGAGGCCGCCGGAATATCGCGTTACAAAGAACGTCGCCGAGAGACCGAAAACCGTATGCGTCGCACGCGGGAAAACCTCGAACGTTTAACCGATCTGCGCGAAGAGCTCGAACGTCAACTGCAGCATCTGCAACGCCAAGCCCAATCGGCCGAAAAATATAAGACCTTTAAGGCCGAGGAGCGGCAAACCCGCGCCCAGTTGTCGGCTTTGCGCTGGCAGCGGCTGCACCAAGACGTCAGTCATCAGGAACTCAAGATCGCCGAGCTCGAGACGCAGTACGAATCCTTCGTCGCCCAACAACGACACATAGACCTCGAAGTGGAAATCCTGCGCGAACAACACCACGACGCTACAGAGGCCTTTAATCGGGTCCAAGAACAGTTTTATCAGCTCGGCAATGAGATTGCCCGATTCGAACAGACCCTGCACCACCGCCAAGAGCAGTCGGTTCAGTTGTTACAGGATATTCAAGAAGCGGAGCGCCAGTTGCACGAAGCCGCCGGCGAAGCGGCAACCGACACCGACAAGGTTGAAGAGAAACGCGAGTCCCTTACCTTTTTGGAGCCGGAACTGGAGGCCGCTGAAGAACGTACCGAACAGGCGACTGACCGCTTGGTGCTGTTGGAAGAAAAACAGAGCGCCTGGCAGGGTAAGTGGGACGCCTTTAATCTCAATGCCCAAGGCCCCAAGCGTCAGGCCGAAGTAGCCCAGTCGCGCATACAGCACCTTGAACGGGTCGCCGAACAGTTACACCGGCGTCAAGAGTCTCTGCATCAAGAGCGTCAGGCAATTGCCGATAATCCGGAAGCTGAAAATTTGGCCCGCCTGATCGAGGAGTCGGAACGGCTTGAGATTAAGGGTGAGGACGGTCAAATCCGCTTCGATGACTTATCGGAACGCATGCTGGTGCAGCGCGAGACCCTGGAAACCAACCGCAGCGCCTTAACTCAGGCGCGCCATGAGTTGCAGCAAAAAAACGCGCGCCATAGCACAGTTAAAGCGCTCATTAAGGCCTCTCTGGGCGATGAAGCGCCCGGTGTGCAAGACTGGTTGGCCAGCCACCAACTGCGTGAAGCGAAGCGTCTAGCCCAAGACCTGCAAGTGACTCCGGGTTGGGAGACTGCGGTCGAGACCGTATTGGGTGAATCGCTGCAGGCGATCTGTGTTGAGGATCTCGGCGCTTTGCTCGAGCCCTTGGCACGCTTTAAAGATGGCACCCTAACCCTGATCAGCGCTACCAGCGTCAGTATGCCGGTATCGGCCGACTCGCTACTCAGTAAGGTGCGCTGTGACCGGTCGTTGCACAGCTGGTTGGCCCCGGTCCGAGCGGTCGTCTCATTGGAGGCTGCGCTGGCTCTGCAACCGACCTTGCAACCGGGCGAGAGCTGCATTACCCAAGATGGCATTTGGGTCGGGCCGAACTGGCTGCGTCTGAGCCGGGGCGAGGCCAATCAACACGGTTTATTGAGTCTGCAACAGGAAGCCGAGCAGTTGGTCGAGCTCATCGATGAGCTCGAAGCCAGCGAAGACGATTTGGCGGTGAACCTTGATGTGGCCCAAATGCAGCTCAAAGCTGTGGAACAAGATCGCGATCAACTGCAGATTGAAAATCAACAATTGAACCGCGCCCTAGCCGATATCAGAGCAGAGCTGGGTGGTAAACGAGTCCAGGCCGAAGAGTTGCAGGCTCGGCGCCTGCGCCTCGATCAGGACATCGGCGAGGTTGAGCACCAAATTGCTGAAGAACGCGAAGCGCTGACACTGAATCGGGAAGAATTGCAGCAGGCGCTCGATTCGATGGAAGACGACGTCGATGAGCGCGATGCCTTGGTGGGTGAGCGCGAAGAATACCGTATCGATATTGACGAACAACGCGATGTGGTGCGTCTGAGTCGTGACCAACAGCACCAAATGCAATTAAAGCGGCAACAATTGCAGGCCGAGGTGGACGCCTTTCAGATCGCCTTTGAACGCGCCCAAGCCGCCAAAGCTCGAGCGGCAGAACGCTTGGCCAAACTCAATGAACAAGTGACCTTGCGCGATGATCCGCAAGATGATGTGCAGATGGAACTTGAAGATCGGCTCGAACGCCGGCTCGAACTGGAAGAGCAGTTAGCCGAAAAGCGAGCAATTGTCGATCATACCGATAGCCGGATGCGCGATCTCGAGCAGCAACGCCATGGCCTCGATCAGCAGGCAGCCACCTCGCGCAGCGCTCTTGAGGCAAGCCGAATGGCGGCCCAAGCCTCGATGACGCGGCGCAGCACCCTGCAGGAACAGTTGGCTGAGCAGCAATTCGACCTGGCCACCGTGGTTGAGAATTTGCCCGAAGAGGCTAACGAAGCCGACTGGGAAGCCTCGCTGGAGCGCACGGCCACTAAAATTCAGCGTCTCGGACCGATCAATTTGGCCGCGATCGAAGAATATCAAACTCAGGGCGAGCGCAAACGCTATCTGGACGAACAGGATCTGGACCTGCAAAAAGCGCTCGAAGTTCTGGACAATGCAATCCGGAAAATCGATAAAGAAACCCGCACGCGCTTTAAAGAGACCTTCGATCGGGTCAACAGTGGCCTGCAGGAATTATTTCCCAAGGTATTTGGCGGCGGGCACGCCTATCTGGAATTGACCAGTGAAGACCTGCTCGATACCGGTGTCGCCATTATGGCCCGGCCCCCGGGTAAGAAAAACAGCACCATTCATCTGTTATCCGGCGGCGAAAAGGCTCTAACCGCGATCGCCCTAGTGTTTTCAATTTTCCGGCTGAACCCCGCGCCCTTCTGCATGTTGGACGAGGTGGATGCGCCATTGGATGACGCCAACGTGGATCGTTACGCTAAATTGGTCGAAGCCATGTCGGAACACGTACAGTTTATATATATTACACATAACAAGGCGGCAATGGAGATGGCCCATCAGTTGATGGGCGTCACCATGAACGAACCGGGTGTTTCTCGGTTGGTGACAGTAAATGTCGAAGAAGCAGCCCAAATGGCAGCCATGTAACCGGCTTAGGTAGAACTTATGGAATTACGAGAAATTATTGTTGCTTTAGGGGTGTTCGCAATCATCGTTATTCTGATTGATGGCGTGCGGCGCATGAAAATCAAGATACCGACGAAAACCATACCGGTGGACGACGATTATCAAGATCCTGAAGAGCTGGCGCGTAAAGCCCAGGTGGCTCGAGAGTTACCTAATGGCGGTGCACGGGTGGTGCGCGAGATGTCGAATGCTGAGCAGTCCCTGCTCAAGCAACGCCTCAACTTGCGCGAGCGTGTGCCCATGTTGATGGAGCGTGTCGAGGTCGGGGAAGAGCGGGCCGAGGTCGCACTGTCCGATGAGGCCCGGCAAAAGGCCGCACTGCAGTCGGAGCTTGATTTCACCCAGGCTATGACCGAAACCGATGACGCTATTAGCAGCTCAGAGCCGGAGGCTGAGCCGATGGCGATGTTTAACGACGCTGAGCAAAGCCCGCAAACACCCGAACCTAAGCGAGCTACTGAGCAGCCCACCTTCACGATGGAAGAGCTAGGCCGCTATCCAGAGTCTGATGTAACGGAACAGCCCAACCCCTTCACAGAAGATGATCTTGAAGACGAACCTTATGCCTATCAAGAGTCTGTTTCAGAGAACGATTCTGGTCAGTACGACGCGGAACCAGTCGATCGCTATGAATCCGCAGCGGAGGTCGATGACCTTCCCGGCCCTGCAGCCAAGACGGCAGCCCGGCCCGGCGCCGGCATCTCGGAGATGACGCCTGAGTCCAGCCCAGCAGCCGTTGAGTCTCGGGTCAATCCCGGACCGGTGGAAGAATTGGTTATTATGCACATTATGGCCAAAAACGACGGCGAATTATCCGGCAGTGCGGTCTTGGAATTGTTGTTAACGGCCGGTTTGCGCCATGGTCCGATGGAGATCTTTCATTATCGCAACCCGCAGGGCTATTCCGAATTTTCCTTAGCCAATTGCGTTCAGCCGGGAACCTTTAACCCGGACAGCATGAATCAGGTGAATACGCCGGGGGTAACGCTCTTTATGCAGTTGCCCACCGCTGCCAACACCCTGGAAGCGTTCGATCATATGTATGAAATGGGCCGCTATTTGGCGAAGCATCTGGACGCCGACATGCTCGATGAGGATCACAATTCTGTCACGCCACAGCGTTTGGAATATTATCGGGAAAAATTACGCTCCTTTGTCCGCTCTAAGATGATTCCTACTTAACCGCTCTAGTGACAGGAAACCCTATGTCTGTGGTTCGCACCCAGTATCTGGAGTTGATCGAACAGCTCTCCCGCTACGATTACGAATATTACGTGCTCAATGAATCGACCGTCCCCGATGCCGAATACGATCGTCTGATGCTGGCATTAACCGCCATCGAGCTCGACCATCCGGATTGGATTACCCCAAGCTCACCGAGTCAGCGGGTCGCGGGCCAGGCGGCCGAAGGCTTCGTCACGGTCGCCCACCGGGTGCCGATGCTGTCCTTGGACAATGCCTTCAGTGGTGAGGATCTGGCCGCCTTTGTCAAACGGCTCCAAGACCGGCTCAATAACCCCGCCTCGATCGAGTTTGCCTGTGAGCCTAAGTTGGACGGCATCGCCGTTAGCTTGCTCTATGAGCAGGGTCAACTGGTGCGCGGAGCGACTCGCGGCGATGGCTCGACGGGCGAGGATATCACCAGCAACGTGCGTACCATCCGCAGTATCCCCTTGCAGTTACAGGGCGACGACTGGCCTCAAGAGCTAGAAGTGCGCGGTGAGATCTATATGCCCAAGGCCGGTTTTGAACGGATGAATCGCCTGGCCTTGGCGCGCGATGAGAAGGTATTTGTCAATCCACGCAATGCAGCCTCGGGCAGCCTGCGCCAGCTCGACTCTAAGCTGACCGCGCTGCGCCCGCTGGAAATGTGCTGTTATTCGGTCGGCTACTCAGCCGGGGGCGAGTTGCCCGCTACCCAGAGTGAACTGATGGCTCAATTCGGCCGTTGGGGCTTGAATATAAATGCCGAACAGGCCGTCGTGCAGGGCATCGAGGGCATCGAGGCCTACTATCAACAGCTCGAAACCCGGCGCGACAGTTTGGCCTATGAGATCGACGGCATCGTCTACAAGGTCAATAACTTCGCCCTGCAGAACCGGCTGGGGTTCGTCTCGCGGGCCCCGCGCTGGGCCATCGCGCGTAAATTCCCGGCGCAGGAAGAAATGACCCGACTGCTCGCCGTTGAGTTTCAGGTCGGCCGGACTGGCGC
>JGI20154J14316_10001911_pt1 | contig 18069 bp, 16 predicted proteins | sample COG_04_FD_14316 | JGI IMG/M metagenome (IMG submission 14316) | reverse complement strand
TGGTAGACCACCACGTTGATAGGCTGGATGTGGAAGCGCAGTAATGCGTGTAGCTGACCAGTACTAATAGCTCAATTGGCTTGATTTATGCACTGAAAAAATTTTTAAGCGATTTGAAAGATATGTATATTTTATTTTATAACCCCAACCCCTTAAAGTTGGGGTTTTTTTTATGCAAATTATAATTATAAACTATAATCTAATTAGTCAGATAATTTTATATTATATATTTTTAAATTACTGATCGAGTATCATATAATGGTCTTTTGATAATCAAATATTGAAGCATTTTTTTTATTTTGAATTTTTCTTTAATATTTCACCTATATAAAAATCCTCTATATGATCTATATCAATAGATCTCCAAAAATTTAAACAGTAGGCGGTAATCTTTCCACCAAGTCTATTATTTTTTTTGATTAGTATTTTTGGTTTAGTTATATAAATTGCTCCACTTTCTTGAAACGACTCACTTTCTTGACTCCTTGGCCTCTTATTAAAATTATAGTTTGTAGGAAGATAGTAATTGTGTGATTTTTTCCATATGAATGCGTGTGTTTTAAAGACTGATATTAAACTATCTGCCTTTGTTTTTATTATTTTTTTTATTGCCCCGTCTATATCTTTTGTGTTTCTTAATGGTGATGTTGGTTGTAATGTTATAATGTAATCATAATCTTTATTTACTTTTAGATAAGCGTGCCTTATGGCCTCATCAGGCATAATGATACTATTCGATAATTTTTTTGGTCTTTTAATTGTGTTAGCTAGATATTTCTTGCTTATTTTTAGAATATTTTCATTTTCAGATGTAACATATACATCGTCTATCAATTTTGATTGTAGGGCAGCTTTAATAGTCCATGCAATTAAAGGTTTCTTATCAAAAATTTTTATATTTTTATTTTTAATTCTAGTTGACCCACCTCTTGCTGGTATAATTGCAATAATTTTTGGTTTCACTTAGCTAAATATTTATTTGTTTTTCCAATAAGTCATGGTTGAAATTTTCTTATTTTCTTCTTTTAGATATTTTTTTTTCCCATCTCCCATAATAGTGTCGACTTTGGCACAACTGTCAGCCAAAGAAAGCATTCCCGCTTTCGACAGAGAGGCAGATTGGTCCGTTCCCCATAAAGTTCGATCCAGAGTTATATGTCTTTCAATTGCAACTGCCCCTAAAGAGGCAGCAAGAATAGAAGGCAAGGTAGTACGTTCATGACCAGAATAACCCACATTGTTTTTTCCAAATTTTTTTTGTAGTTCTATAATATAATTTATATTTAGACTTTTATCTTCTGCCGGATATAAAGAGACAGAATGCATAACTATAAAAGAACATTTGTGTTTTTTAAATATTTTAGTCGCTTTTATTATTTCTTGCATATTTGCCCCACCCGTAGAAATAAATGTTTTTTTTTTATCTTTTGCTATTTTTTCTAATAGAGCATAATTTTTTAACATCGCAGAAGCTACCTTATGATGTTTTAATTTAAACTGTTTTAGAAAATTTAAGCTATTAATGTCCCAAGGACTTGCAAACCAGTCTATTTTTAGTTTTTTGCAATATTTATCAATAGCCACATATTCTTTAAGTCCAAATTCTAATTTTTTTTTATAATTCAGATATGTAATTAATCCCCAAGGAGTATTTCGTAGTATTTTTTTTTGATCTTTAGGAACGCATATGTCTGGATCTCTTTTTTGAAATTTTACAGCATCAAATTTGCAATTTTTAGCCAATAAAATAAGCTCCTTTGCCATTTGCAAAGACCCATTGTGGTTAATTCCAATTTCACCAATAAGGTAAGGTTTTTTCATAGCTAATGCGCAACTTTTATTCTTATATGTTTATTGAAATTCTATACTTATACTTTGATTCAAATATAGTAAACTTAATTAAGGCTTTCATTTTTACTTAAATTTATGTTACAAAATGGTCCTATTTAAATATAATAATATGAAATTTTCAGCTCCAACTACAGCGAATGTAGAAATTACAGAAAAATGTAATGCAAGATGTCTCCACTGTTATAATCCCTGGAGAGAAGAAACTATGGGAGTTAATTCACATACATTCGAAACAATCAAAAAAACAATTGACGAATTAAAAAAAGCAGGTGTTTTTCATTTAATTTTTACTGGTGGAGAGCCCATGTCAAAAATGGATGTGCTATACGAAGCTTTAAGTTATGGAAAAAAGCTAGGTTTTTCTTTTAGCTTGAACTCTAATTTAATGTTAACAACAGATGCAAAAATGAAAAAACTTGCATCGCTAGGTCTTGACCATGTGTTAACAAGCTTTCCCTCAATAGAAACAAATGAAAATGATCGTATAATGCAGGTCAAAAATTCTGTTGATAAAATAGCAAAAGGGATTCTAAATTGTACCAATAATGGAATAAGAGTAAGTGTAAATTGTGTTATTACAAAATTTAATTATAAAAATGTTTATGCAACAGGAAAATTTGTTGCTGGTCTTGGTGTCCAAAAATTATTTATTACTAGAGCCGTTCCGCCAGTATATAGTTACGAAACTACAGAGAAACCTGTTGTAGCAGATGAATATAATTTAACACATGAAGAAGCAAAATCTGGATTAGATCAAGCGCTAGAAGTTAAGAAAGAAACAGGGATTATGCTTGGAACTCTTGTTAATTTTCCAGTTTGTTTTTTAGGAGACCTTGAAAAATATCAAGATTTTTTCGGAAGAGGTTGTCCATCTCAAAGAGGAGATAGAATTAACGTAAATTCCACAGGTGTAATGCATACGTGTGTTCATGAAGAGACGGAATATGGAAATATCTTAGAAGATGATTTGAAAGACGTATATAAAACAAAAATGAATAAATGGCATGATAAAAAACAGATGGTTTATGAAGGGTGTACTGGTTGCAGTTATATTGACTCGTGCTACTCAGGCTGTCAAATGGTAGCTCTTGCTTTTAATGGAAAATTTGGAACAAAAGATCCCTTGTTTGTTGGTCCAAATTCAGTGACTAAGAAATTCATGATCAATGACGATATCTTTAAAAATTTAGAAAAAAAATTAGATACACCAGGTTTGACATTAACAATTAATAGTAACTTAAGACATAGAAAAGAAGATGGTTTTTATCTTGTTAATGTTCAATGGGGAAACTCAATATCTGTAAGAAATGAAATAGCAGAATTTACAAAAAATAAAAAAGGTCAAGCTTTAAATATTACAGAAATTCCATTTAACAAATCAACAATAGTTTTTTTAATATTAAAAAATATATTACAAAATAAGGATATTGACATTGGTAAAGAGCTAAAATCGCAAGGTTTAAGTTTTAATTTTGAAACACTTCCTTATTTTGAGTCTGTTAATGAACTTAAAAACTGAAAATAAGAACTTCATAACTGAAAATATTTTTTTCAAAAACCTTAATCATCAAAGGGCCTGTAAAATTTTTTATCAATTTGAATTATTTAAAAGAACTTTATCTGTTAAAGGTGAAATCTGTGAGTTTGGTGTATTTAAAGGAAATTCCTTAAATAGATTAATTCTTTTTAGAGATTTATTTAAACAAAAAAAGAAAGTATATGCTTTTGATACCTTTAAAATAATTAAATTAAAAAAAGGTAATCTAGATTACAAACAATATAATAAATTTCTTAAAGATAGCAAAAATTACCAACCTTCATATAGCGATATTAAAAAAAATTTAAAATTAAAAAAAATGTTTTCAAATGTAAAGCTAGTTAAGGGAGATGTTTTTGAAACTTTAAAAACCAAAAAAATAAATAAAATATCTTTTGTGCTTTTAGATCTAGATCTTTATGAACCTACACAATATGTGCTAAAAAACATTTGGTCGCAATTATCTAAAAATGCAATAATTTTACTAGACAACTACAATGTTTTTAAGGGAGAAACCAAGGCTGTTAATGAATTTACAAAAAAAAATAAAATTAAAATTTATAAAGAGAAATTTCACAAATACTTCTATTTTTTAAAAAAATAATTTTGAGATCAGTTGAATAATTTCATGTGTTTAAAAAATATATAAATGAAAAATCATTCTAAAAAAAAATTTCTGAATATAAGAAAAACTTACTATGTAGCTGAAATTGGAGTAAACCATCTTGGAAAAAAAGCTATAGCGAGTAACTTTATAAAAAGACTAATAAAAACAGATGTTGACGCAATTACATTTCAAATATTACCTTTCGAAAAGATGACTAAATTAAAAATAGATAACCTGCCAGAAATTTTCTATATAGAAAAGATTAAAGAAATTAAAAAGGCTAAAAAAAAAATTGGAGTAGCTATATCAGATGAAAAATTTATTAATTTTTTTAATAAACAAAAAATAGATTTTTGGAAAGTTTTAAGTATTGATTTTTATAATATAAATTTAATTAAAAATTTAAAAAAAACAAATAAACCGATTTATCTTTCAACTGGTTTTTCTTCAACTAAAGAAATTATTGATATAAAAAAAATGAGTAGTAAAATTAGATTTATCCACACAAATTTATCTCATGATATTAAAGATGCAAATCTTTCTGCAATTTCAAGCCTTCAGAAGGTAACTAATAGAAAAATAGCATATGGTTTACATTGCGATAACCATAATATTCTTTATGCATCGGCAACATACAATCCTGAATCAATTTTTTTTTATGTAAAAAACCCAGTATTAAATAAAATTCATGATGACAGGCATGCTATCGATTTAAATGATATAAATACTATTTTAAAAAATCTAACTGATATAAATAAAGCTGTAGGAAGTTCAAAAAAAATAAAATATTCTATGAAGAACCCGGAGGCAAAAATAAAATGAGAAGTTTAGTATTTGCTGGATCAAGAGGTATAGGGAAAGCGATAGCCGATAAATTAAAAGAAATTTCAAAAGAAACTTTTATTTTAAATTCTAAAGATTGTGACACATCTAAAATTAGCAATGTTAAGAAAATTTTAAATAAATACAAGAATTTAGACGTTATTGTCTTAAATACAGGTGGACCTCCAGCAAAAGACTTTCACGATATAAAATATAAAGATTGGATTAAATATTTTAATCAACTGTTTTTATTTTTTGTATTATTTTTACAAAAGGTTTCATTAAATAGAAATGGATATATTTTTTTAATCTCTAGCCTGCACGTAAAAGAACCTAATGAAAAAATAATATTATCTAATGCATACAGGATTGCTTTAGTTAGTGTGCTCAAATCATTATCTATTATATTAAGAAAAAAAAATATTTCAGTTATTAATATTGCACCAGGACCAACTAGAACAGATAGATTAAATGAATTGTTAAAAAAGAATAAAAGCAATGTGAACACTTTAAAAAAAGATTTAGGTGTAAATAATATTCCAGAAACAACTGAGATAGCTGAATTTGTTAAACTAGTTGTAGAAAAAAATCTCAGATCTCTAAATGGTCAAACAATAGGTTTTGATATGGGGATCAATAAGTTTATTTTTTAAATATCGATTTAGTTGTATTACTTTACAATTTTAGTATAAATAAAAAACTTAAATGATGTTTTAATAAATTTTAACGTTAAAGTGTTAGAGTTATTTAGAAATGATGCTTAAGTAATTATCAATGATAAAAGTTTTTTATAAATTGCTAAGAGATGCATATGTCACAGTTAAGTTGCAATTAAACGAAAGTAAAAGCTATCGAAAATCAAGTATTAAATATATCTATCAATTATTTATTATAAGATTTATTTTTGGGCATCCAAAATTTAGAAATTTAATCAAAGCCAAAAAGATAAATAGTGACATAATGTCAAAAGACTTTTTATTAAATATAAAGGCCCAAGATGTTGTAAATAAGTTGGATATTGATGGATGCACCAATACGTTCACCTTGAAGAAAAATATTTTACAAAATATAAAAGATGAAGCTTTGCAAAATTTAAACTCCCCTAAAGCCTTTTCCTTTGACGGGAAATTAAATTTACCAATTGAACAGAAGTTTATTAATTTAGAGGAACTTCAAAATTTTTTGATACAAGAAAATATGTATGTATTAAAAAATGATATGAGTTTTAGAGATAATTCAAAAATTAAAGAAATATTTACAGATAAGTTTTTTATAGATATTGCTGAAAATTATTTAGGATCAAAAAAAATGACATTCTCAGGTACTTTTTTTGCAACAAATAATATTAGTAATAATTTAAACTATAATGACAAAAAAAGCCTAAAGAGTAAGACTGCACAATTGTATCATTGTGATGTTAACTTTAAAAAATTTTTTAAGATTATTATTTATTTAAGTGATGTAAAATCTGAAATGGATGGTGCCCACGTATATATACCGGGAAGTCATTCCCAAAAACATACTAGGCACATAGTAACTGATAGATTTAGCGATGAAGATGTAGAAAAAAGCTATAAAAGAAAAAATGTTTATATTGGTGATGCTGGAACGTTATTTTTTGTAGATAATTTTGGGATTCATAAAGGATCAACAGTAGAAAATAACTTTAGAACAGCAATATTGTTAGAATATGGACGTGGTCATTTTCAAAACTCAAAAAATGCAATTTTTATATAAACATTATTTACATTTTTATTCTAATTTAAAAAATCTAATTATTAGACTTGGACTAAAAAAAAGCAACGGTATTTCTTGGAATAAAATTCTAAAAGATAAAAAAGAAATAATATTAAAACAACATATCAAAAATTTTAAAAATAAAAAAATTTTGATTGCCACAAATACAGGTGGACAAAACTTTGCTACGGAGGTTGAGTGCTTATTTTCATTAGCTCTTTACTTAAAAGGGTATGAAGTAGAATTTTTATTATGTGACGGTAGTATGAATGCATGTTTAATAGCACAACATAATACAATTTCTGAAGATGAAATTATAAATTCTGGAATGAAAAAAATATGTAGTACTTGTTTAAGTTATGGTAAAAGAGCATTTTCTGAAACAGGATTTAAGATTAACTATTATTCTGATTTGCATTCAAAAGATTATTCCAACAAAGTAAAAACCATGATTAAAGATCTATCATTCGAAGAAATGAAAAACTTCTGTTATGAAGGTGTAGAAATTGGATTACATTCTTATGGTAATTTAATAAGGTACTATGCGGCTGCAAATATTGAAATTAATGAAAAAAGTACTGCTATATTAAGGAATTTTATTTTTTCATCAATCATCACAAAAAAAGTTACTGAAAATTTATTAAGTAAGAATAATTTTGAAAGAATTTTATTGCATCATGCAATTTATGTACCTCAGGGTATAGTGGCCGATGTTGCTCTAAAAAAAAAAATTGACTATGTATCGTGGACTGTGTCTTATAAAAAAGAATGTATCCAAATTGCAAAAAATAACAATCCGCCTGCAAAAAAAATTACCGAAACCAAATCTTTTTGGATTCATAAGGTCTTAACTACAAAAGATAAATTAGAGTTAACCAGGCACTTTGAAGAAAAAAAAAATTCCACAACTGATGATTGGATAAATTTTTTAGGTGTGACAAAAAACAGTGAATTATCAGATTTTATTAAAAAAAATAACTTAGAAGATAGATCAAAAAATGTAGTCATGTATACCAATATAATTTGGGATGCACAATTTACTTTTCCCAATACAATCTTTAAGAGCATGATCGACTGGATATATTCAACTATAGACTATTTTCATAAAAGACCAGATTTAAACTTAATTATAAGAGTACATCCAGCAGAAACTAATCAAGGATATAAAACAAATGAAACCGTGCAGGATTGCTTAAAAAAAAAATATAAAATATTACAAAAAAATATTTTTGTTATTGAAAATACATCAAAAATTAATAGCTATAAATTAGCTGATCATTCAGCACTTAATTTGGTTTATACATCATCAATAAGTTATGAATTGAGTGCTATTGGACATAATGTTATGGTTGCTGGGTCGGCTTTTGTTGTAAATAAAGAAGTGACTATAGATCCAAAAACAAAAAATGAATATTTTAATTTATTAGAAAGAATGCCACATAACTTAGCAAAAATTTCAACAGAAAGAAAAAATAATGCTTTAAAGTATGCTCATTATTTTCAAAATACAATTAGTATTAAAATATCATCTTTTAAATCAACACCCAATATATGGCCTCCATTTGAATTTGATAGTAATTTAATTGAAAATTTGATTATAGAAAAAGATGATGGCATCAAATATGTAATAGATCATATAACAGAATAGAATTAATCCATTGTATAGAAATATAAAAAACATCCTATTAATTTTAAATCATAAGCAAAAAATTAAATCATTAATTTTAGTTATATTAATTCTTGGTGGGACACTTATTGAATTAATTTGTCTTTTTTCAATTTATGAAATTGTAAAATATTCGACATCTATACTAACATCTAAGAGTATGGATGGTAATAATTATGTTGAAACTTTATTTTCATTAATAGGTTTTTCATATGAAATAAAAACTTTAAGTATTATCTTAATTTTTTTATATTTATTTAAGTTTTTGTATATTTTGAGCATTAATAGATTTCAATATAAATTTACGAATTCTGTAAAAGTTTATTTAAATGTTTTACTTCTAAAAAAATATTTATCAAAAAATTATATGTTTTTTTTGGATAATAACCCAGCTAAATTATTGCGCAATGTTGATTCAGAAGTAAGTCAATTCATTTTAGGCTGTTTATTGCAAATGATAATTTTATTTACTGAATTGTTATTTTTGATTGCTTTAGTTGTCAGTTTGACTTTTGTTAACTTTAAAATTATCCTCTTTATAATAATATCGTTTCTTATCATTGTAATTTTATATTCATTAATAATTAAAAAAAAACTTTTAATTGAAGGAAATAAGAGAGTAGAATTAACAGGGAAACTTTTAAAAAACCTTACCGAAGCTTTTCATGGTGTTAAAAATATCAAAATATTTAATGCTAGTAACTATTTTTTAAAATCTGTGGAAAAAAATTCAAAAGAATTAGCTAAAACTACCCTTGTATTGAGCGTTTTATCGCAAGTTCCGAAAAATGGCTTAGAAATGTTTGCAGTTTTTATGATATCTATAATGATTCTTAATCAAGACACAATGAGCTCATTAAATGTAGAATCATTTTCTGCTATAAGTTTTTTTGTATTAGCAGCATTTAAATTATTACCCTCAGTATCAAAAATAATTATGTCATTTCAAACTATGCGCTTTAGTCAGGCATCTGTAGAAATAATAAAGAAGGAGGTAACAACATATAGAAAACAATCTTTAGGAAAAATTAATGATCAAAAAAAATTGAAAAAAATAAGTTTAAAAAAAAATATTTCATTAAATAATATTAGTTTTAGATATAATAAAAGATCTGATTATTTATTTAAGGGCATTAATCTAAAAATTTCTAAAGGCGATGTTGTGGGAATATATGGAGAGTCTGGCACAGGAAAATCAACATTAATAGATATATTGTTGGGATTACTGAAACCCACTAAAGGCAACTTAAAAATTGATGATATTAAAATCACAAACAACAATAGAAACAACTGGCTAAACAGCGTTGGATATGTTCCGCAAAAAATATTTTTAACTGACGATACTTTATTAGAAAACATTGCATTTGGACAAGATATTACTGAAATAGATAAGACAAAAGCCTACAAATCTATAAAACAATCTGAATTAGTAAGTTTGGTAACATCAAAGAGTGGTCTAAAAAGAAAATTAGGACAGCATGGAAGCAATGTGTCTGGGGGTCAATTACAAAGAATAGGAATTGCAAGATCTTTATATAAGTCCGCCGAAGTTTATATTTTTGATGAGTCAACATCATCATTAGACAAAGAAACTGAAAAAAAGATGTTAAATTTAATAAAAAAGATATCTAAAAATAAATCATGTATTATTATTTCACATAATATTAATAATTTAAAAAATTGTAATAAAATATTTTGTTTAAAAAATAAGAAATTAAACACCATCAAACTAAAAAATAATAAAATTTGACCTAGAATAAAATACGAATTTTTAATTATGTGAAATAATTAAATGAACTTCACTTGATAGTTTTTTTCTATCTAAAACATCTTGTAATTCATCAATTTGATTAGAAAAGCTTTCTTTAAATTTTTTTGAAAAGTTTGATGATTTATTCTTACCAAAAGATACTAAAAGAGACCTATTTAAATCAATCATGTCAGAACCAAACCACCATTCACTACATATCTTTAATTTATATCTTTTTAAAATGTATTTAATTGACTCATATGTATACAGGTGTGGATGAGTAGCTGCCATATGTCGTGGATAAACATTTTGAAAAGCATTTTCTAAAAAAGCAGAAAAATTAAATAAAGGTATTGATAAAAAAAGATATTTATTTTTTGATTTTTTGAAAGAATTAAAGATTTCATTAGGTCTTTCCAAATGTTCGATTACTGAGATAAGACTAATCATAGTATATTTTCCATCTTTTATTATTTTAAGGCTGTTCTCATAACTAGTACTGTGAACTAAACTGTTCTTCTTTAAATATTTTTGACCTAATTTGATCATATCTAAGTTAGATTCTAAACCTAAAGCAGAAATTTTTTTTTGGTGACATGCTTTTAGAAAGTGGCCACAGCCAGATCCAATATCTAAGATTTTAACATTTTTAGTTTTTTTTTTTTTCAAAAACTCGGTTATAAAATTTACTTTAGGTACATAGATATTTTTAACTCGCAACTTATAATCCTGCATATAATTTTTAGCGTAAGAAAATTTTTCATTATGATAAATTTTGTCGTGAAATTCCTGACTATCATTAAATTTACTATTAAGATGGGTACAATTGATACAAATTTTGTAAGCCATATTATGAGAAGTACAATCTATTTTTTTTGGAAGTGTAAGACCGCAGTTTTTACAGGTAGCTCGTAAAGATTGTTTTTTTAAAAATTCAACTATTTTTAAATTAGAATCTAATAGACTGTTATTGTTTATAAGAAAATTTTTTTTTATTTTTGAAATATCACTACTTTTTTTTCCAAATTTTAAGTGAATTTTATTTTTATTTTTCATAGCTTAGTGACATTTAAAACTTCTGATATAATATTTCTAAAACTATTATAAAATTTCTCTGTCACTTTTTTAGTATCACCCATACTAGATTTTTTATTTTTTTTTTTAACTTCAATTAGCACATTCGTATAAGTGAAATTTTTTAGCCATCGTAAATAAAAAAGACCAAAATCATTTTTTTTTAAGTTTAATTGCAAGATTTCATTTTTTAATTTGTTAACATTAAACATTTTCATTCCTGTTAGTGGGTCAATAATATTGAAGTGTTTTTTTGAAATCTGAGATATCTTTTTCTCTATTAATCTATTATAAAATTTTCGATTACCAATAATTATATCATATTTAATCTTTTTTTTAAGTTTGTTCACTTCATTAGCTATATGTTGACCATCTCCATCAAACGTAATGGCAAAATTAAATTTTTTTAGATTTTTAACAACATGCAGCAGACCTTTTTTATGTGTGTAATCATAACCTTTATTGGTTTTATTATACAAATAATAGTCCGAGTATTTTTTTGCAATATTTTCACTATTGTCCATTGAGCCGTCATTTATTGTTAATATTTTACCATATTTTTTTAATGACAATAATACTTCTTTTAGATTTTTCTCTTCATTATAAACAGGAATAATAAAAATAATATTCGCCATTACTTTTTACTCAAGATTTTTTTAAATTGATTTTTAGTTATGTAATTATTTTTATGAAGGTTAATTGTGCTTATTTTGTTATAAATTTTATTTATATTATAAATAGGAGCCGCATTTTTTGGACAAGGTCTAAGAAATTCAATATCTTCCGAAGTAATTTTTTCACCAGTTTTTATATTTTTTTTTAATCTTGCTGATCTTCTTTGTAAAATAACTGTATATTCTTCATTTTTTTCGAGTTTTTTTAATTCACTTCCAAGAGAAAGCTCAAGATTTCTTGAAGCATCAATCATTTTTTCCCATGATTTAGGATTCATTGAAAACTCATGATCAGGACCAGTTTTATTATTATTATCTGTGAAATGTTTTTCAATAACTTTTGCTCCTAATGTTATGGCCCCTAGAACAGTTTCATGACCAATTGTGTGGTCAGATAAACCCAAAATTGCTTTTGGAAAATATTTCTTGTAACTTTTTAATACATTTAAATTTATATACTTAAAATTTTCTTTTAAGCCAGTATAGTTAGTATTGCATTGCATAATACAAATTTTATTATTTATTTTACTTATTTTATTGTAAATTTTTTTAACCTCATTTAAATTTGAAGCTCCTGTTGCAATTATTAGAGGTTTTTTTGTTTTTGCTATTTGTAAAATATTTTCGTGCCAAGTTATATCGCCAGATCCTAATTTCCAAATATCAACATATTGATTTAAATAACTAATGATTTTAAGGTCATACGGAGCTGTGAAATATTCAATATTATTATTTTTACATTCTTCTTTTAACTCTTGTGTCCATTCAATAGGTACTTCATTTTCCTCATATGTTTTATAAACTGATTTACCCCATTTATTTTGATGAGAATTAATATTGGCAAGATTCTTAAAACCGTAGTCTGAAACTAGGGTTTTCGCATAAAAATTTTGAAATTTAGCTGCATTGGCCCCACTATCAGCTGCCATTTTTATTAATTTTTTTGCTCTTTTTAAGGATCCATCATGATTAGATGCTATGTCGGCAATAAAATAGGCTGGATGTTTATTTGAGATTATATTATTTCCAATTTTAATTTTTATCATAAGATTTAATTACATTATTCATTTCTCTATGAATGCATGGAAGTTTAATATTAAATTTATTTTCAAACTTCTTAACATTCATTCTATTATATCTTGTTCTTTTTGTTTTACAAAAATCGTTAATTTTAGATTTGATAAGCAACTTTTCTTGGTAAATATTAAGTTTTTTAGTAAAAAGTTGGATGAGTTTATATTTTGAAATCCCATCATTTGATCCTAAATTGTAAATTCCAGAAAATAAATAATATTTTTTTTTTATAGTTTTTAGAATTATATTTGAAATTGTATCGACACAAAGAGGGCTATAAAATGAGTCTATGAACCCATTTATTTTATTATTTTTAGAGAAGTTGTTAAATATCCAGTCGGTGAACTTATCTTTCTTATGGTGTGATTTACCTATTAAATTGACCCTGAAAACTAAAGCTTTATTTCTAAAACAAATTTTTTCAGACATCAGCTTATGTTTTGAGTAAACATTGATTGGCATGAATTCATTTTTTTCTGAATTTTTTATATTTTTTTTAGGATTGTAAATTTGATCTGTTGAAAAATGTATTAAATTAAAATTTAAGTCATGTTTTTTTTTTATTAAAAAAATTTGATTTACAAAATCAACATTAATTTTTTTAGACTTTTTAATATTTTGTTCACATTCTTCAATACTTGTAAGTCCCGCACTATTTATAATTAGGTTTGGTTTAATATTAATAATTTTTTTTTCTACTTCATCAAAATTAGTTAAATCTATAGTTCGTTTTTTTTTTCCAGTGTTAAATACATTAAATGTTTTTTTTAATTTATCAAATAGATAGCTTCCTAAAAAACCTGACGTGCCAAAGATTAGAACCCTCACTTTTGATTTTGCTCTAAGCCAGTGATAATTTTTTTTAATTCTTTCATGGTCAAAAATTTTTGATTAGTTTGCGAACTATAAACAAAACTATTTTTAATCGTTATCGCATGATGCTTTTTATAATAATAATTTTCCATTTTTTTTATATTAAATTCATGAGGGCCATCAATAAATTTTGGTAAGACAATATATTTATCCTTTAGTTCGATAGTATTTCTAGATTCATGCTCAGATATCATTTCCTCATGAATTTTTTCACCAGGTCTAATGCCTACTACTTTAATTTTACAATTTTGGTTTATTGCTTTAGCTAAATCTAAAATCCTATATGAAGGAATTTTTGGGATAATTATTTCACCACCTACAGAGTTTTTAATTGTCCAAAAAATTAAATCAACACTTTTTTTAAGCGAAAGACTAAAACGAGTCATTTCCTTATCGGTTATGCTTAGGTAATTTTTATTTTTTTGACTTATAAATAGTGGTATCACCGAACCTCTTGAACCTTCGACATTGCCATACCTGACCACTGTAAAAATTTTTTGTCCAAGGAAGAAATTTGCTGCTACGAATAATTTATCACTACAAAGTTTTGTTGCCCCATAGAGGTTCGTGGGAGATGATGCCTTATCTGTCGAAAGAGCTATCACTTTTTTAACATTATTTTTTGCTGCTGCAGACATGACATTTTGGGAGCCTAAAATATTAGTTTTTATGAATTCTGTTGGGTTGTATTCTGCGGTGTCAACTTGCTTTAGTGCGGCGGCATGTATTACAATATCAACACCTTTAAATGCTAAATTAAGCCTTTCTTCATCTCTTATGTCACCCAAAAAAAATCTTATCTTGTTATAATTTTTATTTTTTGAATACTTTTTTTTAAGATTATACTGTTTCAGTTCATCTCTACTAAATATAATAATTTTATTTAGATTTTTTTTAAGAAGTTCTCCAAGGAAATTTTGGCCAAAAGATCCCGTACCACCTGTAATTAATATATTTTTATTTTTTAAGTTCACGTTTTATGTTTTATATTTTTTTAAGAGAAGATATACAAGATTTTAAATTATTTATGATTGTAAACATATATTATTATATTAAATATCTATTTTTTAATTATACCAAACTAAAATATAAATTAAAATCTGAAAATATTATACTTAATGAAATTAGCGATATAAAATCATTTTCAATTTCATCATCACACTTTTGTAAAGCGTTATCAGAATTAAATTCAGCAAAAGTAGTGTCTTATTATGTAAAAATAGATAGGCACAGAATTCTAGTTAAATTTTTATCCAATATATTAAATCCATTCAGTAATCACTATATTTATAAATCATTTTCAGATAAAATTATTTATGGTTTTTTCCATAGAATTCCAAATATAACAATTTTTAAAAATATTAAAACAAAAGAAGATTTATTAAGAGTTAAATACAAAGGCATAAAAATTGGTGATTTAATTTATGACGAGTATTTAGCAAGAAATAAAGTACCAACAATTGATACTCAAAAAAAAGAATTTAAATTATTTATTAAAAAAGTAGAAAAGTTTATAACTTATTGGGAAGATTATTTATTAAATAATAGGGTAAAAGCTGTTGTTACAAGTCATAGTGTATATTTAATGGGGTTATTAAATAGAATGTCAATAGCTCATAATATTCCAACTTATCTAGTAAGCCCTGATATCACTTATAGATTAACTAAGAAGCAATTTATAAGATGGTCTGATCAAAATTATTACCCAAAACAATTTAAAAAATTTAGCAGTATTAACAAAAAAAAAATCTTAAAGCTTTCAAAAAAGAATTTAAGTTACAGATTTGATGGAAAAAAAGATTTTAGATATAAGCAGTCTACTTCTATCAAGGCAGTATTTGATAAAAATATAATAATAAAAAAAAGATATTCTAAAAAAAAAGAAAATAATATTTTAATTGCCTCACATTGTCTATCTGATGCACCACATGTTTACGGAGATCTGTTATTTAATGATTTTAATGATTGGTTAAATTATTTAGGAAAGATTAGTTTACAAAATAAACTTAAAAAATATAAGTGGTATATAAAGCCTCACCCAGCATTTTATAAAAAAGAGTTAGACTATTATAATAATTTTTTAAAAAAATATAAAAAATTTAGTATGATTGAGCCAGATACAACTCATAACTTTATTATAAATGAGTTAAAAATTGATTATGTTTTGACAGTTTTTGGAAGCATATCATACGAATATCCTTTATTTGGAATACCGGTCATATCTGCTGGGTTAAATCCACATTCTGGGTATAACTTTTCAATAAATCCAAAAAATATAGGTGAATATAAGAAAATTCTTCTTAATCTTGGAAGTATATCTAATAAAATAAATAAAAAAGAAATATACGAGTTTTACGGAATGCATCATTTAATTGATCGTAATTTTTTTGAGGATTTCAACATGAATGTACAGAATTCTCATGAGCACCAAAGTTTTAATATTTATACAAGATTTGTAAGAAAAATACGTCAAAACAAAATAAGATTAAAAATTGATATCTATAAGAACTTTATTAGAAATAAAAAAATTAGAAGGCTTGTCAAAATTTAAAATAATTTAATAAATAAAATTAAGATATGAAAAGTGATTTAGGAATAATAATTGATATTAGCAAAAAAAATTCATTATCTTTTTTAGATAAAAAAATTAATATTTTTTCAAAATATCTTGGTAAAATAGATGTTATTGACGTTAATAAGATTACAAAAAGTAAAAAAAATATTATTTGTAATAATAATAAGATAAATTTATTACGTCCAAATAATATTAATGAACTAAAAAAAATATTAAGTAAAAAAAATTATGTTTTGTATTATTGTATTGGTACGACATTTAAGTATTTTAAGGTAAACCACTTACTTTCTCGTGCAAAAATTAAGAAGTTTGTCATTAGTGACCTTGGATATAACCCTGAAAATTTCAATTATTACAAAAGAAATTTTTACCAAAAAATAAAAATCTTTATAAATATTAGGGCGGAATATTATGTAAAAAGGATTTTAATTTTGATGAATATTTATCCTAAAATAGATTTTTTTTTTGAATCAAGTCAATATATAATTGATGCAATAAATAAAGGTGTGAGTAAAAAAATACTTAAGTATTTTTCTTTTTTAAATTTTTCATATTATAAAAAAGTAATTAAAATTAATAGCAAACATGTGACTAATGAAAAAAATTTAATTACAAATGATTATATTGTATTAATTGATAGTTTAGGATTAGAACATCAAGATTTTATCTTAAGAGAGGGTAAGCCAACTAAACAAATAGTAGATTCATATTACAACAAATTAAACCTTTTATTAAAAAAATTAGAAAATACCTACAAAAAAAAAGTAATTATCTGCCTTCACCCAAAAAATAATTTTTCTTTAAGAAGAAAAGATTATAAAAATTTTAAATGTGCTAAATTTCAAACAGAGAAATATATAAATAGAGCATTCCTAGTATTATTTTTTGAAAGTAGCTCAATTATTCAAGCCGTATATCTAAAAAAAAAAATTTTATCTTTACAAGGTAGTATTATGGGTGATTATCTTAACGCAAGAGCTAAATTATATTCAAAATCATTAGGATTGAGCGTATTTAACATTGACAGTTTAAACTTACAAACATTCGTTGATAATAAAAAAAGCTTTATTAGAAATTTGGAATTAAGTATAAAAAACTATAATCAATATATTAATAAAAATATTTTAGTTAATAAATATTTTCTAGGAGCTGAACAAGTTTTAATTTATCTAAAAAAACACGTAAATCTTCAAATCCCACTGAATGGAAGTGATTTAAAAAATAAAAAAAATTGTTAAATAATTTATTTTATTAATCTGTTATCTTACTTTTTAATACTTTAGATCTTAATGCTAAAGGGACAAATAAACTCAACCTAAGAAAAATAATTTTATATCCTATGGTAAAATTTTATTCAAATGTATCAATATAAATCATCAAATATTTTTTAATTTAAAAAATATTTGAAGTTTTTTTAGATCATTTTTGTCATTTAAATCAACAAACTCAGTATTATTTAACTCATAGCCATACGTATTAAAGTTTTCAAAATTATCAAAATTTTTAATTTTATCTAAGTTATACCAGTAGCATTGAGTAGCATCTTGGTAAAAAGTTTCTAAAGATTGAGATGTTTTATCTTTAAAATTTGGTTCTCTGAATAAAATTTTTCCTTTTTTAATTTTTAATGCTCTTTGAATAGGATATTCATATTTAGATATCGTTAAAGTTTTTTGAGCAGATTTTATTTTTAAAAGTTCTAAAGTCTTTTTAAGAGTTTTGACTTTAAGCAATGGATTTGTTGGATAAAGATAACATAAATATTTAAATCTTAATTTATTATTTTTGGAAAATTGTAAAAAATGCTTAACAACAGTTATATCTGTTGC
>JGI20154J14316_10001910_pt1 | contig 18072 bp, 16 predicted proteins | sample COG_04_FD_14316 | JGI IMG/M metagenome (IMG submission 14316) | reverse complement strand
GCTATGATATTGGCGGCGATGGCTGGGGCAATAACGAGTTGCAGTACCACGGCACTGAGAATGCCAGTGTTGAGGGCGGCTACCTGATTATTGAAGCCAGAGAAGAGAGTTTTGGCGGCCGCAGTTATACCTCATCGCGGATCAACACCAAGGACAAATTTAGTTTTAAATATGGTCGTGTGGATATCCGCGCCGCTTTGCCTGAAGGCAAAGGTCTGTGGCCAGCGCTGTGGATGCTGGGGCAAAATTTCTCTACTGTCAGTTGGCCCTATTGCGGTGAGATCGACATTATGGAAATGGTCGGCGGCAATGGCTTGGAAAATCGCACAGTGGGCACTGCTCACTGGAATAATGGCGGCGTTTACGAGTCTAATGGCACCACTAAGAAGCCCTATGCTCCAGTATCCTATGGCGACAACTATTCCTTGTCTGGCACTGAAACCCTGGCCAATGCCTTCCACATCTTCGGTCTCACATGGACCCCGGACAGCATTACCTGGTATATAGATGGCGTGCAATATCACACCATGGCGATCGATAGCAGTGCCAGTTTGTCCGCGTTTCAGAAAGACTTTTTTCTTATCTTCAATGTTGCTGTAGGGGGTGACTGGCCTGGTTCGCCGGATGCCAACACGGTATTTCCACAGCGTATGCTGGTTGACTACGTGCGAGTGTTCCAGCAGAACTAACCAAAGCTTGCCTCACAAATACCCGCTATGTCGCGCTCTTTCGGAATGCGTCATAGCTGCGCGGTGCCATGCCTGTTATCCTCAGCGGCAGCACAAAAAGCCCCATAATAAAAACTATAAAGAGGAACAGGCCATGCGTTCGAAGGCTGCCTTATCCATATTTACCCTAGTATTATTCTGTCTCACCGCCCAGCTAGCTGCAGCTGACCAACAATTAGTAACATCAGAACCTATGCAAGGCGTGCCTCCAGCACGCAACTCCCAGGTCACCATGCACAATTTTCGCGACTACCCGATGAGCAAGTGGGCCTTTCAAAATATCGGCGCGCCACTCAACACTGCAGTGATTCCCCGTCAGGGCAATATTGCTCAGCTCCCCGGGCCATCGCAATCTCAGCTCGGTGCCAAGCTTTTCACGACCGCCGCTGGTGAGCAACAGCCCTTTGACCAGATATTCGAAGACAATTATGGCGACGGTGTTGCAATTATTCAGGGCGGCAAGCTGCTTCATGAGCGCTACTTCCACAGCTTTAATCCCCATGCTCAGCATATTTGGTTCTCGATGAGTAAATCCCTCGCCAGCAGCGCCTTTGGTCTGCTTGTAGAGCAGGGCAAGGTAAAGCTGGATAAATCCCCTGCAGACTATATTCCCGAGCTCAAGGGCAGCGGCTTTGAGCGCGTCACCATCCAGCAGCTGTTGGACCATGCCACCGCCTTGGATTTTAAGGAAAGCTACACCGACATGACCTCAGATTTTGCCCTTTATTATGCGCCTGCATTAAATATGGGCTGGCTCCCTGGTGCCCGAGATGTGCAGCCGAATAATAGTGAGATCTATGGTGTGCATGATTTTCTCAGCCGCTTTATTAAGCCCGATCCCAAGCGCGAGCCCGGTGATAACTTTGACTACAACTCGAGCAATGCCGATGTGCTGGGCTGGTTGATTGCGCGCATCAGCGGACAGCCATTCCACGACTTTATTCAGCAGAATATCTGGGCCAAACTTGGTGCCGAACACGACGCTATCATTGCCGTGGACAGAGCCTATATGCCTGCAGTCACCGGCGGCATGAACAGCACATTAAGAGACGCGGCACGCTTTGGCATGATGATTCGCGACTCGGGCAAATTTAATGGCCAGCAGATTATCCCCGCTAATTGGGTTGATACCACCTTAGATGTCAGCGATCAGTTAAAGGCCAATATGACCGCCAACAGCAACTATAAAGAAGAGACCTGGTCTGCTTACCACAATATGTGGTGGATTCTCGATGCGAGTATTGGTGAATTCGCCGCCGTCGGTATTCATGGCCAGGTTATCTATATCAACCGCAAGGCCGACACCGTGATGGTCTGGTTCTCCAGTCAGCCAGTGGCTGGTGCTGCGCGCAACGAAAGCTTTAGAGCCAAGCTGAGAGCGGCGCGGGAGATGGCTGCGGGGCTGTAGCTGCGGCGATCATTCTGTGTCCCAGCCACCTAGGTGGCTGGGTTTATTATGCAGAGGTTGTTGCTATCTTGCACGAAAGCATGATGCCAGGGCGTCACTTTTGAGACTGCTTTTTCCTCCCGTTCCGCACCAGTACTACCTCCTAGAAATCAACTACCTCCATATATCCCGCCAAGATGCCAATTGTTGGCTATAAATACCCTGATCGCCTTCCCTCAACACAGCAAGCAAGTATCAGGTAATTTAGAAATGGTTGAACTGACAGATCCGATGATGGTTTCCGCCATTATCCTGTGCACCACTTTTCTCGGTATTTTCACCGAACAGTTTCACGGTATCGAACGGGCAAAATTTGCCATGGCCGGTGCCGGGGCGATTATTGTCGCCGGACAGTATTTTGGCTTTTACTCACCGCAGCTGGCCCTCGAAGCCATCGATTGGAATGTGGTGTTTCTGCTGGCGATTATGATGCTGATTGTGTCGATTATGATCAGCACCGGGGGCTTTGATCATCTGGCTCAATATCTGGCTCGGGTCAGCGGTGGTTCACAGCTCAAATTGCTGATTCTCCTGGGCACAGTAGTCACTGTGATCTCGCTGCTGATAGACAATGTCACCACGGTGATTATCTTTGGGCCGCTGATTATTATGATCTGTCGTTCCATGGGTATTTCACCGGTTCCCTATCTACTCTCCGCGGCACTGTTGTCAGATACAGGCGGTGTTGCAACTCTGGTGGGCGATCCACCAAATCTGATGATCGGTTCGGCTGCGGGGATCAGTTTTAATACTTTTATTGTGCATATGGGACCGCCAGTTCTATTAGCATGGTTAAGCATATTATTGGGCATGCGCTTCCTGTTTAAAAAAGAGCTCACTAGCCCCATAGTCCACAGCTTTGATCAGGTGGTTGAATACACAAACCGTCGCCTCTGGCATAAATCCCTATTTGTTATGTTGGTAATGGTGGTGCTGTTTGTGGTTCACCATCGCATTGGTTGGCAGCCTTGGTTGGTGGCCGCTGCTTGCCTAACACTGCTGGTGTTTATGTCACGGACCATTGAGCTTGAGGCGGTGACCATGCATCTTGAAACACCGCTGCTGATTTTCTTTATCTCACTGTTTGTGGTGATCGGCGGTGTCGAGCACTCGGGACTGTTGGAGGTGATTGGCGATCAGTTTCGCGATGCGATTGCTGAGCACCCGAAACGAGCGGCGCTTCAGCTTCTCTGGGTGGCGGCAATCTTTTCGGCGCTGATCGATAATATTCCTTTTACTGCGGCGATGATTCCGGTGCTATCCGGGCTACAGCAAGATGGTATCAATGTCAGCGTGCTCTGGTGGGCGCTAGCCATGGGTGTGGGTATGGGGGGCAATGGCTCCCATATAGGCTCCACGGCCAATGTCTATATTGTGACTATCTCTGAACGCCTGGCGCGGCAAACAGGCAAGCCCGAGTTGGCGATTACGCCGATGCTGTGGATTCGTAAAGGCACGCCAGTGATGTTGGTGACGCTAATGGTTTGCAGTCTGTTTATCTGGTTTGGTTACGACTATTTGTTTGTGCCCAATCCCTAGCCTTAACTATAGGGGCTCTTTATTTTAGAGGCTACCTGTTGCTGCAGTGGCGGTTTGTTTCTCTGGCGCCCGCAGCAACAAGACCATGGGTAACATGGCCAGCACCACCCACATCATCAGCTTAAAATCATTCAGGTAGGCGATGGTCGCCGCCTGTCGGTTGATCTCCATATCCAATAGCATCAGCCCCGCAGTCGCTTCGTTCTGGAAAACCTGTGGCAACTGCTGCAGCCCCATGCTCATGGTGTAGGGGGTGATATTCTCCGCCAAATAGGCGTGCTGAGTTTGCATGTTGCGGGCATACAATACGAAGGCCACCGACACCCCGATACTGCTGCCGAAGTTGCGCACTAAGCTAAACAGCCCCGCCGCTTCGCCGCGATGTTTTGGCTCAAGGGTCAGATAGGCAAGGGTGCTCAGGGGTACAAATACAAACCCGAGGCCAAAGCCCTGCATAAGGCCGGTGCTAATGATTACGCTGGCCGGTACAAAGGTATCGAATTCCACCATCAGCGATAGGGAATAGGCGGTAAACAGCAGGCCAAAGAACACCAGTGCCCGGGGATCAAAACGGTCGCCAAACTTACCCAGCAGAAACATCGACAGCATGGTGCCAAAGCCTCGGGGTGCCAGAATGGTGCCCACATCGAATACCGGGTAACCCATAATATTTTGCAGATAGCTGGGCAGCAGGGCCATGGTGGCGAGGAGTATCAGGCCGATAAAAAACATGAAAGCTAGAGCGGTAGTGAAGTTGCGATCGCGGAGAATTGCCGGGGTTAAAAAGGGGTTTTTGGCGGTGCGGGTGTGCACCACATAGACCCAGAGTGCCGACAGCACCACCGCGCAATAGAACTGAATCTCAAGAGAGTCGAGCCAATCGAGATGATGGCCGCGATCGAGAATCAACTGGATGCCCGCGATAAACAGCGCCAAGGCAAAAAAACCTAATCCATCAAAGGGCCGTTCTTCCCGCTCAGTTTCTGGCATTAGTCTGAGAATAATAAAGAGCACCACTACGCCGAAGGGCAGATTGATATAGAACACCCAGCGCCAGGAATAATACTCAGTGAGAAAGCCCCCTAGGGTAGGCCCCAAAATAGGCCCGATCATAATGCTCACAGCCCACATGGCCATGGCTTTGCCGTGCTCTTCCTTGGGGTTTATATCGAGCATAATCGCTTGAGAGAGGGGCACCAGTGCAGCGCCAAATAGGCCCTGTAAGATACGAAAGGCAATCATCTCATTGAGAGAGCTGGCTGCGCCGCAGAGCAGTGAAGTGAGGGTAAACCCGGCGATGGAAATCACAAAAACGTTTTTCCGCCCGTAACGTCCGGACAGCCATCCTACAGGCAGAGTCATAATCGCCGACGCCACTATGTAGGAGGTCAGCACCCAGGCCAGCTGATCCTGAGTTGCGGATAGGGCGCCCTGCATATGGGGCAGGGCCACATTGGCAATGGTGGTGTCGAGCATCTGCATAATGGCAGCCAACATCACTGCTAGTGTCACTGCGGATTTAGCCCGTGGCGTCAGCTCAACTTGGACTGACATTGGTCACTCCGAGAATAATAGTTCCACCGCTCATTAGTTGGCCCAGGGCATCTGACGGCTGTGGCCTGTATCCACTTTTACCAACGCGCTCATCCCGGCGGTAAGGCTGATAGCGGAGTCTGAGGTCAGCGGATCTATGGCTAGGTTGACGGTAATACGCTGCACCACCTTGACCCAATTACCTGTGCTATTTTGCGCCGGTAGCAGGGAGAACTCAGAGCCGGTGCCTGGCGTAATACTGGCAACATGACCCTGCCACTGTTGGTCCGGATAGGAGTCCACATTAATGGTGGCCGACTGGCCAACCTGCAGGTGGGTCAAATCAGTTTCTTTAAAATTCGCTTCAACCCAAATATAGCTGTCATCCACCAGGCTAAATAGCGGCGCTCCAGCAATAATATATTCGCCTTTTCGGATCGAGAAATTGGCCACCACACCGGAGGAGGGGGCAACGGTACTCACATGGCTGAGGTCCAGTCGGGCTTTATCGCGCTCGGCCAGGGCCAGCAGATAGCTGGGGTGCTGTTGCAGCGGCAGATCAATATCAATTAGTCGTGCTTTCACCACCTGCAGCGCCTGAGTGGTTACCTGCATCTCATTGATCGCGTTGCGATAGAGATATTCAGCCTGATCCACTTCAGCCGCAGAGACGGTTTTGCGCGCCAATAAGCTGTTTAAACGATCGAACTCCCGGAGATAAAAGTCGCGCTGGGTTTTGCTTTTATCCAGATCCGCGAGCTTATTTAAATAGTCTGCTTTGAGGCTCTCAACATCGCCACCGACTCTAACCAGATTCGCCTCGGCCCGAGCCAGTTCGATTTGATAGGGCTGATCATCGACACGAAAAAGTAGTTGTCCGGCTTCGACTCGGCCATTGTCGCCAACCGACACCTCCACCACCTTGCCAGAGATCTCACTGGCGATTGACATCATGCCAGCCTTTAAATAGGCGTTGTCGGTTTCCATATAACGGCCGCCGATCATATAAAAATAGACCGCGACTGCGGCGATGATCAATGGTCCGGCGAAGAGCGTCACTCTGCGTTTAAGTTTGTCTGACAAGGCCTGTATTCCTGTTTTAGTTATTATTATTTACGCTCGGTTAAGGGGGCTGGCTAAGGGGTCTGGCTAAGATGGCTGGTCAAGGACTCCTAGCTATTTTATATCGGCGTTTTCGGCACTGAGATTGGCACGCATGCGCCGCAACAGATCGGTTAGCTGCTGTTCTTCCTGGGCGGAAATCCCCTTTAAGGCAGATTCTCGAACCTCTTTTCCCACCAGCTTAATTTTTTCTATCAGGGGCTCAACCTTGTCCGTGAGAAACACCCGTTTGGCCCGTCGATCCTGTGTGTCTTGGCGACGCTCCACCCAGCCATCGCGCTCCAGTCGATCCACCAGACCGGTCATGGTAATAGCGGTAACACCAATAATATCCGCCAGGCGCTTTTGTTGAGCCCCATTTTCCCGAGACAACAGCACCAGAACCGACCACTGAGAGCGGGTCAGATTGTATTCATGGGCGCGGCGCTCAAAATTCCAGCGCATCATGCGCGCCACATCGTGGATGATAAAACCCAGAGTATCGTTGTTGGCTATGTCGGCATTGCTCATTGGGGCGTATTACTTGTTGTTAACAGGGGTTAAGAGGAAGCTTATTGTAAGTATGCTAACTAAATTAGGCAATAGATTTACTGATAGAGAAATAACGCTGTGCCTGTAGGGTAAATCGGCCAAACGCGGTAAGCTAAAGCGCGGTTAAATTAAAAGCTATTAAACTAAAAGCTATTAAACTAGAAAGCTATCAAACTAGAAAGCTACACCAATCAAAATAGGCGAGCCAAATTATATGAGTCAGACCAATGTCTTTGGAGAAGCAATCGAAGAGTGCTGCAGCAACCCCATCACTGGATACTTTCGCGATGGCTTCTGCCGTACCGATAAATATGATCGCGGCTCCCACACCGTCTGCGCGCAAATTACCGATGAGTTCTTAGAGTTCTCTAAATCCAGAGGCAATGACCTGTCGACACCGCGCCCAGAATTTGAGTTCCCCGGTTTGGTTGCCGGACAATCTTGGTGTCTCTGTGCCTCGCGTTGGTTGGAAGCCTATGAGAGTGGTTGTGCGCCGAAAGTGTTCCTGCGACGGAGCAACAGCATGGCCCTTGAGATTGTGCCCATGGAAGCGCTTAAAGCGTCTGCGGCTGATTTGAATTAAGCGTCTGCAGCTGGTTTGAATTAAGCGTCCGCGGCTGGTTTGAATAAAGTGCTGCTCTCGATAGCCAAAACAACAAAATAATAATAAATAACAGAGGCCGAAATTCTATGAGCTTTTATAACAAGTATATTTTGCCATCCTTTCTCAACTGCGCCTGTGGCGCTAAACCGATTCTCTACCAGCGCGGCAAAGTGGTACCTCTAGCCGAGGGCCTAGTTCTCGAAGTGGGCATTGGCTCTGGGTTGAATATCCCTTTTTATGACGCCAGCAAAGTCAGCAAAGTCATAGGTCTAGATCCTTCGCCTGAGCTCAATGAGATGGCGGAGAGAGTGGTCAGCAAGACGGCCGCAGAGAATGGTTTGAATGTGGAGATTATTCTTGGAAGTGCCGAAGCCATGCCTTTCCCTGATGATTATTTTGATAGCGTAGTAATCACTTACACACTCTGTACTATCCCAGACGCGGCCTCTGCCAATCTTGAAATACGTCGAGTATTAAAGCCAGGCGGCAAGCTGATCTTCTGTGAACACGGATTAGCACCTGACGCCGGTGTCGCCAAATGGCAGGGTCGCATAGATCCCATCTGGGGTAAAATCGCCGGTGGCTGTCACCTTAATCGCGATATTCCCGAGCTGATTACCAGTGCCGGTTTCACCATTGAAACCCTTGAACAGATGTACCTGCCGAGCACTCCAAAGTTTGCTGGATATAACTATTGGGGCGTGGCGGTTATTGCCTGATTTTGGGTTATTCGATAATGCTCCACGGACCATGTCAGTTTGACGGCTAAGGTGTTACATTAAATTTGCGAGACAACAGAGCTGATAACAGCCCGATAAAAATAATAATAANCGAGGTANTCCATGTCTGATCCATCCCCGCCTGAAGGGGCTCCTGCAAAATCCTCTGAATCAACCGCTACACCTGTATCCAATGGCTATCGCCGCTATGTGTTGGTTTTGCTCACACTGGTCTATGCGCTCAATTTTATTGACCGGCAGATTCTGGTTATTCTGCAAGAGTCGATTAAAGTGGATATGGACCTGTCTGATTCTCAGCTCGGTCTGCTCACCGGTTTTGCCTTTGCCATCTTTTACGTCAGCGTGGGTATTCCCATTGCCCGCTGGGCCGATGTGGGCAACCGCCGCAATATTGTCTCTCTTGCGATAGCTGTGTGGAGTGGTATGACGGCACTTTCTGGGTTTACCCAGAACTTCTGGCAGTTGTTAATGGCGCGGATTGGTGTTGGCGTCGGTGAAGCTGGCGGCAGCCCCCCATCCCATTCGATGATTTCTGATTATTACCCGGTTGAACAGCGCGGCAGTGCCCTGTCGTTTTACTCTACCGGTGTCTATCTGGGCATTCTGTTTGGCTTTTTGATTGGCGGGTGGATCAACAGTGAGTTTGGTTGGCGAACGGCCTTCTTCGTGGTCGGTGTGCCGGGCTTTTTGGTGGCTCTCTTAGTCCGTTTCACCATTCGCGAACCGGTCCGCGGCGGTCTAGAAGGTCGCGCCCTAGAAGCCCCAGCAACCTTTGGCGAAACCCTGCGCACCCTTAAAAGCTTTGGTTCCTTTAAGCTGTTTGCCGTTGCCGCCGGGCTAAATGCCTTTAGCAGCTATGGTATTGGCAACTTTACACCGTCGTTTTTAATTCGCTCTCACGGTTTTAGCAGCTTGGAGGTGGGCACCAGTCTGGCGCTGATCACCGGTATAGGCGGCGCGCTGGGAACCTATATGGGGGGCGTATTGGCGGATCGCTACGGCGCTAAAGACAAGCGCTGGTATCTGTGGATTTCAGGGATTCCCGCGGCCTGCAGTGTGCCGCTGATGTTTACCGCGGTGTTTATTGGCGATCCCCGATTAGCCCTGGGCTTTCTGTTTTTTGCCACTATGCTGGGCGCCTTTTATCTGGGGCCAACCATTGCCATCTCACACACATTGGTGAGCCCGAGCATGCGCGCAATGGCCTCGGCTATTCTGTTCTTTATTCTCAACCTCATTGGTTTGGGTTTAGGGCCTTTAGTGGTGGGTATGCTGAGTGATTTCCTCACTCCCAGCTACGGTTCTGAGGCACTGCGTTATGCCCTGGGCATAGTCTCATTTGTCAATTTGATCTCGGCGGCGTTCTTCTTTTTGGCGGCACGTAAATTGCTCGCGGATCTCAAGGCATGATGAGTTTGCTCCGCAGCAAGGTATTTTTTGCNATCTTTTTAGTCGCTGTAGTGAGCCTCTACAGTGTGGGAGCGAACCGCGATCCGCTGCCAGATTTTGGTGGCTACAGCGATGTAAAGCAGAAGAAAGCGGCGTTTTTTGACTATATGCTGCCCCTGGTATCTGCTGCCAATCAGTCGATTATGGAACAGCGTGCCGAGCTTGAGGANATGGCCACCGACGCTGATCAACTGTCATTTTTTCAGCAGCGCAATTTGCTGCAGTTGGCTGAAAGCTATCGCGTAGATACGCAAACTCTCAACAACCAGCAAGTAATTGATCAGCTGCTATTGCGAGTTGCGGTACTGCCCCCTTCATTGGTGCTGGCTCAGGCGGCCATCGAGTCGGCCTGGGGCACCTCGCGCTTTGCTCGGCAGGGTAATAATCTGTTTGGTCAGTGGTGCTATCAGAAGGGCTGCGGCCTTGTGCCGCTGCGGCGCTCGGCAGACAGCAGACATGAGGTGGCCAAGTTTGATTCCGTGGCCGCTGCAATTGATGCCTATCTCCACAATCTCAATACTCATCGCGCCTATAAAGATCTGCGCGCGCTTCGCGCTGAGCTGAGCACGGCCGAGAGTTCTGCCACTGGTCATCAACTGGCACAGACCCTGCTGTATTACTCAGAGCTGCGCCAGGTCTATGTCGATGAGGTGCAGGCGGTGATCAGAATCAATCAATTACATGGCTATGACGAGCTCTAAAAATGAAAAAATATTTTATTATTTTTGCACTAGTTCTTGCTGTCTCTCTTGGTCTGTTTCTCACTTTTGCGCCGGCCATTTTGGATGAGGAGCGGAATGTTGTGGTCGAGCATCAAGCCTACGAGATCTCTGACCAGGCCCAACAACTGCACAGCAGTCTGCTGATTGGCGACTGGCACGCAGATAGCTTGCTGTGGATGCGCAATCTAAGTGAGCAGTACGACTATGGACACCTGGATTTTCCGCGCATGCAGCAGGGCAATATGGCGCTGCAGATGTTTACCACGGTAACCAAATCTCCCAGCGGTCAAAACTATGAGCGCAATAGTAGCGACGCCAGCGACAATATTACGCTGTTAGCCATGGCTCAGCGCTGGCCTGCGGCAACTTGGACTAGCCTTGCTGAACGGGCACTGTTTCAGGCGGACAAGCTGTATAAATTGGCTGCCCGAGATCCTGATAATTTAATGTTGATTCGGTCGCGCATTGAGCTGGCTGAATTTCTAAAACGTCGACAGAGCAATCCAACTCTGATTGGCGGGTTGCTGGGCACCGAGGGTTCCCATGCACTGGATGGGGATCTGGATAATATTCAACGGCTGTTTAACAACGGCTTTCGCATGATGAGCCTGCAGCATTTCTTTGATAATAAACTCGGGGGTTCCCTCCATGGCACTAGCGGAGAAGGCTTAACGCAATTTGGTCGCGATGCGGTTAACAAGATGCTGGCTCTCGGGATTATGCTGGATGTCTCTCACTCCTCGGAACAGGTAGTGGTCGATACCTTGGCTATCAGCAATAAACCGCTGATTGTCAGTCACACCGGGTTTCAGGGTCACTGTCCATCACCGCGCAATATCAGCGATAAGTTAATGGAGCAAATCGCCGCAGCAGGGGGATTGATCGCTGTAGGATTTTGGGATGGTGCCATCTGTGGCAACAGCCCGGCCACTGTGGCCGCCGCGATTGTCTATGGTATTGGTCTAGTGGGAGAGGATCATATCTCTCTGGGTTCCGATTTTGATGGCACAGTGACCACCTCTTTTGATGGCAGTGAAATGGCTGTCATCACTCAGGCACTGCTGGATGCTAATCTCAGTGAGCAGCAGATCCGCAAGGTGATGGGTGAGAATATGCTCACTTACCTGCAGACCTATCTGCCCTGATTAATGTGCCAGGCTACCGTTAAGGTTGGCTCTGCTCTAATGGGATATTGAGCAGATAGTCTGCCACCGCCAACTGAGTCTCTGCATCGAGATAATTCTGCGCCGGCATCTCCGGATAATCCGCACGAACCTTAAACGGCGCGTTAATGTAGCTAACAATACCTGCCACATTACCTGCGTACATGGCCTGAATATCTCTTATGGACGGGCCAATCAGCACATCGTCGTAGGCATGACAGCCAGCACAGATGCCCATATAAGCAATTTCACCCCGCTCCTCTGGCTCTATCACTCGAGGCTTGGCACCGCCGGCTAAGAGGTAACTGTGGGTGCTGTGGGTGTTGGTAAAACCACATTCGGCAAAGTCGCCCAGACCCACATGGTTGTAACGGTGGCGATTGATAATACAGCTGTCCTCACTGGGACCGATCTGAAAAATATCTATATCGCCGGTATGCAGTTCGGTGAGAGCAAAGGCGCGCACTTCGTCGATAGTGTCATAGCCATTGTTGTGCATCACATTGTCCAGAATCATCACCCGATCAGCATTGGGATCCACGTCTGGGTCCAGAGTTAAGCCCGGGGCATTGCCATGGTCATTGATCAATATGCCCGCCACCTTGTGATTGACGATAATATTGCCTTCGATAATCACATCATCTGCCGCCATCACCAAAATTCCCGTACCCGAGGGAATGCCCGCCACAGTGGAACCTGGCGCGGCAAAGTTGGGGATATTATTATCGAGAATAAAGTTGTTGCGAATAATCACATCGTAGGTGGTTTTGATCGGCAGGCCCGGGGTGATAAAGGCGAGGATGCCACCGCTATTGTTGTGGGTGTAGTTGTTCTCCACTATGGCATGGCGGCTGTTCTCGATTTCGATACCGGCGACACTGTCGAAGACTTCGTTGTGGGCCACATGAATATTGTCACTCATGCCCACATAGATTGCCGCGTCGGCTATACCTGAAACAATATTGTGTTCAATCACGCCGTTGACGCCGAGCTGGGGGAAGATTCCATAGATACCGGTGTCGATAATAATATTATTGCGAATCTCAAAATTATTACCCGCCTGGCTCATGATGCCATTGCCTTTGTAGCGGGTAATTTTAAAGTTGGCGATCAGGATATTATTGCCAGAATAGAGAATTGCATCGTTAAGTTTGCCGAGGCCATCTAAGGTCGCGCGCTCACCGGCTTCAATCACACCCACCAGATGAATGTCGTCTTTGTCTATATAGACAGTTTCCGAATAAATTCCAGGCATCACCTGAATGGTGTCGCCGGGCTGAGCGATCTCCACCGCGGCCTGAATCGAGTCGCCGGGATTAACCTTGATGGTTTGGCCCGCAGCGGTACGCTCTGGCAGGGCAGTGTTAACCCTGTCTGCTTGACCACCACCGCCATAGCTGGCGCCACCGACACTGCTGGTGATCTGCGGTGTATCGTTGAGGTTGGTGCCCAGTTGCCAGCCGCCGATAAAGGCTGCCAGGGCAATAATAAAACCCAGTGTGTTAGCTTTTTTCATGATTTTTCTCACTCATGGTTTTCAGTCCCGAAGGCACTGATTGTGGAATGCTGGGCAACAGACTGCTGTCGCTGAGGGTGCGCATAAAGTCGACTAAACGATCGAGTTCATCGCCGGTTAAATTGGGTTCGGAGATATGCCAGTGCAGCAGTAGATCCTCGCCTTCAGGCACTGCATGGCCGCGGCCATCGCTATAAAACTTGGCCACTTCGCGAAGTGTTTCAAAGCGACCGGAGTGCATATAGGGTGCCGTCTCGGCAATATTGCGCAGGCTCGGCACTTTAAAACCGCCCTTTAATAAAGGTGAGTCAAAGGTCTTTTCGGCGCCTATATCCCTGGGCATGCCCTCGGGTTCCGGGGTGCCAATCACGGCGATCTGCTGATTGGTAAACAGCGGTGGCATATGGCACTGAGAACAGCGTGCAACAAAGGAGCGAAAGATATTCAGGCCTTCAATTTCCTGAGGGTTAAGTGCTTCGGCATAACCATGGGCATATTGATCATAGCGGCTGTTCAGGGAAATCAATGAGCTCTGAAAGGCCGCCAGAGCTGTGGCAATCTGATCCAGATCTAGATTCTCTGTATCGGGAAAGGCCTGTTTAAACAGCTTTGGGTAGGCTTCCACCGCCTGCAGGTTGCTGAGAAGTTGACTGGGGCTGTTGCCCATTTCCTGAGGCGAGAACAGCGGGCTCAATGCCTGCTGTTCAAGACTCTGTGCTCGAGCATCCCAAAAAAAGTCTTTAATAAAGGCACTGTTCCAAAGGCTTGGAGCAGATCTGCTGCCCTGTTTGCCGTGGATACCAACACTGCGCCCTAGGCCATCACTAAAGCCTTGGCTGGGGTTGTGGCAACTGGCGCAGGAGACCGACTGATCCGCTGAGAGCAGCGGATCAAAAAACAGTAGGCGGCCCAGATCGATCTGCTGCGGGCTAAAACCATCGCGATGGGCGGGCAGGGCGGTTTTTAGACCACCTATGCCATGGTCGCCCAAGGAATCGTAAAGTTGATAGAGATTGCGCAGCAGGCATTGATTGTTTTCATTGCGTAAAAAGCTTGCGGGACAGTCTGGGGAGAGTGTTATAAACGCAGGCTCCTCTGAGGCAGCTGCGCTGCAAAAGACTAAAGCGCCGAGCAATAGCAGTGGATAAACCTGTTTGATCAGATTGGTGCGAGATACTGTTGATAACAAGAGCGCCATACTGCGGCCTGTTTTTTTTATTACTCTTATCTCTTTAATGGATAAGATGTTTTTCTTGAGCCGACATTATGCCATAGTCGAAAACTGAAATGGCGAGCACAATAACAGCCATTAAATTCGATATCCGAGGGTTACATTATGTTCAAGGTTTTAGGTGTTTCAAAAATTCTGTTGCTGACTAAATCGGCGATTTTTTCGCTGACGGCGCTTTTCTCGCTCACGGCTGTTGCCGGTGGACATCTGCCCGGAGAGAAAGGTGCGCATGATCACCACCATGACCATGGCAGTCACACTGCGCCTGCAGTGGCCCAGGTCTCTTTTATTCAGCCTGCCGATGGTCAGGTATTTGATAGTGCCGAGGTAAAAGTGGTTTTTGGAATTGAGGGCATGTTGGTGGCACCTGCAGGGACGGATACGCCTAATTCAGGCCATCACCATCTGCTGATCAATGTTCAAGAGATGCCGGATATGACCATGCCGCTGCCGGCGTCGGAAAATATCGTTCACTTTGGTAAAGGGCAGACTGAGACGACCTTAACGTTAACACCAGGAACGCATCGTCTGCAGCTACTACTGGGTAACTATGCGCATATTCCACACAACCCGCCGGTAATGTCTGAGGTTATTGAGATTACGGTTAAGTAGGGCAGGCTTGAAAGAGATAGACCGGATCAGAGCTGATCCGGTCTAGTTTGGTAGGCAGAAAATATTATTTAGCTCTTTAGCTCTTTAGCTCTTTAGCTAGGCGCTTTTTAACCAGGCACTATTTAACCAAGCATCTTGGCAAATTCACCACTCTCAACTAGCGCATTTAAGTCACTGTTACCCCCAATTAAAACACCGTCGACAAAGATCATTGGGAAGGACGGCCAGCCAGTCCACATTTTTAAAGCATTGCGTCTATACCACAGAGAAAAATAACTGCCGTACTCCAAGTAGGCGTGATCAGCACCCATGGCATTGAGGGTTTTGCGCGCTCTTTTTGGCGCTGGATTCTGCGCCATACCCACGACAACAATTTTATTGCTGGCAATCGCCTGCTGCACTTCTAAAACAATATCCAGGTTCTTGGTTGCCACGGTCTCTTGTATGGCCGGGTGGATCTTTGTACTGTCGAGAATATGTCTACTCATGTTAAATCCTTATCGTGATCTTATTATTGTTGTAAAGGCTTTCTAATTCTTAGGTTTATCGTACACACCAACCAGCTGTCGGCTCAGTGCCAGCAGCTCACCATTGGGGTGATAAATCTTAGCTTCGGTATGGGCATAACCGCGATCCGCCTGAACCACATCACAGTGGTAATAGAGATAATCGTCCGCTGCCAGCTCTGTTCGCGGTTGGATAAATTCCACATTCCAAGTGATCGAGCTGGTCGGTGCAGGCTGACTTAACATGGGCATCACCGCCGGCGGCCAGGCATCAATCAGTGCCAGTATAGCGCTATCGGAAAACACCTCGGGGCGCTCTTCAAAACGTATCCAGCCACTTATTACAGACTCGCTGCTGCCGCTATAGAGCCTCGCGGTACTGGTAAAGCGGGTGTCTAAATACTCTACAAAGCCTGGGGCTACGCCCTTTACAAAGGGCATTTTGGTCGCTTCTTGGGGGGTCTTCTCAAACAGCATGGGCGCTTGGCTGAGACGAACGCCGGAAATACGCTGGCGACCGAAGCAGGCGATCACCTGAGTTTTGACCGCGCCATTTTGCAACAGCTGACCTTCAATCTGAATTACCGACCGGCCTTCGGAAAGTATTTTGTACTTTAGTTCGCAGAGTTCGCCCTCGATGGCTGCGCTGCAAAAATGAATATTGATGGTGCGCAGATCGCAGTCTTTGAGGCCGGTCTGGCTTTCTATATAGGTCAGCACCATGGCCGTAGTCAGGCCGCCAAAGACGCTGCGTCCCTGGCCCCAACTACCGTCAACTGTCAGTTGGTTGGTGGTCTTGGCAAGCTCTTCATAATAGGAGTAATTCATTTGTTACCTTAGTGGGATAAAACCGTCTCTGTTGCACCAGCGACTATAGCACTGCGGACAAATTAAATGGCTCAATCAGTGACTAGCCGGACAGAGCAGTTCAGGCTAGTATTGCAGGCTAATTATCAAACTAAAAACAGAAGCCTAAACGCCATGAGCATTCAATTTTCTGACAGCCTTACCCTTCCCTGTGGTGCCACCATTGCCAATCGTTTCGCCAAAGCCGCTATGACCGAAGGCCTTGCCAGCGCCGATGGTGTGCCGGGAATCGAACTTGAAACCCTCTATGGTATCTGGAGTGATGGGGGTTCAGGTATGTTGCTGTCAGGTAATATTCAGATCGACCGCGATCATCTTGAGCGCCCGGGCAATGTGGTGATTGACAGTCCACCCAGCCCTGAAATGCATGCCGCATTGTCTCGCTGGGCCAGTGCCGCAACGCGCAATGGCAACCACTTTTGGGCGCAAATTAGCCATGCCGGTCGCCAGACACAAAAAATCATTAACTCAAATCCGAAAGCGCCTTCTGCGGTTAAGCTGGGCTTGCCCGGCGGTCAGTTTGGCGAGCCGGTGGCGTTAACCATTGCGGAAATCGAAGAGATTGTGCGCCGCTTTGCGGTTTGCTCGGCGGCGGTTAAAGAGGCTGGATTTACCGGTGTTCAACTACACGCAGCCCACGGTTATCTGCTCTCACAGTTTCTCAGCCCACGAAGTAACCAGCGCACTGATGACTATGGCGGCAGTCTCGCCAATCGCGCTCGGGCACTGTTAGATTCTGTGGCTGCAGTTCGCGCAGCAGTGGGGCCTGATTTCCCGGTGGCAGTGAAACTTAACAGCGCCGACTTTCAGAAGGGCGGTTTTGATTTTGAAGAGAGTTTGCAGGTCGTTGCTTGGTTGGAGCAGGCCGGCGTCGATCTGATCGAAATATCCGGTGGTACCTATGAGCAGCCTAAGTTATTGGGTTTGGAGGGGATGGAAGCAGAAGAAAAACAAGAGGTGGCGGAATCGACAATGGTTCGCGAAGCCTATTTTGTCGACTTTGCCCTGGCCATGCGCAAGCATGTCTCGGTGCCGCTGATGGTCACTGGTGGCTTTCGTCAGAGCCTGGCTATGCAGCAGGCCCTGGATAGCGGCGGTGCCGATCTGATTGGACTGGGTCGTCCTATGTGTGTGATGACCGATGCGCCGAACCAACTTATTAATGGTTTAGCGGAGCTGCCGCGCTATGAAAATGGACTCTCGCTATTTCCTTCATGGCTGTCGTTCCTACAGAGCTGGAAACCCCTGCGAGCTATGGCCGCTTTTGCCACTCAGTACTGGTACTACAGTCAGATTGATGCCTTAGGTCGTACAGGTCAGGCCGACCCATCAATGAGTGTTTTTACCGCGACCAAGCAAACCATGGCGCTGCAGAAAAAACTCACTGCCAAGTAGATTTTAATAGGAGGTGAGAGGCCAGATTTTAAGGTTGTTCATCTTCATTTTTTCGGCGTCTACCAAAAAGCGCACCAAGATAAAGTAGATATCCAGATCAAAGCGATCATCGCTGGGAGTGGCCGACCGTTGGTCGCTCTCACTTAAGCTTTCATTGTTATCTATCGCTATCTCACTGCTGCGCCGCGCATCAGCTAACTGATATCCATGGTCATAGAGATCTTCAATTAGCGTCAGTTTGGCAATATAGCGCCAATTGTGAACCACATGAAAAGCCACATGTTCTGGCTCCTGCAAATCTCGCTCTTCAATCAAAATTGGACCTGGGTAGGGCCACATTTTTAGCTGGTAGGTTTTCAGCGCGGCG
>JGI20154J14316_10001900_pt1 | contig 18099 bp, 10 predicted proteins | sample COG_04_FD_14316 | JGI IMG/M metagenome (IMG submission 14316) | reverse complement strand
ATTCGGGGTGTAGCGTAGCCCGGTTATCGCGCCACGTTTGGGACGTGGAGGCCGCAGGTTCGAATCCTGCCACCCCGACACAGAGGTCGTCACGCTAGAAGTGTGACCACCCGACAAAAATAATCCAATCACGAAAGTGGTTGGATTTTTTGGTTCTTAATTTTTTATAATACAAGTTAGATTTTCTTATTTCATCTTATTTTCACCATCTATTAAAAAAAGATACTTTTGTCTAATTTATCGTGAATTTTAGTGATCTTATTCATGAGTTCAATGCCACATCTTAGCACTTTGGTTTTAATACAAACTTCAATATGAACCTCTTCATTAGATTGATTTATTTTTTTTATTTGAAGGATCGAATTAGGGAAAAATATTTTGAGATGCTTAGATTCATCCTGAAGGAATAAAACAAATTCTCCGCTCACCCAATTTAAAAATTTATGGTAATTAAAAGTATTAGTAAAATGGTCTGTTTTAACTAAGTGATGATAGGGCTTACTGAAAGAAATAATCACGTCATTTTTCATAATCGATTTTGGATTATTTTTTTAATTTTAAAATTTTCAAAGAATTATTTTTATTCAGAATAATGAAATGGACAACTTCATTAAGGACTATTTTTTTGATGACTTTGGCTTCCCCATCATTTAAATAGCTAGAATCGTTCAAATAAATAAAAGTTTCTTTGTCGTCTCCCAATAGTACATACCCCTTTGATGCATCATAACGAATCGTTTCCACTTCAGCATCAAAAACATTTCCTACTCCAAATACATCTAAATACCCATCATTATTGAAGTCATGAGTTTCAAAACTTAGGGTCGGACTAAATTGCGCATGCTTAGGCAATTTTTTAATTTCGAAAACACTATTTCCTTGGTTTATTAATAGGGTAGAGGAGAAGCTATGCGCTTTAAAATGATAGGCTGTTTCTAGTAGGTTTTGGCCGTAAATATCAGGCAGTGTTGACACAGCAAATTCTTTATAAGTTTTTAGTTTATTTTTTATAAATGGATTTTGTTGCGAAGAACATTCTTTCCCTCTTACGGGAATTAAATCACCAGTTTTGGAAATGGTACTCAATACAATGTCAAATGTCTCATTTTCATCAAAATAATCGGCATAAAGATGTAATGGATTTTCTTTTGACGGATGAAATTTATTATTATTCCCCCAGTTTCCTATGAGATAATCAGTTAGACCATCCTGGTTAATATCCGCTTGTTTAATAGTTTGAAACCAACCATTATTATTTGATAATCCGGGAATATGCTTTTCTGAAAACGTATTATTCACATTTTCATAAAATAGGATCGGCATCCATTCGCCAACTACTATTAAATCTAGATCTCCATCAGTATCAAAATCTGTAAAAACAGCATCATTCACCAGTTTTAAATTAGTTTTACCTATAAGTCTAGTGGAAGTCACGTCTTTGAAGATTCCTTTTTCGTTCTCTAATAGATATGAGTTATTTGAGAGAGGATATTTACCATGTTTAACGCCTCCAACTAGGAAAGCATCGAGATCGCCATCTCGATCATAATCTGAAAACAACACCTTTTTTGTTTGACTCAAATTTTCAAATAATTTAGATTTTTTAAATTGTCCAGTACCATTATTTAAGTACAATCTATCTTGGAGTAGTTTACTGTTTTCTTGTAGTTCGTAGCCTCCAGACGTGATAAATAAATCTAAATCACTATCATTGTCAATATCTATAAATTGAGCATCAGAATCTTCATAAATAGCCTCTAAGTTGAATAAATCTTGATTCGTTTTTGTAAATGTTCCATCTGTTTTTTGAGTGTAGAGTGCGCCAGCGGCATCTTTAGCATTTCCAATAAATAAATCCTCTAATCCATCATTATTAATATCACCAATAGCTAAGGGTGCTCCTTTTTCGGATTGCTTTTGGGGCAATAATAATTGTAAATCAAAATCATTAAATGTGTTTTCTTTTTGGGTATAGTTAATCCCTAATAAAACGGGGTCAATACTTTCAAACAAACCATCCGATTTTGGTTTTAATTGAGACCTCTGTTGGGCGTTATGATATTTAAGAATCCTTGTGTCGTTTACTTCTAAATTTTTAATTATTTGTTGTTTATTATCTGGCCATTGGATAGAAATACTATCTATTTTATTTAGAGACCCTAATCCAAAATGTAAGCTGTTGGAAACAGAAGATTGGAAGCCTCTACTTTGGAATAGTGTTTTAGATTGTTGTAAGTTTTCAGCAAATACTTTAATTGTACTTCCTATGCCATTGATGTTTTTTGCAGGGCCTTCTAACTTAAATTGAATAAAATTTGCCTTGACATTATTTTTATAAATGGAAGCGTTTTCCAGTTGATTATTTAAAACAATATCTAAATCACCATCATTATCTAAATCGACATAAGCAGCACCACAAGAATTATTTTTTTTATCTAATCCCCAATCTAGAGTCACGTTTTTAAAGGTTAAATCTTTATTGTTTTGAAATAGATAATTACTCAGTTTTGCAGATGGCATCATATTAATAGCTTCTTCTAAAGACACTTTTTTACGACGTCGAATATTGTTTCTCATTTGATTTCTAAAATCCTGGTTCGAAAGATCATTCACGATCCCATTTGTGATTAATAGGTCTTTAAAGCCATCATTGTTAAAGTCAGCGATTAAGGGTGCCCAACTCCAATCGGTTTTTGAGATTCCTGCCAATTGTCCAATTTCACTAAAGGTTCCATTACCATTATTAAGTTGTAACATGTTTGACATATATTGGTGGTGGTATCCCTTTTCAACGATTAAGTTGAAGTTTTTGGTGCTCATTGTTGCCATATTTTGTTTACTGCGAATAGGATCCTCAGCTAACATGTCTAAAGTTATTAAGTCAGGTCTTAGGTCGTTATTAATATCCGCGTAATCTGACCCCATACTATTAGATGAAATATGCTTAAATCGTTCTAGTATTTCATCTTTAAAGGTGCCGTTTCCTTGGTTGATATATAAAAAATCAGGTTCTAAAAAATCATTAGCAATATAAACATCTGGCAAATTATCATTATTAAAATCTCCGATGGATGCACTTAAACCCCAAGCTCTGTTTTCAATACCTGAGTCCTTGGTTATGTTTGTAAAATGAAGGCCATCATTTCTAAATAACTGATCGGAATTATAAAATTCTTGATTTCTTTTTATTAAGGAATTGAGCGTTGTGTTATCTCTAAAATCTTCAAGATGATTGACTAAATACATGTCTAAATCTTCGTCTCCATCAAAGTCGAAAAAATAAGCTTGAACCGAGAATCCAATATGATCCAAGCCATACGTTTTAGCACTTTCTTTAAAAGTGTTGTTTTTTTGATTTATAAATAACTTATTTTTTCGAAGTTCTGGGCTATTTAATGACCCTGACTTACAGACATAAATATCTATCCAGCCATCATTATTAATATCGACCATAGTGACTCCAGTAGTCCATCCATTGTCATCCATTACACCAGCCTTAGACGTTACATCTTTAAATTTAAAGCCGGCTTGGTTTAGGTATAGTTTATTGGAGTTTTGGTTTGATGTGAAGTATAAATCTTGAAGCCCATCATTGTTAATGTCCCCCACAGCAACCCCAACACCATTATAAATATAGGAATAGTTAATAAAGTTAAAATACAGGGTTTCTTCGACAGTGTTGGAGAACTTAATTTGTGTTTGCTTACTGTCAACTAAGCTAAACAGTACAGAGTCTTTTGATTCTATTGTTTGCTGTTGACAAGCACTTAAAATAAAAAAAAGGAGTGCTCCAGCTTTGTATTTTGAAAAGAGAAAAATTTGACGACACACTTTCATGATTTTAAATTTTTTATTTTCGAATTTCAAGACATACAGACATATTTTAACAAACGATGATTACATCTTGTGTTATTTGAAATTAGTTAGGTAAATAATTAGCTTCACAATAGGTTGTCAATTTACTTAAAGTAGTTACGATCACAACTTCTATATCAACAAATGGTTCACTTAAAATTTCAATAGAAGTTCTAATCGTTTTTAGGTTTTCGCTCGAAATATTTTTATCCTGAATTGTGTTAGAAAGTTTTAATGCAACTAAAGAGAGATTTTCGGATAATCGTTTGAGAGGATTGATTTTTGGATTTTCATCTAGCTCTAAAAAATCAACATGATTTTCAGCCCAGTTATCTAAATAAGATAAAACTTTATCTGTGTTTGATATGTTTGGATCATTCACAAAGTAATTTACTACATGATCGAAGCCAGAAGCATCTTCTGCATCTACAACACATGCGTCGGCAAATAGCGTAAAAGGGGAGAACGTTTTATATTCTATGCCACCTTTATTGCGTTGATATATTTTTAGAGGTTCACATATTTTTGACATTACAATAAGTGGCGTGATATCTTGATTATTAGTCATGCCTCTTAATATAACATCCCTGCTTTTAAGATGATTTAATCCAAATTCTTCTAAACGAAAGCTGACCACTTTTAAACGTTTTTTCATATGATCAATATCATTTACTTCTTTTGAAGACCATAAGCGTTCTGCGATGGCGGCTGTTCGAGGCCAAATTCTTGAGTCGATAGTTAGAGGCGTAACTAATTCGCTCCACATTGTAGCTTCCCCCCCTAAAACACGTGCTTGTTCCTCTTTAGTTAACTTATTGTCTCCAATCGGTTCAATAGAGTAATGATGTTCAACGGGAAGCATTCTATCAATATAAAATCCATTTGAGAATACCGTTTTATATCCTGATTTCACAGCTTTAATTATGGATCCACCTTTTCCTATCCCCTCATTTTCACCTCTCCAAGAATGTATCACAGCGGTAGTCGGCATATTTGGAACCATAATCTCATCCCATCCCATTAATTTTTTATCAAGTTTTCTGAGAATTTTTTCAAGTTTAATATTGAAATAAGTTTGTAAATCATGATTGGTTTCTAAATTATTTTCAACCATAAATGATTGAATGTTTTTGTTTTCATTCCAATGTTTACCTTCGTTTTCATCACCACCAATATGAAAATAAGTATCTGGAAATAGTGGTGCCATCTCTGTGAATAGGGTTTTTAAAAAGGTATAAGTAAATTCTAGTGTTGGATTTATTGTAGGGTCAAAAACACCTGAAAAACGTTCAATTGAGTAAGAGTATTCTTTTTTACTACTCAGCTCTGGATAAGCCGTTAAGATTGCGCTAGCATGTCCAGGAACATCAAATTCAGGGATCACTCTTATCCCTAATTTGGAAGCATAAGAAACGACTTCTTTTATTTGTTCTTGAGTATAAAATAAGCCATCCGATCCTAATTGATTTAATTTTGGATATACTTTAGATTCCACCCTAAACCCCTGATCATCGGATAAATGCCAATGAAAGACATTCATTTTAACAGAAGCCATGGCCTCTAAATTTCGTTTTATAACTTCTATAGGCTGAAAATGTCGGGCTACATCGATCATTAAACCTCTCCAGACAAACCTAGGCACATCTTTGATTTTTACGCCAGGAAAATAATAATTTTCGGCATTATGTGATGTGAGTTGAAGCAACGTTTCTAAACCTCTTAAGGCTCCAATATCTGTTTTTGAATTAAGATAAACGACTTCATTAAAAATTTCTAATGAATAGGATTCGTCAGTCTCAATTGAGAGAGTGGCAACTTCGTCAAATGCAACTCTAATTTGGCCTTTCTTAGAAGTTACAGGGAACCCTTCATCAATAAAAACACCAGTTCTGTTAGAGAGGCGTCTTAAGAAATTAACAGAAGCTTGTTGCACTCTTCCTTGGTCTTGCCCCTGTACAGAAATTGTAATATTTTTATCAATTAAAAACTTTGAGTCATTCTCAGTTATAGCATTGGGCCACGGCATTAAATGATACACCCCTTTTAATTTTGTTTGAGAGTCGCAACTTAATAACACGAAGTTGCAAAGTATTAACACCAATATTATTTTCTTCATCTATTTAATCAATTTAAAAAAATAGGCAAATTGCCAGATCCTATTCTAAAATAATTTTTATGTTAATCTATTTCACTGCTTATACTATTTAGAAATGATAACGCTTAAATGCTTCAATAGCCGCGTAATCTGCCAGTCCTAAATTATTGTATTTTTGAGCTGTTAATCTGTTTCTATCTTCTGCTCGTACCCAGAATTCCCTTGAATCGCCTCCTTGAAACATCACTCCGTCTTTTTGTGATTGATGATAAAAGATTGCATGACGTTTTTTAAGAACTTGATCAGGGCTCATTGGAACCGCCATTTCAATTTGGTAAGATTCCCATTCGTGCCATGCGCCACGGTATAACCATACCCAGCAATCGGTCATATAATCGTTTTGTTTGAGTATTTTTAAGGCTTCAAATAGAGCGTCTAAACAAACTTTATGCGTTCCGTGTGGATCTGCTAAATCCCCTGCTGCATAAATTTGATGTGGTTTGATTCGATCTATGATATCACACATCATAGTGATGTCGTTTTCGGCAAGAATATTTTTCTTGACCGTACCAGTTTCATAAAATGGAAGATCTAGAAAATTAACCTTATCATCACTAAGATTCAAGTATCGTGTGGCTGCAATTGATTCGCTACGACGAATTAATCCTTTTAGTCTCCTAACTTCCGAAGAGTCTATGTCATTATCAGTTTTAATTTTCAAAAAATTAATAATGCTTTTAGTCACTTCACAATTTGGGCAAATAGATTGCGTGATTTCGGCAAATTTTAAAGCTTCTTCGTCTGATACTGCAATATTTCCAGAAGTCTGATACGCAATATGAACATCATGCCCTTGCTCTACAAGTCGATCAAAAGTACCTCCCATTGAAATCACATCGTCATCAGGGTGTGGACTAAAAATAAGCACGCGTTTGCGTTCTGGAATTGCGCGTTCAGGTCTTCGAGAATCATCAGCATTTGGTTTGCCACCAGGCCAACCCGTAATTGTTTGCTGAAGTTTATTAAACATTTTGGTATTCAAATCATAGGCTGTGCCTTCCTCGGTAAGCAAGCCCGACATCCCATTATTGTTATAATCCTTATCAGTTAACTTTAAAATGGGTTTATTTAAAAGTTCTGATAACCATACGACTGCTTTTAGCTTTAGCGGGCCGTTCCAAACACAGGATGTTACCAACCAAGGTGTTTTTACTCGTGTAAGTTCTGATGCAGCGGCTTCATCCAAAATAAAAGAGACATTGTCATGTTGCTGTAAATACGTAGCGGGAACTTCAGATGTTATTTTTCCTTCAATAGTTTCTTTAACGATTTCAGCTTTATTAGCTCCCCAAGCTAAAAGAACAATTCGTTTGGCACTCATAACGGTCCCAATTCCCATTGTAATAGCTTTTCTGGGTACGTTGGCAATGCCCAAAAATGCAGAGGCAGCATCAACTCGCGTAATGTGGTCTAAAGTGATACTTCGAGTTCCGGAGTTATGATGTGAACCAGGTTCATTGAATCCAATATGTCCTGTTCGACCAATTCCTAACAGTTGAAAGTCTAATCCTCCAAACGCTTTAATCTTCATCTCATAATCAATGCAGTATTGGTATAAATCGTCGCTATTAACTTTTCCATTTGGGATGTTTATGTTTTCAGCGAGGATGTCAACATGATTAAAAAGATGCTCATGCATGAAGAAAAAGTAGCTTTGTAAATTACTCTTATCCATTGGGTAATATTCGTCTAGGTTAAATGTAATAACATTTGCAAAACTTAAACCTTCCTCATTATGTAATCGTACTAATTCTTCATAAATTTTTATAGGTGAAGAGCCCGTAGCTAACCCTAAAACACAGGGTTTATTTTGAAGTTCTTTATCTCTTATTAATTGCGCAATTTCTTGCGCAATTAGGATAGAGGGTTCTTTTGATGCTTCGAAAATAACGTTGTGGATTTTCTCGAAACGGGTTTCTTCAAATTTCCCAGGTTGTTTATATGAAATGTTTTTGTGTTCTGTAATGTTCACAGGATTATGTTATTTAGTGAATATTTTTTGATATAACGGACGGGAAAACCAAGTTTTTCCGTCCGTTATAATTTAGACTATACGAATGTGTTAATAGCGCAAGATTTAAAAATTAGGTAATCCAGTATCCCACCAAAGTCTTGTGCCACCATTGTCAGGACCTTTTAAATACCCTACTGCGGTGGTTACATTAGTACCATTAGTGTTGATTTCACTTTCTACAAAATTGATTCTTCTGACCTGAATATCTGTGTCTATAGCACCTCCACTGTTATTCACAACTACAGGGAAAATTCTAGGATATCCGGTACGTCTAAACTCACTCCATGCTTCCTGACCATCAGGGAACATCGCAATCCATTTTTGAGTAATGATTTGTTCTAATTGTTCTTCATTGGTTCCTGCAGCATTGTATGCGATTTTCACATCACTAGCATAAGCAATATTATTAACGGCATTACTAGCGTCTACAAAATCTGCTGGGGTACTTGTATTATCAGCTAAGTAATCAGCAACTCCTGCAACTTTATGTTGAGAAAATGAAGCTTCAACACCACTTTCATAATTACTTTTTGCATCGCCTGCTCCAGTCCACCCTCTTAAAGCAGCTTCTGCTTTTAAGAAATAAACTTCAGCTACAGTCATCCAGGTTAACGTTTCTCCATCAATTACAGCTCCAATTGGAGAATGTGCTCCATAGGTAGATTTGGCATCAATTTCAATCCCCATTCTAATTCCTTTGTAAGCTCCATTTAAAGATTCGTCTGTAGAAGGAGCAAAATATTCTTCTATTCTCCCATCGTTATAACCAGTTAGAATTGATTCCATTTCTGCTCCCATTCTAATATCTCCCCAAGATCCACTAATTGTAACTATTGGATGAGGAAACCCTGTCTTAATAACCATATCTGAGCTTTCCATTAAGCCAGCATTACTAGCTAATGCAAGTTCGCCTTGTGTTTTAGCTAATACTGGATCAACTTTAGAAACTCGGAGGGCTAAACGCAATCTTAGACTATTTGCAAATTGTCTCCATTTTGAAATATCTCCACCAAAAGAAGACTTGTCAAAAGGGGCAAATTGTACTTCGCCTTCAAAAGCTTCTAAGCCATTAATAGCAGCTTCTAAATCATTAAAAAACGCTTTGTAAGCAATCTCTTGAGAGTCATATTCGCCTGTAGTATCGTTATTTTCATATTTTGTATATCGTATAGGTCCATATATATCTGAAACACGATGCATTGCAGTAATCTTAATAATATTTGCTAAGTATATAAATTTATCTCCACTTGAGTCGTTAGCATTTTCTATAGCTTTTTTCACATTTAAAGCCTGCGGCATTACGTTACCATAAGCATCACTCCAAGGAAATCCATTCCACCCGTCAACTAAAGCATAAGTTTGGTTATTAATATTTCCTGCAAAAGGGGTAGGTGCTGTCATATACCCAGAAAACACATCGCCCATAAGTCCTTGTTGTAATTGGTAGTTCCATGCTGGAGTTACATTAAATACATTAAAAAACATTGGTTGAAATTCGCCACCAATATGATTATTCATTTGTGTTAAACTTTGTTCAGTTACACCATCTGGGCTTGAATTAATTTTTTCAAAATCATTTGTACAATTAGATAGACTAATCATTAGCGCAGATACTATTGCGTATTTTAGTATGTTTTTCATTTTTTTAAAAATTTACATTAATATTTAATCCTATACTTCTTGTAGTAGGTTGACCAAATATGTCAACACCTTGTAACCCTGTACCTGTACTAGAAGCAATATTGGGGTCAAATGGAGCATCTTTAAAAATAAAGAATAGATTATTTGCAATAAGAGAAAGCTTAACAGATTCAAAGATGTTACTTAACGAAGGTAATACATACCCTATGGATAGCTCTCTTAAGGTTATATTAGTAGCATTATATACATACTCTCCAAGCAAACCATCTCTACCACCAACTTGGTTGTAATAGTCTTTCGCAGTTAATTGAGATGCTACTCCACTTTCATCGACTACGTTAATCATTCCACCATTAGTGTTCCTTGCATCTGCTGAAGCTTGAGAAACACCAAACTTATCATTTACTGCTTCCGTAACACTGATAACATCGCCTCCAAACTTACCATCAATTAAAAAATTTATTGACAAATTTTTATAATCAAAAGTGTTACTCCATCCCAAAGAGAAGTCAGGTTGGTTATGAGCGACGGTCTCAAACCCTGTTGATTGTAATGTTCCATCAGAAACTATAGGTGTACCATTTGCATCTCTAAGAATAGAATTTGCTATAATACTTCCATAATCTTCTCCTTCAATTAAGGAATATCCGTATCCATTAATGCCTGGATCTGTTAAAATTGCTTCTCCATTTTCTAAATCAGGATGTGTAGAAACTACTTTATTTTTATTAGACGCATAGTTTATTGTAGTATTCCATTTAAAATTATCGTTTACAATAGGCTTGCCATTAAGAACCAATTCAACTCCTTTATTTGAAATTTCACCCGCATTTACAATAAATTGATCAAAACCAAGATTTTCCTGTCCTGCATCAATATAGAATATTTGATTTTCTGTAGATGAACTGTAATATGTTAAATCTAAGCCTAGTCTATTCCCTAAGAATCGCCATTCTGTTCCAATTTCATAAGATTTTTGATTTTCAGGTTCTAATGTTTCTCCTGGTTTTGATCCATATCGACGAACTTCTAAAAAACCAGTTACAGGGTTAAAACGTCTTTTAGAATTTGATGCAAAAGCAGGAAGATCTCTACCTACTTCTGCATAAGAAACTCTTATTTTTGCAAATGACACAGCTTCTGGCATCTCAAACATTTCTGTAATTACCCCTGTTAAACCTACGGATGGGTAAAAGAATGATTTTGAATCTGTAAATGATAATGTAGAGGACCAATCTGTTCTTCCCGTAACATCTAAGAAAAGCATATCTTTGTAACCTAAATTTGCTGCACCAAAAACAGACTGGACTTCTCTGTTAGAAACATCATGATAGATCCCATTTGTTTGATTAAGACTTGCAATTGTGAATACATTTGGAAACTTAAGACCTCCTAACCTGGAATCTAAATAAACCTTATCTCCAGTTTTATATTTAGTTAGACTTGTTCCTAAAGTAAGACCAAAATCGAAAACCTCTGATATTTTATTATTATAATTACCAATTAAATCAAGGTATTGTTGGGTGTTTTCTGTTTTTTCATATATATAACGTCCAGTGTCTGGTGCAAAAGTAGGATCACTACCAGCAAATAATTTCTTATCAAATGTGAAAAATGATTTATCAAAACTACCTCTAGATTGTAGTGAAAAAGTATCCGTGATTTTATATTTAACACTTATACTTGATAGGACTCTTTGAGCAATATCTTTGCTAGGGTTTCTGTTTATTAGCCAATATGGATTTTGTTGAATATTTTCATCAAAGGATGTTGCAAATTGATCCATCATATTAGTAGCAGTGTTAAAGTACTCAAACTTGTTTTTGTAAGCGTTTAAATCAATTCCAACTGGGTTAAGATATAAGCCAGTTAATGGGTTGGAATACAATCCATTAGTCGGTCGATTCCAAATTCTTTGATCAGACAGACTAATGTTTGCTGAAACTTGAATTTTATCTCCTAAAAAGCTCGCTGTTTGTCTTAAGTTTAAAACATTTCTATTTAATCTATTTTCTGGCATCACACCAGTTGCTGAAGTGTTCGTAAATGAAAAATATGTTTGAGCAACCTTACTTCCTGCACTTAATGATATTGCCTGGGTAGCCGTAAGACCGCTATTAAAAAAGTCATCAACAGTGTTAGACAAACCACTAGTTTTTTCTCCCCAAGATTTAGGATCGGTAACTCTACCATTTTCAGTTACTGTTTCTCCAACTGAAACAGATTGGTATTCTGTTTGTAATTTAGGTAAAGATGTCACATTGTCTAACGTGATAGTTGAATTAAAATTAACTTTAAGAATACCCTCTTTTCCAGTTTTTGTGGTTATTAAAATCACACCATTTGCTCCTTGACTTCCGTATAATGCAGCGGCCGATGCTCCTTTTAATATGGTCATACTTTCAATATCATCTGGATTAATGAGGGATGTAATATCTCCACCGTCTCTGTTTCCTGTTTGACTACCAAAAATATCTGTGCCAACTTCAGATCCATTTTGTCCATTTCCACTGTTTTGCATTGGAATGCCATCGATAACATATAATGGATCGTTATTACTTGTAGAAGAATTTCCTCTAAGAACTACTTTAACAGCTCCACCAACACCTGAAGAACTTCTAGTAATTGTTAGTCCAGCAGATTTACCAGACAAACTATTAATAGGGTTGGTTTGCTTAACTCTTGTGAAATCATCTCCTTTTACATCTTGAGCAGCATAGGTTAAAGCTTTTCTTTCCTTTTTAATCCCTAAAGCAGTTATAATAACTTCGTTGAGTTGCTCTGCGTCTTCTTCTAATTGCACATTGATACTATTCGTATTGGTAACAGTCATTTGTACGCTAGTCATTCCTATATAAGAATATACCAAAACGTCTCCCACATTAGCTGTTAGTTTGTAATTTCCATCAAAATCTGTTTGGGTCCCATTAGAGGTTCCTTGAATGATAACATTGACCCCAGGAATAGGAATGCCATCAGCTTTTGAAGTTACGGTTCCTGTGATGCTTTTTTGCTGAGCAAATGAAATGTGCACAGTTAAAAGTAAAAAAGAACACAAGAAAAAGGTTCGTAAATTTTGTTTCATAATATTTGAGGTATTTAGTTATTTGGCGTAAATCTATTTATTATAAAAAAAAACTAAAATAAATATATCCAAACGACATCATTTTTAGTACAGACAACCTTTTTTCTACTCTAAGTGATTTTACCTCCTTAAAATAGTATCGATTTTATTGGAAATAAAAGAATATATTATTAAAATTAAACATTATATTATCCACGTATTGACCGAAAGTCCCTAAATTTTAAGTCATGTCACTTTTTGAAAAGAAAATAGATCGCGCTATACCAATTAGATACCATGTAATATTTTGGTTGGGTTATTTCTTGTTTAATTTTGTGAGGTGGGGCAGTTATTTTGATAATTACTGGTATTCCTTAAAATCTAATTTAGTAGAATTTCCAATTCACATAGTCATCGTTTATATAAACGTCTACTATTTGATTCCTAAGTTTATTCTTCGAAAAAAATACAAGCACTATATTTTATCCCTGATTGTTTTACTGATTTTGGTGTATTTAATAAGAACTGGTTTAAATTATCTTTTAGTAACTAAAGACATTTGGCCAGAAGCCACAGACCCCGTCAAGTTTATGGAGTTAAACCATATAATTGCTGTCATACTTGGAGAATTGTATGTTATAGGATTTGTAACTGCTATTAAATTGGTGGTTGATTGGTCTATAGAAAAACAAAAAAACGAAGATTTAGCAAAACTTCAAATGAGTACGGAATTAAAATATTTACGAACACAAATAAAACCCCATTTCTTTTTTAATACGCTAAACAATCTGTATGCACTGACTTTATCAAAATCTAATAAAGCACCACAATTAGTGATTAAGTTGTCCGACATGATGCAGTATATTTTGTACGAAGTTAAAAGCTCTAATGTAAATTTACTTAAAGAAATAAACCATATTAATAACTATATTGATATCGAATGCCTCAGATTCAACGATCGCATTGATTTAGAAATGGATATTACAGGAGATATTGAACATGTTTTAGTTCCTCCGCTTTTGTTTCTTTCATTTGTAGAAAATTGTTTTAAACATGGGATGAATGAAACCGATAATTTAAAAATAAAAATTAGTTTTAATATTGCAAATAAGGATACCCTCGAATTTACGTTAATAAACAGTTTTAATCCAACGACTCCACATGATTTAAGTAAAGGAATTGGAAATAAAAACGCCCAAAGGCGTTTGAATTTACTGTTTTCCAATCGCTATTTATTGGAATCTAAAATTGAAAACAAAACTTATAAACTCTTTTTAAAAATTCCCATAAGATGAAAATTAAATGCATAATTATTGACGATGAACCTTTAGCGATTTCAGTAATTGAAAGTCATTTAAAGAACTTTGATCATATTGAAATCGCAGCAACCTTTGGTGGTCCATTAAAAGCATATAAGATACTAGAACAAGAAAAAATAGACCTCATTTTTTTAGATATTAATATGCCCCAGATGACTGGCTTTACTTTTATCGAAAACCTAAACTCCAGACCACTCATCGTCATAACAACGGCCTATAGAGAGTATGCGGTAAAAAGTTTTGAATTTAATATTTTAGATTATTTGGTAAAGCCAATTCCATTCAATCGATTTTTGAAAACCATCAATAAAGTATATCAACAAGTGTATCTTAGTCAAAGTTCAGTTGACACGAGTTTACAACAAGAGCCACATATATTTTTAAAGGTCAACAAAAAACTAATAAAAATAAATTTAAATGATATTTTATATATTGAAAGCCTCAAAGACTATATAAAAGTAACCACTACTTTGGGTGATTTTGTAGCTCATAAATCATTAACTTCTATAACGGATGAATTGCCACAATCTAATTTTATACGAATTCATCGTTCATTCACCATTTCTATCAATAAAATTAGTTCATTAGAAGGGAATACAGTTCAGATTTCAACTAGAAACATTCCAATTGGTCGAAATTATGTAAAACAAACCAAAGAACGTATTTTTAATATTCACGATGATAAAACTAAATAAGTCTAAATACAATACTAATAAGTGTTAACAATAGGTTATGAAAACGCAACGAATTGAATCTGTAGATATCCTCCGTGGTTTTACGATTACAGCAATGATTTTGGTTAATACACCAGGATCATGGAGCCATGTTTACACTCCACTATTACACGCCGAATGGCATGGACTTACCCCAACCGATTTGATTTTTCCATTTTTTTTGTTCATTGTAGGGATCTCAATCTACTTTTCATATAACAATAAATCGAATTCATCTTCAACCTATAAAAAAATTATTATTAGAAGTTTAAAACTTTTAGGACTAGGCTTATTTTTAAATGCTTTCTCGCCAAATTATCCATTCGTTGAAGAAATCGCTACGATGCGTTTTCCAGGGATACTACAACGAATAGGTTGCGTGTTTTTAGTATCCTCAATATTATTTCTCAATTGTAATTGGAAATCACTTTTAGTAATATGTGTGTCAGTTTTAATAGGGTATTGGCTGTTTATTGGTTTTATGCCATTTCCAAACTCAGAAATAATACGCCCAACATTTGATAGAGCTCCCAATAATTGGGTTAATTACATTGACTTAAAAATTTTTGGAAACCACCTTTGGCAAAAAGATTATGATCCCGAAGGATTTTTCAGTACAATCCCCGCAATTATATCCTGTGTTTTTGGAATTTTAGTAGCTCATATATTACATAGAATCAACCTAAATATGCGAGTTATTTATATGGTAGCTCTGTCTCTAATTTTATTTGTGTTGGGATATGTGTTTAATAATTGGTTTCCAATCAATAAAGCTATTTGGAGCAGTAGTTTTGTACTGGTAACTACTGGATGGGCTACACTGATTTTAGCTGCGATCTATTTTTTAACGGATATTTTAAATTTTAAATTTGGTAGTATTTTTAAATATGTAGGTATGAATGCCATCGGTATTTATTTTATTTCAAGTATAATCTCAAAATCTTTTTATTTAATCAAAGTAGGGGAGTATAATATTCATTCCTATATGTATGATTCTATTTTTGTCCACTCAGTATTATCTGATAAATTAGCATCGTTACTTTATGCTTTGACAGCTGTAATGTTCTATTTGTTTTTGGCATATTTTCTTGCTAAAAAAAAGATATTCATTAAAGTTTAGTGGTTTCATTTATTCATAAAAAACTGGTTTACAATTTTTTATGCTCTTAGACAGTACGGGTTTATAGGAAGTTTACGAAATACCTTTTACAAAATAAAATACACTGAGTATAATTTAAATAAAGTAAAGAATCAATTTAAGCTCTTAGAGAGTTTATAGAAGCAACTATCAGAAATTGAATAAATAATTAGTATCTAAATCTTAAAATATTATGAAACAATCAAAAAAAAGTAACCTAGTCCCGATAGCCATAATAGCAGGCTTATTTTTTATTTTCGGGTTTGTAACCTGGATAAATGGTGCATTGATACCCTTTATGAAAACCATCAATGAATTAACAGATGCTCAATCCTATTTGGTAGCATCAGCTTCTTATATTTCCTTTGTAGTGATGGCATTACCCGCATCTTATATTTTAAATAAAATAGGGTATAGGAAAGGGATGTCTTTAGGGTTAATTATAATGGCCATAGGTGCTTTAGTTTTTATACCAGCTGCAGAAGCAAGAACGTATTGGGTGTTTTTATCCGGAATATTTATTCAAGGAGTTGGAATGACCATCCTTCAAACGGCAGCCAATCCTTATATAACCATATTAGGACCTATTGAAAGTGGTGCAAAACGTATTGCCATAATGGGAATTGCCAATAAAACAGCAGGCGCTTTAGGATCTTTAATTTTTGGTGCCATATTGTTATCGGGTATTGACGAGGTAAAGGCCAAATTAGGATCTGCTTCAGTTGAAGAAAAAGAGGTCCTTCTAGATACCATGGCTGATAGTGTTTTTATACCTTATATTATTATGGCGTTAGTATTGTTTTTATTAGGAATATTAATTAGAAAAGCCCCATTACCACATGTAGAAGCAGCGTCTTCTGAAGAATCTAAAGAAAGTGAAACCACCAAAACTAGTATTTTTCAGTTTCCACATTTATGGTTAGGTGTGATTGCGTTATTTGTATACGTAGGTGCCGAAGTTGTTGCGGGAGATACCATTATTGCATACGGGATTTCATTAGGGTTTACTGGCGAAGAAGCAAAATATTTTACAACTTACACCCTATTAGCTATGGTAGCCACCTATGTATTAGGGGTCTTTTTAATCCCTAAATACGTAAAACAAAAAACAGCTTTAACTGCCAGCGCAGTATTGGGTATCTTGTTTAGTATTTGCATTTTAAATACAACAGGTTTTACTTCCATATTATTTGTTGCAGCTTTAGGTATTGCAAACGCTTTAGTATGGCCCGCGATATGGCCATTGACTTTAGAAGGTTTAGGTAAATTTACCAAAACAGCTTCTGCCTTATTGATTATGGCTATTTCAGGTGGAGCCATTATCCCTCCATTATACGGCAGGATGGTAGATGCTAATAAGCATGAATTGATTGCAAACGGTTTACAAGAAGCGGATGCTATGTCAACAGCCGCAACTAGCAGTTATTGGATTTTAATTCCATGTTATACCATCATCCTCTTTTTTGCATTATGGGGGTGTAAAATCGGAAAAAAAACTCCACAAATAAACCATAAATGACAAAAATCAGTATGTACTTGATTGAACTCTAATAAATGAAGAAATTGATAAACACCCAGCTTATACAATAATTTAAGGTTGTCCAATCATGAAAACATGGAAGCGTTTTTTATATGAGAGTATTAGTGAGTTATATTAAATAAATATTGATACCTACGACGATAGATAGGATGAAAATATTAAATACAATTAAGCCTATAAAATAAATAATAGAACACTCTTGTCATAGTTGTTTTGAGTTTTTAAACTACCTAAAACCTATTGATTTCTAGATTGATAGGTTTTTCATTAAGACTGTATGAAAATTATTGCGATGTGCTATCACGACAAATTTTGTTAGTGTAATATAGGGGTGAAATTTTTAAAATAAAATCACAAAAATGAAGCCCTGGTGTTACGCCAAATAACTTACAGTATGCTTATATTTATCATCAAATTTTTAAACAAAGTCAATTACCTATTTTATGATTTTCTCTCACATAAATACTAAAATAAAACAATACAGGTTCGTGTCAAAATTGAAATAACCAACCAGTTTTAATGTGTCAAATAATTATTTACAGCGTTAAATTTTATTTTATCACACTTATTAACCATACATCCCCACAACATTACTTCAAATTCAATAATATTTCGATTTAATTTAATGGGTAGTTTGTTTAGATATCGTTGATAAAACCC
>JGI20154J14316_10001899_pt1 | contig 18102 bp, 16 predicted proteins | sample COG_04_FD_14316 | JGI IMG/M metagenome (IMG submission 14316) | reverse complement strand
AGCGAAAGCGAAAATACCCTCCAAAGACCCATTGTCTGAGAGGTGCCGACTGGGGAGAACTCGCGGTGATACAGGGACTGCGACGGCAGGTTTTCGGATAAGAAGGCCATCTAAAGGTGCGCGAAGATGGTAGGCCGTCGGGGACTCGAACCCCGAACCAATTGATTAAAAGTCAACTGCTCTACCGATTGAGCTAACGACCCCTACGCCTTCTGCGAAGCGCGGCATAAAAGGTGCGCCCTGCGAGCTTGTCAAGAATAGGAAAGTAATTTTCTTTTGATTGAACGATTTTCTCAGGAACAAATCTAAGCACTGAACGATCTACCCTACATGAATTCTACGATGAGTGCAAAAACCGAAACCATCCACTCCGACGACTTGCTCATAGAGCGTATCAAGGCTGGCGATATGGCGGCCTACAATGATATCGTGGCGCGTTACTATGACCGTATTTTCGCACGTGTTTCGCAATTGCTTAAAAATAAGCAAGATGCGGAAGAAGTCACGCAAGATGCCTTTATTCGTGCCCACCGCGGACTTGAGAATTTTCGCGGTGATGCGTCGTTTTCCACCTGGCTCTACCAGATCGCGACTAATCTGGCACACAACCGCTACTGGTATTGGTTCCGGCGCAAGCGGGATCAGTCGATTTCCCTCGACCATCCATTGACCGACGACGGCAGCCTAACTTTGGAGAATGTGATGCCATGCGCGGGTGAGAGCCCTGCCGAAGCGGCTGTGACGCAAGAGTTTGTCGATCGCGTGTCGGAATGCATGCGGGGTCTGAATGAGAAGCACAAAGAAGTTTTGATCTTACGCAACGTGAAGAACTTGTCCTACGATGAGATCGCCCAGCAACTGGAGATCAGCGTCGGCACGGTAAAGAGCAGAATCGCCCGTGCGCGGGACAGTCTGCGCGATCTCATGGGTGGCGATTTTGCATGACTGAAGCGAAATTTACAGAACTCGTAAACCTCTACTTGGACAAGGAAATTTCTGAAAACGGCCTTGCGGAGCTAAAGGCTGAGCTGGCTGCGAGTGCTGTGCGAAAGGCTGAGTTTCGCGAGCGTTGTCGTTTGCACCAAGCCATGCGCCTGGCTTTGAATTCAGGGACGCGTAAGCGCCGTTCGAATTCCGGGCGCTCGCGTTCTTCGCGCAGTAGTCGCCACATCCAGCCAAAAACTGCCATAACGAATCGTTCGATTCCTCGTCCTCGCTCTATTTCGACCCGCATCGACCCGCACGCGGGGAATCGGGTCAATTTCCCCCGTTGGCTCACAGGCACGGGTGTTGCGGCTTGTTTGGCGATGGGTTTTATCCTGCTGCCACCTGTTTTTCGCGATACGACAAGTTCTGCTTCACTACCTGCTCTTGAAGGAGTGGAGGCCGAGGAGCTGATCGAAGAAGATCCGCTCGATAAGATCGGACGTGCTGAGTTGCGCCGGTTCGCTGCGATCCAAGAGCAACGATCGGCTAGGCAAGGTGCGAGCATTGCCGCGCAGCTCCGTCTCATGGGTTTGCGCCCTGAACTGACGCCGGCCGAGAAAAAGCTGCGCTTCGTCAGCATGGCTGCGACGCAACTGAGCGCACCCGCTCGCAACGACGCCGCTTTTTGGGAAGAAGTTGAGGAAATGACGCCCATGCCCGCGCCGCAAATTCTGCGCGCGGAGTCTCTGCATTCGGAGCCCGCCGCCCGCTGGCCTGGAGGCTTTCAGTCTTCATTGGTAAGTTTTCAGTAGTTTGCTGGGTAACTTATCCGGGTTCATCCTGCACACCCTGTCGGTTTTTGCCAGCTTGCAGCGATCACGTGCGCCTCACCGCGTCTCCCTGTTTAAAAGAATCGTGTCCGCATAATGGAGGCGATGCCTTCGGCCCTGCTGAATCCAAGCTGAGCTTTCCCCATTCGTTCCGTGCTTTCCGCTTGCGTCTATGCGAGCGAATCACACACCTGATAAACACACTTGCATGAGATGGATGATACATCCTGCATCCGGAATCACACTTCTCAAATTTAAACTATGAAGATCGTTCTCGCATACTCTGGTGGTCTCGACACCTCCGTCCTCGTTAGCTGGCTCAAGGAGCACTATTCCGCTGAGATTATTACCTTCGCTGCCGACGTTGGGCAGGAGGAAGAACTCGACGGCCTGGCAGAAAAGGCTAAAGCCACCGGCGCGTCCGCGCACTACACCGTCGATCTGGTTGACGAGTTTGCCCGCGACTTTATCTATCCCATGATGCGTGCTAATGCCGTTTACGAAGGCCAATACTTTCTCGGCACCTCGATCGCCCGCCCGCTCATCGGCAAGGCGCACGTTGAAATCGCTGAGCGCGAAGGCGCCGATGCCGTGGCCCATGGTGCCACAGGCAAGGGGAACGACCAGGTGCGCTTCGAACTCGCCTACGCCGCGCTCGCCCCGGAGCTCCAAATTATCTCCCCGTGGCGCATGGAGGTCTTTCGTCAAGCCTTTCCCGGTCGCACAGAAATGATCAACTACTGCCGCGAAAACAATATCGATGTCGAAGCCAGTGCGTCGAAGCCGTATTCGATGGACCGCAACCTGCTCCACATTTCCTATGAAGCCGGTATCCTCGAAGATCCATGGTTCGATCCAACTACGGACGACAACAAGGCCATGTATAAATTGACGACGGCACCTGAAGATGCGCCCGACCAGGCCGAATACGTTGAGCTCGACTTCGAGCGTGGTGACTGTGTGGCCGTCAATGGCGTGGCCATGAATCCCGCCCAAGTCATGAAGCATCTGAACAAGCTTGCAGGTAAGCATGGCGTTGGCCGTGTCGATCTGATCGAAAATCGCTTTGTTGGCATGAAGAGCCGCGGCGTCTACGAGACTCCGGGCGGCACTATTCTTATGCAGGGTCACCGTAACATGGAGACGCTGACAATGGATCGCGAGCTCATGCACCTACGAGATAGTCTTATCCCCCGTTATGCGCAGCTCGTGTACAACGGCTTCTGGTATGCGCCAGAGCGCGAAGCGCTCCAAGCCTTCATCGACGATTCGCAAAAAGCCGTAACTGGCACCGTGCGCCTCAAACTCTACAAAGGTAACGTCACCACGGTCGGCCGGAAATCTCCGCTTTCTCTCTATGATGAAAACATCGCTTCAATGGAAGGGGTCGTCAGCGATTATAATCCCGATGATGCGAGCGGCTTTATCCGCTTAAACGCGCTTCGCCTCCGCCGCCGTGCTCTCGCGCAGGGCGGGCCCGAAATCGCCTCGGAGAGCAAGCTATGCAAAGAATAAACGCAGTATTTCGTAGCCGAAACTGCACAGTTTTGGATCGACGGCGAGTGTTCGCGCTGAGCCGTTCAAAAGCTCACGCTGACGGCCACTGATTCCCTTCCGATTTTTTTTAATGTCAGCCATCCCGCGAATCCTTCTCGGCGTCAACGTCGACCACTGTGCGACGGTGCGCCAAGCACGCTATCGTGCACACGCGCTCGATCACGGCGACGAGGTGGAGCCAGACTGTGTCGAATTTGCGCTACTCTGTGAGCAAGCCGGTGCCGATGGCATCACCATGCACTTGCGCGAAGACCGCCGTCACGTTCAGGACTCGGATGTGCAAAGAGCCCGTGCTGAGATTAAGACGCGCCTGAATCTTGAGATGGCCTGCACGCAGGAGATGATCGACTACGCCCTCCGCCTTAAGCCGGACTCCGTCTGCCTGGTCCCCGAGAGTCGCGAAGAGATTACAACTGAGGGTGGGCTCGATGTGGTCGGGCAAAAGTCCCGTGTTGGCGAGGTGGTCGCCGCGATGACAGAGGCAGGTATTATTACCAGTCTTTTCATCGACCCTGATCCAGCGCAGATCGAGATGTCTGCCGAGCTAAAGAGTCCGTGGGTCGAACTGCATACGGGTGCCTATGCCAACGCGTACTATCACGAAGGACGCGCTCGCGAGCTAGATACGCTGCGTAAGGGTGCCGAGCTGGCGCATCGCCTCGGCATCGTTGTCAATGCAGGCCATGGTATTAATTACAGCAATATTTCAGAAGTCATCACCTTGCCGCACCTGCATGAATTAAATATCGGGCACGCGATCATCAGCCGCGCGCTCTTTGTCGGCATCGAGCAAGCGGTGCGCGAGATGAAAGCTTTCCTTGCGTAGCCAAAGGGCATTAGATTGACACCTATGAACGCATTCAACCACACCCACCCAGTGCTTACTTGCGAAAGCGCCAAAGCCCTCGAGGCTTCGGTGCTGGCCGANGAGGCAGCGGAGTGGGCTGCTATGAAGCGGGCCGGGCAGGGCATCGCACGACTATTAGTAGAGGACTATACTGAACTTCGTCCCGTTCCAGCGCATGTGCGCATTTTAGCGCTGATCGGCAAGGGGAATAACGGGGGTGATGCCCTTATCACCTGTGGTCAATTACTGGCCGAATTCCCGCGCGCACGCGTCGATCTGATTTTAACGAGTTCCATCGAGGAACTGAGGCCGCTAGCCGCGCGGGCGCTACAACAGCTTGAAGGCCGTGTGCACTCGCACCAAGTGACCAGCCAGAGTGACGTTTCCAGCATAACTCAGCTCCTCAATGAGGTCTCGAATGGATCACCCTTTCACCTGTGTATCGATGGCTTGCTCGGCATGTCCTTCAGTCCGCCCATACGTCCGCCGATGGCCGCGCTGATCGAGGCGGTTAATGCCTTCGAGGCGATTGATTTGCGCGCTTCCGTTGACCTGCCTAGTGGCAAGGGCGACGCCTGTGATGAGGCGATCTGCTTCCACGCAGACTTCAGCTACGCCACAGGCATTGCCAAGAAGCCGCTTTTTGCTGGTATCGCAGATTGTGGACGTATCCGCTACGTCGATCTGGGCTTCTTTCAAGCACCGCAAGCGGGCGATCTCGCAATCAAGGAATCCATTCTACTGGATTCAGTGCTCGATCCGATTCGCCGCCTACGCCCGGCTGGAGTGGATAAGCGCGAGTTTGGGCACTTATTTATCGTCGGTGGCTCTGCCTTCATGCCTGGAGCATTGCTCATGGCTGTGCAAGCTGCAGTGCGTTCGGGTGTGGGGCTGGTTACTGCTTTTGCCCCGGCTTCTGTTGCCGCTTCACTCGCCGCTCAGGTTCCGGAAGCCATGTGGATCCCTTGGCCGGAGACAGCCAATGGCACACTCAATCCGCGCGCGATGCCTCTTCTTTTGGATCGCGTCGGCATGGCTTCGGCCGTATTGGTTGGGCCTGGTATGGGTAAAGACCGCCACACTGAGCTCGTCACTCAGCAGATAGTGCAACAAGTGGAGTGCCCTATTTTACTTGATGCCGACGCGCTCCGTACGCGAGTGGCCGAGGTAGTGTCTAAGCGTCGCCCTCATTTTGGGCGTATCGTGCTCACGCCTCATATGGGTGAATTTATGCGTGTCGCTAAGTTGGCTGAGGCCAATTACTCAATAGAGGCACTGCTCGATTTTTCTGCTTCCTATCGGGTGATCACTGTATTGAAAGGCCCGAATACGAGGATTTGTGACGGTGAATCTGTCATTTACAATACACAGGGTGGGCCCGTTCTCTCACGTGGAGGCAGTGGTGATATACTCTCCGGTCTCATCGGAGGTATGATCGCCCAAAACAATGTTTGTGTGGCGACTGCTGTGGCGCGCGGTGTTATGCTGCACGGTATGGCTGCGCAGCGCTTGGCACGATCACAGGGGCAGGTCGCGGTCCATACTACGCAGCTCCTGGATTACCTACCCGACGTTATGCGCGGTTGATCGATGGCGGCGACACTGAATCATCGCCAAGCTCTGCTCGTGCTCAACGGGCTACAACACGTCGGCCCCGTCATGTTGCGCCGTTTGCTCGAGGCTTTTGAAGGAGATCCTGTCGCTGTGCTTTCTGGCCAGCGGGAAAAACTCTCCCAAGTTAAAGGCGTTGGCGATAAGGCGGTCTCGGTGCTGACGAATTGGTCGGCTCATTTTGATCTTTCTAAAGAGATCGAGCGGATGAAAGCCTCGGGTATCCGCTTTATCGCGCAGACGGATGAAGCCTTTCCGCCCATGCTGCAAGAGACTTACGATCCCCCGATCGGGCTGTATTGGAAAGGCAACTACAATGTGGATCGTCCTTGTGTGGCCATTATCGGCACGCGCCGCTCGACGCTGTACGGTCAGAATGTCGCCCGGAAATTCGCCTCTGAACTCTCGCGGCTGGGGTTTTGCATCGTCAGCGGCATGGCGCGTGGCACCGATACCGCGGCGCACGAAGGCGCGCTTGAAGCCGGTGGTAAAACAGTCGCCGTCATGGGTTGCGGTTTGGATATAGTCTATCCTCCGGAGAATCTTGACCTCTATAAACGCATCGCGGTGGAAGGTGCCGTCGTCAGCGAGTTTCCCTTCGGTCGCCGCGCCGATCGGCAGACTTTCCCCATGCGTAATCGGGTCGTCGCTGGTATGTGCGAGGCCGTTATCGTGGTGGAGAGTGACGTGGCCGGCGGTAGCATGATCACCGCACGCTTCGCTGGCGAACAAGGACGCCAGATTATGGCCATACCAGGACGTATTGATCAGGCCAGCAGCGCAGGTTGCCATCAACTCATTCGCGACGGCGCGATGATGGTCACCTCAGTCGATGATGTGCTGGAGGAACTCCGCTACGCCCGCCCCACGCAGACCGAGGCTGAACTGCCCTTGGAGGCTTCCACGTCTGCAGTCGAGCTGAGCTCGCTCGAGCGTGAGGTGCTTGATTGCTTCACCGGAGGTGAGCTCTGTCAGTCCGACCAAATCTCGCAGCAGACCAACCGACTACCTGCTGAAGTTTCCGCTACGCTTATGGGTTTGGAGATCAAGCGCCTAATAGTGAAGCGAGCAGACGGACGCTTCGAGGCGAGATCATTTTGATCGACAGATCGATCTGAATTTAAACAAGTAGGCGCATGTCTGAAATATTTGAAAACGTCACTGTCGTTAAAAAGGCCAATGTTTACTTTGGTGGCCAAGTTACCAGCCGTGCGGTGCAATTTGCCGACGGCTCGAAGAAGACCCTCGGCTTCATGCAAGCCGGTGAATACGAATTCGGCACCGAGGCACCTGAGCTAATGGAGATTCTCGGTGGCTCGATGGACGTGAAACTTAAGGATAGCGAAGACTGGCTCACCATGCGTGAGGGGCAATCGTTCAATGTGGCGGGCAATTCCAAGTTCAGCCTGAAAGTCGCCGAAGGCGGCTGTGATTATTGCTGCAGCTATTTATAGAGGCGCGCCGTCCGTCATGTCGACGTTTCTGACGGTGGTGTGGGTGTTTATCCGTCGACCTTGTTAGCACAAGGTCGCTACGCATCGTGTAGCGATACGACGCGAGTCGTGTCGACGTTTCTGGCGCTGGCGCGGGTGTTTATCCGTCGACCCCGCTGGCACAAGGTCGCTACGAATCGTGTAGCGATACGACGCCCGTCGTGTCGACGTTCTGGCGTGCTCTATGCATCCTTGCGCTTTCGGGTGGATTTGCTATGCAGATCACTATGGATGGTGTATTAGTTTTAACGATTAGCGGCAAAGACCGCGCGGGTTTGGTCGAGAAATTGGCGGATGTGGTTGCCGCGCATGGCGGCAACTGGGAGCATTGCCGGATGGCTCACTTGGCCGGCCGCTTTGTCGGGCTGCTCGAAGTCTCCTTATCGGGCGAAAAACAACAGGATCTCGAAGTGGCGCTGCGGACGATCAGCGACCTCGATGTAATGATCGCCGCAGGGATCGCTCCCTCGGAGCTGGAGCCGCTACGGCAGTTCGACCTCGAAGTGGTCGGCGGCGACCACCCGGGCATTGTGCGCGAGGTCTTTAAGGCGCTCGCCCTGGCCGGCGTCAATGTCGAGGAGCTTAGTACGCGCGCCTATAGTGCGCCCGATTCGGGCGGCACGCTCTTCGAGGCAAAGGCGCGTCTCGCCTGTGCCCCTGAAATCGACCGGGAAGACATCCGGCAGCGGCTCGAACAGATCGCCCAGGATGTCATGGTGGACATCCGTCTGCTCGATTGATGATCGCCCTGCATGGAGGGGCGTAGCGGCGCGACGCCAGTCGTGTCGACGTTTGTTGGGGTAGCGTAGCCGTTTACCCGTCGACTACGGAATCGTGTAGGGATACGACGCCAGTCAGTGATCCTGAGCTTGTCGAATGGTTCGTGTCGATATTACGCGCGGCCGCCGTAGGAGCGGTCGGCGGTGTTCACTTTGATCGTCTCACCTTCTTTGATGAAAAGCGGGACTTGTATGGTTAGGCCAGTTTCGAGGGTGGCGGGCTTTTGCACATTGCTAGCGGTGTCGCCCTTCACACCTTCGGCCGATTCGGTAACCTTCATTTCGATGGAAGCGGGCAAGTCGATGGAGATCGGTTTGTCGTCCACGCGAAGGATGCTGTAGGTCTGTGTTTCGACGAGGAAGTCCTTCGCATCTTCGACGATGCTGTCTTCGAGGATCAAGTCTTCAAACGTTTCCGGATCCATGAAATGGTAACCGTCGGCATCGATGTAGCTGAATTCGAGCTTGGCTACATCTGTGTGCAAGATTTCGACGGAGTCCGTCGTGCGGATCTTGGTGTTGGTACTCGCACCGGTGTTCAGGTTGCGCATTGTGACCTGCATAAAGCCGGCTTGGCGGCCTTGTGTGCGGTGCTGCACATCGAGCACGAGGTGCGGATTGCCTTGATAGTTGAGGACTTTGCCTTTGCGGACTTCGGTGGGAGATGCCATGAGTAGATTAGTTGAGAAAAAGGATTTCATTTGGCAGTGCCTTCAGGGGCTGTCAAGGACGAGATCGATGTTCTCCATTAGCTCGGACTTTGACAAAGCGCACAATGCGGCACTTAAGTGTGCCCGCATATGCCCATGATTCTTCCACCGCAAGACACCTCCTCTGTTACGGGGCGCAGCTTTTTGCTGGGTACTGGGTTGGCCTTGCTGATTATACTGCTCGTGCCTCTGACTCAGATTATGCAGCCAGAGCAGAGCCGGATGGANAGGATTGAAGCGGTGAACATGGCGCCGCCGCCACCACCGCCCCCGTTGGACGAACCGCCNCCGNNNNACGAACCGCCGCCGGACAAACCGCCGCCGCCGGAGTTAAAGACGCCGCCTCCAATGCCGACGCTGGATCAACTTGAGGTCGGACTGAATCCGGGCACAGGTGGTGATCTGAGTCTGGGGCTCACCGTCGGCTTCGATTTCAGGACGGAGTCAGTCGATCAGCTGGAGCAGCTCTTCGGCTTCGGCGAATTGGATGAAATTCCACGTCTTGTGCGGGAAGGGCGCTTCCGCTATCCGCCCAACTCTCCGCGTGGCAGGGGAGAAGCCTTTGTTCGTGTGCTCGTCTATGTGGAAAAGGATGGCCGGGTTTCCGTACAGAGGGTGCTCGACTATTCGCATCAAGAGTTGATCGCTGCGGCTAAGCGTATGGCTGAAGATTCCCGATTCTCAGCGCCGGTGCGTAGGGGCCAAGCCGTAAGATCAAAGTATGAATGGTCCATTCGTATCCCTTTGAAGTGAACCGACCCTTCGTAGCCTAACCACTCACTGTGCCTGCCGTCGCAAAAAACTGCTGATTTCGGCCAGGCGCTTGAGCGGGTCTTTGGCTTTCAGCCGGGGGAAGCGAGTGCCGGATTTGAGGAACTCCCCATGCTTGCCCGGTTGAGCGAGTTTGCAGATCAAGCGGTCGCCCTCCGTCTCGACACGGCGGACGCCAGCCAGCTCGGCCTCTACGCGCACTAGACTGACGGCTATGAGCGCTTCAGTCGCCAAGGGGCGCTCACCAAATCGATCGGCCAGTTCTTCGGCGATTGCTTCGACTTCTACACTGTTTTCGGCGAGGGCCATGCGGCGGTAGAAATCGATCCGCAGACGGGGCTCTGCGATATAGTCGACAGGGAGGGCGGCTTCGATCAAATCACCTTGGCGGTTGCCATATTCGGCCTCCTTGATCGCGGCGAAGCTCAAGGTGCCGCTGGTCTGACGGGCACGGCTGCCGCCCTCGCCCGTGGCGATGAAGTCAAGCTTTACCTCAGCGCGAATGCGGTCGGCGCCAGGCTCGCCCTTAAGCCGGGCGACGCTTTGCTTGAGCAATTGGCAGTAGAGTTCGAAGCCGATGCCCGCAATGTGGCCACTTTGTTGTGAGCCGAGCAGATTACCCGCGCCGCGTAGCTCGAGGTCGCGCATAGCGATGCGGAAGCCCGCGCCGAGCTGGTTGTGCTGTTTGAGCGCGTTGAGCCGTTTTTGCGCCTGGTCGACAAGCGCCGCGTGGCGATGGAGTAGCAGGTAGGCATAGGCTTGCCTTTTGAATCGGCCGACGCGCCCACGGATTTGGTAGAGCTGCGCGAGGCCAAAGCGATCCGCTCCTTCGATGATCAGCGTGTTGCAGTTAGGAATGTCGATTCCGGATTCGATGATTGTGGTACACACGAGCACGTCGAACTTGCCCGCAACAAATTGGGTCATGACTTTTTCGAGCGCGCCTTCCGTCATCTGGCCGTGGCCGACGGCGACCTTGAGCTTCGGGTGCATGGCTTCGATCTTGCGTGCGACACCTTGAATCGTGTCGATCCGGTTGTGCAGGTAGAATACTTGTCCGCCCCGGTCAGTCTCGGCTTGGATCGCACTTTTGATTAGCTGCTCATCGTAGCTTTTGACAATGGTCTCGATCGGTCGGCGGTCGACCGGCGGTGTTTCGATCACGCTCATGGCGCGTGCTCCGGCCATCGCCAGGTAGAGCGTGCGCGGGATTGGTGTGGCGCTGAGAGTCAGGATGTCGACATTGGTGCGGAGTTGCTTGATGCGTTCTTTTTGCTTCACTCCAAAGCGTTGCTCCTCGTCCACGACCAGAAGGCCTAGGTCTTGGAAGTGGACGTCTCGGCTCAGCAGCCGATGGGTGCCTATGACGATATCGATTTTACCCGCGGCGAGCTGGGCGATGCTTTCCTTGTTTTCTTTAGCGCTGCGGAAACGGCTGACCATGTCGATGATGATCGGATATTGTGCCATGCGTTCGCGAAAGGTGTTGAGGTGTTGTTGGCAAAGTACGGTGGTAGGCACGAGGATGGCGACTTGCTTGCCCGCAAGCACAGCCTTAAGTGCGGCGCGGATGGCGACCTCTGTTTTTCCGAAGCCGACGTCACCACAGATTAAACGGTCCATTGCTTGGTCGCTCTCCATGTCCTGTTTGGCCGCCTCAATCGCACTGAGTTGGTCCGGAGTTTCCTTAAAGGGGAAGGCCGCTTCAAAGTCCTTTTGCCAAGGGTGATCGTGCGGGTAAGCGTAGCCGCCCGCCTTGCTGCGGCGGGCGTGGAGTTGAAGCATCTCGGCCGCATAGTCGAGTGTGGCGCGCTCAGCGGCGGCGCGGGTCTTGTCCCAAGCGGCGCCGCCGATCTTGCCGAGCTTTGGGCTGGACTTGGTCAGGCCGACATAGCGGGTCAGTAGATGCGACTCTTGCAGCGGCACATGAATCGTCATTTGCTCGGCGAACTCAACTGAGATGACCTCCTTCGTGCCGCCTTTGATCTCCAGCTGTGTAAGTCCTCTGAACAGACAAACACCATGTTGTAGGTGCACGAGCGGGTCGCCGTCTGCTAGTTCGGTGAAGTCGAGCAACTGGTCGACCTGTGAAATCGTGGGACGGGCGCGCTCTTCGTGGCGGCTCAACGTGCGCTTGCGTCGGCCGAAATATTCCGTGTCGGTGACCAAGACATAACCGTGTTTTGTGCTAGAGTCAAAAGGGAAATTTGACAGTGCCAGTGCTTCCGCCGCACGAAGGATAAAACCACCGGAGACGGTGCCTTCGACGAACTGTGGTTTGAGCACGGTTGTGAGCGGATTGTCATCGAGTCGTTCGCGGATGCGTTTGGCTTCGCTCTCGCCAGCGCTTGCGAACATAATTCCGAGCCCTTCATTCGCCCAGTCGGCGAGTTGTGTTTCAAATTTTAAACGTGTGCTTTGCTCCGATTCGAAGCGATCGTAGCCGATTTGCGCGGTATCACTCTGGAAACGATAGTTGGCTGTCGGTTCGGTTGAGAGTTCGATGCGTTCGGCGCCACGGAAGAGTTCTGGGTCTGTATCCAGTTCGCAAATACAAGTGAGTGTGTCTCTGTGGCCCCGATGTGTAAGAGCCTGGTGGAAGGAACGTATGTGGCTGCTGACGGTCTTCGACCCCACCGGCGTGGCTTCGCTACCAGAGTGTAGCGTTGCCGCGCCAGCGGCGTCGACGGCGAGGTGGCCTACTGGCCGTTTCTCGAAGCGATAAGGATGCTCGCGCACTAATAGAGCGGGATCTTCAAGCGCCCACTGCAGCGGCTGTTCCATGAAGTAGTCGAGCAATCCACCTTCCTGTGAGTGGACGGATGCGGCGCTCTCGGCCGCGGCTATGTGGATCGCCTGCGTGGGCGTCTCGGTGCGCTGCGTTGTCGGATCGAAACTGCGGATGCTTTCGATCTCGTCGCCAAAGAAGTCGATCCGGTAGGGGCAGTGAGCGTCGTAGGGGTAGATGTCGATCAGGCCGCCCCGTGTGGCGATCTGCCCCGGTTGCTCGCAAAGCGCTTCAGAGTCGTAATCGAGATTGGAGGTGAGGCTTTCGATTAATTCACTGAAGGGATAGGACTGGCCAACCTTGAGGCTGAGGCGCTGCTTCTCAAAAGCGGCTTTGGCCGGACATCTTCCGAGCAAGGCCTCGGGTGTGGCAATGAGGAGCCGCTTTCCGGCCGACTGCGTGAGCAGAGAGGTGAGCACGGCGAGACGGTCGCAGATACGGTCGGCGCGGCGTTGCGCATCGATATCGGGCGGCGGGTCTTCGGGAAAATGCAAGACTTCAAGCGGAGACTTTTTGTCCGCCCAGGCGACGTAGCTGTCGACCTCCGCCGCCAGTTCTTGCGCACGGCGTGGGTTAGGCACGAGCGCGACGGTGGTGCCTGCTTCAGCCCCTTGCGCGAGCGCGTAGAGCAATGGGGCACGCGCCTCTGTGCAGACGCCGTGATACAGCGAATGCTTTGGGTGGGGACTGTGGGCGCTAATTGGCATCTCCGGTCACTCTATAATTGGATGTAGTCGCGTCGACCTGGTTGAGGATGTTGAGCCGCTTGCTGGTCGACCTTGCTGGCGCAAGTTCGCTACGTGGGATCTGTAGCGATACGACGCTAGTCGTGTCGACGTAGAGGCGGTAACGTGGCCGCTTGCTCATCGACCTTGCTGGCGCAAGTTCGCTACGTGGGATCTGTAGCGATACGACGCTAGTCGTGTCGACGTAGAGGCGGTGACGTGGCCGCTTGCTGGTCGACCTTGCTGGCGCAAGTTCGCGACGAAACTTCGGGTTCATGCTTTGCAGTTCAGCGTCTTGAGCGCGGCCTTAGCGGCGTCGGCCTCGGCCGCTTTTTTCGAGCTACCGGAGCCCCGGCCGAGTTCCTGACCTCCGAGCGAAACGGCAGTGGAGTAGTGGCGATTGTGGTCGGGACCCTCGGCGGGGAGTTCTTCATATCTGGGGACTTCCCCGTCGTGGTGTTTCTGGGACCATTCCTGCAGTTGGCCTTTTGGGTTTTGACTGCCTTTACCCAGCTCGATGGCTTCGATCTGATCGCAGAAAAGATGGAGAATCATCTGCTGGGCAGCTTCGATGCCTCCGTCGAGAAAGACCGCCCCAATGAGCGCTTCGAGGGCATCTTCGAGCATCGCATGACTCGGTTCCGCGCGGTGCTGGCGGTGTGCTTCGCCGACCTGGAGGTGGGCGGCCAGTCCTTTGCTCACTGCGACGCGGGCGAGTGACTTGCCGTTGACGATACCAGCTCGGCAGCGGTCGAGCGTACCCTCATCGGCCAGGGGGAATCTGGCAAAGAGGGTCTCCGCGATGATTAGGTCGAGGACGGCATCTCCGAGGAATTCGAGGCGCTGGTTGTCTCCAGTGGGAAGGCTGCAGCTGGAATGGGTCAGCGCGAGCTCCAGAAGGGACGTATCTGCAAAGGTATGTCGCGTGATCGATTCGAGAGATCGTAACGTGGAAGGTATCATTGAGTAAAAATTGAGGTCATTTCTGTTTACGGCTTGCACAGGGGAGCGCCCCGAATATGGCTACAATTAGCCCATTTTAGTCCGGCTGCAAATACCGGATTTAGTTTTCGCACTCATTCATATCAACACTTTGTCGAACGAAAAAACGCCCTCTTCCAAGGCCAAGATTTTTGTCCTTGATACTAACGTTCTCCTGCACGATCCACAGTGCCTCCATAAATTCGAGGATAATACGATCGCTATACCAGTGGAAGTTCTCGAGGAACTCGACCGTAAAAAATCCGCCCCCGGCGAGTTGGGGTTTTCTGCACGCAAGATCCACCGCGATCTCCGCGCGCTCTTTGATGATAGCTTGGAAACGCCCCCTGAACTGAACGGCAAAGGCAGCTCCGCGCTGAGTCGCGAGCTGCCCAACGGTGGGCGCCTCGTGGTCGTGATCAACGACTATATGGTGAGCGGTGATAATGACAGCGAGGGTTTGAATCGCCTGAAGGCGACACTGGTCGACATGGAGAAGATGGACAGCCGGATCCTGGCGTCGGTCTTTTTCTTGAAAGATGTTTGTGCAGACTGCCGCGTGATCCTGGTCTCGAAAGACGCCAATATGGCGCTCAAGGGTATCGCTCTCGGCCTTGAAGTACAGGACTATATGAACGATAAAGTGACTTCCGCCAAGCTGGGCGGGGGTTGCAAGACGATCCAAGTGGACGATGAGGATTATGAGCGCTTTCTCGAAGAACATGGCGTCGACCTCTCCCCCGAGTTAACGAGCCACTTGTTTATCAACGAATACATTTTCATCAGTAACGGCGAGTTTAGCGAGCCTGCCCGCTACCGCGGTGATGGCCAAATCGATGGACTGATCCTCGGTTCGGAGGTGGGCGTTAAGATCCCCAAAGGGATCCGTATCCACCCGCTCAACTCGGAACAGCGCATGCTTATGGATGCTTTGCTCGACGAGGACATCAAGCTCGTCACCTGCACGGGCAAGGCCGGTACGGGTAAGACATTGGTCTCCATTGCGATGGCACTCTTCCAAGCGATCGGTGAGGATAATCTTTTCGAGCGCGTCTTCATCACTCGCCCGCTCGTCCATATCGGCAAAGACACCGGTGCGCTCCCGGGCACTTTGGACGAAAAGATGGCTCCCTACATCGCGCCCTTCTTCGATAATCTTGAAGTGCTCTTCAGTAATCGTAAGGTTGTGAAAAAGCCCGAAGCGATGGAGGATGATACCGTGAGTCGCATCACCTCGACCCGCAAACGAAAGAAAGCAATGGCCAAGCTGGCCAAACAGCCCTCGTCGGAGCGCGATAACGATGAAGACGACAATATGCCGCGCAAGCCCTACCAGTTTCTTTTCGACTATGGCATGGTCGAGGTTGAGGCGATGACTTTCATTCGCGGCCGTTCGCTTTCAAACACGATCTTCATCATCGACGAAGCCCAGAATTTGACCCCGCATGAGGCGAAGACGGTTGTGAGCCGTATGGCTGAAGGCTCGAAAGTTATCTTACTCGGCGATCCCTACCAAGTGGACAGCATGTTCCTCGACGCCTGGTCGAACGGACTGGTCCACACCGCGCAACGCCTCAAGGGCACGGAGATCACGGCCCACTTAGAGTTGACGACGGGTGTGCGCTCCGAACTCGCCGATCTAGCCGCTGATTTGTTATAGGTGCGAAGCCGATACGCATCGCGTAGCGATACGACGCGAGTCGTGTCGACGTTTTGGTGTTAGCGTGGCCGTCCACCCGTCGACCTTGCTGGCGCAAGTTCGCTACGCGGAATCGTGTAGCGATACGACGCTAGTCGTGTCGACGTTCTAGCGCTGGCCTGACCGTCCACCCGTCGACCCCGCTGGCGCGGGTTCGCTACGTAGCATGTAGCGATACGACGCGAGTCGTGTCGATGGGGATAATCGTGCGTTTTACACTTGAACCAGAAAGAACTAGATTGAAACTCGAATTCATGGCCGATTCTCGTCTGATACGATCACCCTACAAGGGCGGTCTCAAACGCTTGGACGCGAGTTTTTACCAAGGTATCAGCTACGTGCATTGGACGATGAGCCTGAAAAACCAAGCTACGGGTTGGCTAGACGAGTCGCACCATGCGGCGCTACGTCAAATTTGCCTGCATGCCTTGGCTCGCGAATTTTTATGTTGTCCCGCATATTGCCTGATGCCGGACCACGGGCATTTTCTTTGGGTCGGCTACGATTGCCGAGCGAGGCAACCTGCGGCCGTCCGTTGGATGCGCCACGAATGGAATCAGCTGCTGTCGCCGATGCAGTTGCAGCATCAACCCTACGAAAGTGTTTTGCGCGAAGAGGATCGATCTCGCGATGCTTTCGCCGACGCGACTGCCTACATTTTGCGAAATCCCGAGCGAGCGGGCTTGGTTGACGATTGGCGGGACTGGCCTTTTTCAGGAGCGCTATTCCCGGGGTATCCTAAGTTGGATCCCCGGAAAGTTCGCTTCTGGGAGGATTTCTGGAAGGCACATCACAAGCATGTGGATGCGTGAGAGTTCTCCCGTCGACCCCGCTGGCGCAAGTTCGCTACGCATCATGTAGCGATACGACGCCAGTCGTGTCGACGTTTTGGTGTTGGCGTGGCCATCCACCCGTCGACCCCGCTGGCGCGGGGTCGCTACGAGGCATCGAGGTCGACTAGGCTCAATAGGGCAGCGGATACTTCGCGGCCAGCTCGGCGACGCGGGCTTTGACGCTTTCCAGCGCGCTGTCGAGCCCGTTGGTATCGATCGCTTTGAGCACCGTATCGATGCAATCGGCAATGGTTTCCATGTCGGCCTCGTCAAAGCCGCGGCTGGTTACCGCAGGCGTGCCGAGGCGGATGCCGGAGGCTTTGAATGGAGAGCGTGTCTCGAAAGGCACGGTGTTTTTATTGCAAGTGATATGGGCCAGATCGAGTGTCTCCTGCGCGACCTTGGCAGTAAGCTCCGGCAAATTCTCACGCAGGTCGACAAGGAAGAGGTGATTGTCCGAGCCACCGGAAATGAGCTTGTAGCCACGTTGGATCATGGCCGCGGCGAGGGCTTGCGAGTTTTTGACGACCTGCTCCCCGTAGGCTTTAAAACTAGGCTTGAGGGCTTCGCCGAAGCAGATCGCTTTCGCTGCGATTACGTGCATGAGCGGGCCTCCTTGCCCGCCAGGGAACATGGCGGAGTCGATTGCTTTGGCGTGCTCGGCTTTGCAGAGAATGAGGCCGCCGCGAGGGCCGCGGAGGGTCTTGTGTGTGGTCGTGGTCACGAAGTCCGCATGGGGCACGGGCGAGGGGTGCACGCCAGCGGCAACCAGGCCTGCGATATGAGCGATATCGGCGAAGAGGTAGGCGCCAACCGAACGGGCGATCTCGCCCATTCGTTCAAAATCTATGATGCGGGAATAGGCGGAGGCACCTACGGTGATCATCTTCGGCTTTTCCTTTTCTGCAATAGCGGCGAGCTCGTCGTAGTCGATGAGGCCAGTGTCTTCGCGCACGCCGTACTGGACGAATTTGTAGAGCTTGCCTGAGAAATTAACGGGGTTGCCATGAGTGAGGTGCCCTCCGTGGGCGAGATTCATCCCGAGTACCTTGTCGCCGGGTTGGAGCACGGAGGTGTAGACTGCAAAATTGGCTTGTGAGCCGGAGTGGGGCTGTACGTTGGCATGTTCCGCACCGAAGAGCTGCTTCGCGCGCTCGATAGCAAGCGTTTCAACCACGTCGACGTGGTCGCAACCGCCATACCAGCGCTTGCCGGGATAGCCTTCAGCGTATTTATTGGTCAACACACTGCCTTGCGCTTCCATCACGGCAGGGTAGGTGAAATTCTCCGAGGCGATGAGCTCGATATGGCTCTCTTGGCGGTTCCGCTCGGCAGCAATGGCTGCAGCGATTTCGGGGTCGATCACGTCGATCGGGTTGGCGTTGAGGGCGGGATTGGCGTTTGCGGTGGTCATGGTAAGCATGGAAAAAGACTGAAAAAAGAACAGCTTAGAAAGGCCAGACCCAATCGCGAGTAGAACTGCGCTTTTTTTCGGCTTTAGGGGCTTCGACTGCTTCGCGTGCAGATATGTCGTCTGGGGATTCCTCCACC
>JGI20154J14316_10001894_pt1 | contig 18124 bp, 14 predicted proteins | sample COG_04_FD_14316 | JGI IMG/M metagenome (IMG submission 14316) | reverse complement strand
GTAGCCCTGACTGCGCCGTGATGATTTTGCTATGTCAGCAGCCTCAACGCGGTTTGCAAACTGTTTGCGGCCCAGCTGACCGCGCAGACCAGTGGAGGCAAACCAGTTGCGATAATCGTCGTACATAGCCTGCACGGATACGCTGGCACTGGGGGCTTTATACACGCGCTCTGCAAGATACTGCATGATGTGATTGTTGTCTGAACGCCATGTATCTTTTGCGGCAGTACAGATTGGAGGCTCGGTGAAGTTGCCGTGCCTATCAATGAGCCGCCCGAGCGCGTCGAGCGCGCGTGATGTGATTGCATCCAGCTCCCACGTCAATTTTGTGATTAGGAGGGGGTCTGCTGCATTTCCAAGGAACTGCCGTTGCAATGGAATAATGCTCACGCGGCGGAACAGACCATCGGAATAGTCGCTTATACGCGGCAGGTGGTTTGTCAGGATGATGTGTTTGGCAAACGGTTCGATCTCGCGCACATCGTGATATTTACGCTCCACTGACATCATTTCGCCAGATACAATGGCTTTGAGCAACCCGTCCTGCAGCTCCTCTTTCTGATTAAGCTCGGTGACGAGATTGAGCAGCTTGCCCTCAAGGTTTGAGCGTTGGAATACACTGTTCATCTGAGATGGCTGCACTGAGGCAGTATTTGCCCGGCCAACCATTGCCTTCGCGATGGCGCCAAGAACGCTTTTGCCATTTGCGCCGGGACCGCAGAGTATAAAGCAGCGCTCATAGCGGGCATGAGTTGCCAGACAGTACCCCAGCATTTCCCATATCAACTCTGTGAGCGCCTCGCGGTCAGTAAGAGGCCTGCCATCCGCGTCGCACAGTATGTCACGTAGAAACTTGTCGAACTGCTCAGGCCGCGCTTCAGTGTAGGACGCTGGAAGACATATCCTGCGCCGCAGCTCACGATCCGCATTAATTTTGTTCCAAGCCCCAGCGCTATAAGCTCGATATCCATCCTCCATAACGACAATGCTCGGGTCGCCCAGTTCAAAGTCGGCATTCGATATCCAGTTATATGTTTTAAACACCTCAAGCATTCCCGAAAGGCGGCTCCGCATGACACTGTCTACTCTTTCGGCGAGTAAAATGGTCGCCGCGGCTTTTAGTTCATCATCGGAGAGCAGGCGCCAAATCAGTCCGGTAAAGTGCCAAATTCCAGATGGCGCCTTGATAAGGTTTTCTGTTCCAAACTGATCTTCCAGCATGATGGCGAGGTCTAAATCCGATAGGGTTTTAACATTGGTCTTCATAATACCGCCTCCACAGACTTAGCCTTGGTTGAAGAAAAGCGCGCAAAACTATACCGCGTAAGTTCGCCGTGTGCGTGGCTGATCAGAGCGGGAAGCTTATGTGGTGGCTCCCACAAGACAGCGGCTGCTGTGGGATTGTATTCTCGGCCCTCAATAGGATCAGCACAGCTAATGCGGTCGCCGAGTTTTATCTGATCAAGAATATCACCAACGCTGATCGTCGCCCCGGAGGGGAGGTGCAAAACATCGTCATCAAGCAGCTGCCGTCCTTCAATGCGGTTTAAGACTATCGCCTCCGCGGCGGCGTAGGACCCGCCATGACTTGCTTGCCGGTCCTCAATCGATTTGCGTAGATATACCGAACGCTGTTTTGCAGCATCAGGTTGAGACTTCTGCCGATCTATATCTCGTGAGCGGCTCCATTGCGATCCAAACGTAACTGTAGGACATGCCAAAGCCACGCCTTGTTGAACTGCTCCATACTGAGTTTCACGTACAATGCCCTCGCCTAATAGTGGTGGCGCTGTGAATATTAAACGCTCAGGGCTACCGACAGTAATGTCTACGATAGAGCGATCCAGCAATTGTCCTGACTTGCTGATCATGTGGTATCCAAGACCGTGTAACCAGCAGCGGCTGTGGAGTGCTTTGAGGGCGTGCGGGATGTCAAAGGCTCGCTTCAAGCGAACAAACATGTGAAAGCCGCTGACATTAGGTGCTGGGTCACCAACGATATGCACACCCGCAGATGAAGAGGGCCGTACCACAAAGTCACCGTTATCCAGCTCTGGCCACACATAGCGCAGGGCATTCAAGATGCCACCAAGGCGTTCTATTCTGGATAAAATGGCTTCTGAAAGGCCTTTTGTGTCATAATCCAGTAGTAGCCAACCCTCACCCTCCGCAAAACTAAAGTCGTCTTTGGTGCGAGAGAGAATTGCTATCGACCTATTGGCCAATGCCTGCTGTGTCTGCCGCGTTGCAACTGGTGCAGCACTGAAAATATTGACGCCTCTGGGTTGGCCAAGGCAAAACGCGTCTTGCGGTGTAAGGCTTTGCGCCAGCGTTGCGAGTTCTTGAGCGCAACTTGCATTTTGGACTTTGACGTAGCCTTTACTAAACAAGCCATTTGCCTGTTTTTGTAGCTGGCCGTCATCGTCCAAAAAGAAACGTTTGCCCATCCATCGGTGATTTCTCAAAACTGAGATATATGCCGAGCTATTTTGCTCGCCGCTTGAAGTATTGTCTTGCATTTTAAGACCTCATCATTGAGGCGCAGTGACCGATCTGATATGATAAACGGGTAACCTACCAAGCTACAGCCTATCCAAGCCCACGGTCATCGCGCCGTGGGTTAACTATTTGCGCAGATCAGTCACGCTTGATGGTAATGCCTCCAGCACAGCCCGCTTCGATGGCTCTGAGAGCAATCCTAGGCTTGCACTGAGTTCGATTAGCTTATCTCGGGACACGACATAGCTGATGCTGCGCCAAACGCCGCCATGTAAGGGTTCTGCCGATCGGTGCTGGATGATCCACTGCTCAGCGTTGCGGCATTCAATGACGCGCCAACGTGGAGCAAGTTGGAGGACGACTTTGCCGTAACTGTCATCGGACTCGCGGTGGCTGACATTATATACTGGGGTTACGCCGGTATATAGCGAAGACGGGGGGGCTTTGAGATGCAAAGCCATCAGTAATCTGCCGCTTGCTTGTAAGTACTAGCTGTCAGAAGTTTCTTTTCAGCAAACTCCATGGCTTCCTGCACGTCATAGACTGATGCACGGTTAGGTCGACGCACGGTTAAAGGCCACGTCTGTAGTGTCCGATGACTGATCGGAAAATAATGGTGAGTGATAATGGCGGCGAGCGTTTTGCGGTCAGCATTGCGTGGCAATGGTAATTCTGGCTCCCAGTGAGCAGTCTTGAAAGTCATCACGATATCCTTTTCGTAGCGTCTGATGACTTACCGTCGCTCAACCAAGCTTTTTGGTCTAAAGCGCAACTGAAAGATTTATTTCTATTCAGTTGCGCTTTTGTGTTTTAACTTGGCATTTTCCGCAAGACGCCTCCAATGAACTCCATTGTCGGACCGCCCCTTAATGCCAAGAATTTTTAATACTTTTTGAAGCATTCTACCGTATTCGGTGTTCGGCTCTTTGCGGATTGGGTCTACTCCAACTGTCAGCGGAATGTTAGATTTAATGCATATTAATGCAACTAGATCAGATGCAAAGTGTGCATTGCGGTTGGTGCCTCTGGCACGCGAATGGCGCTTCAAATTAGCGTTACGAAGTTTGAGCGTCGCGTTCATGTAGTTTCGTGCCTCTTGAAGGTTTTCCCATACACGATCACCAGTCAGCTTCGGTATCGCTTTCTCTATATCTGGCAAACTCTCAAAAACATTGATTGCCTTGTTCAAGCTATTGATTATTATATTATATCCTTCAATATCCGACCTGGCCGCTTCGTACTCTTCATCGGTCAGTCGGGCGGGCAATAAAGTATTCTCAAAGCAATCTTGGACCATTTTGGGATTTAAGTTCAAACCATCAGAAATCAAAATGACTTCTGGATCATATATTTCATCCATTGATTACCTCACGCTCTAAGAAATCGCACCACCATTCCATAACCTCTCGCCGTTGCTTGAGGTTTTTTGCATGTTGATAGTGCCGCATCACGCCAGACCGTGTTGCCGCACGTTTATGATTGAGCAAGCTATCGATAATACTCTCAGAGAAATTGGAATGCTCCGACATCAATGATGTAAACGTTCGCCTTAAATCGTGGGGATTAAAGTGTTTTATTCCCGTAGTTCGTCGAATGGCTTTTCTGAAATATGACCAAGATCTCATAGGCTCATCACCTTTACTTGATAATTGGAAGCAGCGCGTACCGTCTTCAAAGTTACTCAGGTGCAAAGCTTCGATTGCGGCCGGTAACAGAGGCAGTATGAAGGCTTCATCATTTTTTGTCTGCTTCGCGGTAAGTCTCAGCTGTTGTTCATCCAAAAAAATGTTTGATGGCTTTAGCTCGCTCGCCTCAGACATCCGAAGAGGACAGACAATCAAAAAGCGCAGGAACCGTAAATAATCGCTGCGAAGTTTTTCATGAGGGTTCCACAGCATTCGCAGCTCATCAATTGAGTAGTATGAAGCTCGAGGTGGTGATGGCTTTGGCTTGTAGTGTTTAGATACATCTTTAGCTGGGTTACGCTCCAGTGCCTCTTCATCAACGAGATAATCAAAAAATCTAGAAATTGCACCAAATCTGTGACGTCCCGTTGATGGACGCTCTGAGTGTATTTGACTAATAGTACGGAGTAGCCGTCCTGTGATGACAGACGGGGGACTTTGCAGCATGCCGAGTTCACGTAGGCCATAATGAACGTGCATCAGCTCCTCTTTTTTATGCTTCGTATCGGTACCCAACCAATCAGAATAGCTTGATAGCCAAGCATTTAGTGAGCGATGCTTGAACGCGTCTCGTCGGGCTTGTTCGAATTCAAGCTCTATTTTTGCGGCGGGATCTTCGCCGTTACGAACTTCAGCTTTCACTTTTTCTACACGAAGTCTTGCTTCGTGAGGTGTCATGTTCACGGTGTCGCCTAGTCTAAGTGTCCTTTGAGGGTGCCGTTTGCCATAATAGTCCACGCCGCGTTTTCGATAATTGTAATTCCACGAAGCGCTCTTTGAATTAACCGCGAGCCGCAAGCCTGATGGATCAACAAGAATGACTTTTTGCTCAAGCGTTTTTTGTTGCTTGATAGCGCTCTCTATGGCGCGGCGATCTATGGTGCATTTTATTATAGGCATCAGCCAGACAATCAGCCAGACAAGTTATGGTCACTTAACGTAAGATAGCGTATGATTGGGATCAATTAAATAATTATTTTTACTTAACTATTGCTAAATCGCTCTGAGTGCCGCCTTAGCTCAGTTGGTTAGAGCGCCTGATTATGGATCAGGAGGTCCCTGGTTCGAGACCAGGAGGTGGTACCATTCCCATCCCTCATTTCGCAGCGTCCTCACGGGGTCTTTGATCCGCAACTTCGCGCTGAAAACGGAAAAATCCGCTTACGCGGGATGTCTTGGCTTGCGGAGCGCAGAGGGCGCTCAGGTCAAGGCAATGGATTGGACCGCCCGTTCAATTGCATATTCGGTCTTCTCAAGATCCACTGGCGTGATCGCAAGAGATGGGTAAAGCTTGCCGGGTGACTTGAATATCCCATGCTGGCGCAGTGTGGCATTGTAGGTTGCATTTCGCGCCGGGTCATCGTGTTTGGCGCTGCGATAGTCCCGGCAAGGGCCTGTCGTAAAGAAGACGTCGAACAGGGTCTCATCGCCGCAGATTTGATGCGCAATCCCTGCGCCCTCAAGGGCAAGGCTTTGCATCTGCTGCAAAGCGCGGCCAGTCTCGCGCAGGCGGCTATAGCTGCCATCGCGCCTTAAAATTTCCATGGTCTTGAGGCCGGCTGCCGCCGCAATCGGATTGCCCGATAGGGTCCCCAATTGCATCAGCCATTTGTCCGTGCCGACGATGGATTTGTCGAAATGCCGCATGATCTCGGCGCTGGCCCCAAGCGCAGCCAGAGGAAAGCCACCTCCAATGATTTTACCCAAAGTGCAGATATCGGGCGTGACGCCATAGTGTTCCTGTGCACCACCATAGGCCAGCCGAAACCCCGTGACGATTTCATCAAAAATCAGCAGGACGCTATATCTGTCGCAAAGCGCGCGCAGGCCCTGAAGGAACCCGGGGGCCGCGGGAATGATCCGCTGCAAGGGTTCTGCAATAATGGCTGCAATATCGTCGTTTTCGGCAAGCAGCATCTCGACCGCGGCCAAATCATTAAAGGGCGCGATCAACATTTGATCTGCCACGCCCGGCGGAATGCCGGCACTGTCGGGCACGGCTTGCGGAAAATTCACAAGGGTTGTGGGCGCGAGGCTCATCTGTGCTTCGGCGCTCATCCCGTGATATCCACCTTCAAATTTCAAGATCTTATTGCGCCCTGTATAGGCGCGTGCCAACCGGATGGCATACATATCGGCCTCGCCACCCGAGGTGACAAAACGCACCTGCTCACAGCAAGGAACCGCCTCGACAATGGCCTCTGCCAGCTCGATGCCCTTGGCGTTATTGGCAAAGAAGGTCATGCCTTTGGGAAGTTGTTCCAACACGGCCTCGATCACCTCGGGATGCCCATGGCCAAGTAGCATCGGTCCAGAGCCGATCAGATAGTCGATGTAATCCGTGCCGTTCTCGTCCCAGACATGGCTCCCCTCACCACGGGCGATTATGATGCCCGGATCGAAGTTTCCAAAGCCCCCCGCGGGGAAAACGGCGCGGGCGCGGGCGATCCATTCNTCTTGGGTCGATAGGTTTTGCATGGGTTACTCCAATTCGAGAATGGGCGCGCCAAGCCTGTTGAGATCGGGCGTCACNCCAAGGCCCGGACCCTCCGGTGGCGCGATCCGGCCATTAATGCGGGTTGGACAATCTGGCGCAATCCTGGGGCCAACATAGGAAGATAGATCACAGGTATTGAGCAGCGCGCTTTGCGGGGTCGAGGCTGCGAAATGCAGGGCCGCTGCGGTCACAATATCGGATCCCCAAGTGCATTCTGCGCATATTTCCGCGCCCAAATGCACTGTTAAATCCCGCGCGCGGCGCAGTGCAGAGAGGCCGCCGAATTTGGACAGTTTTAGGGCCACAGCGTCGAGCACGCCGAGCTCTGCTGCCCGCATCAATGTGGCCAAATCATAGGCGCCCTCGTCAATTTTCATAGGCAATCCGGTCGCCTGCCGCACAGCGGCGCAATCTTCTAGGGTTTTGCATGGCTGCTCCAGCATAATATCGAGATGTGACACCGCGCGGCCGGTGCGGGTTGCCTGCAACTTCGTTGCGCCACAGTTCCAGTCGCCGTAAACCAAAGGGCCATCCCCGACAGCTTCACGGACTTTTGTCAAACGCTCGGCATCGGCCTGCCAATCGGCATCAACACCGAGTTTGACTTGAAATTGGCGGATTCCGGAGGCAAAAGCCTCGGCTGCAATTCGTGCCATGTCATCGGCTGCAATACAGGTAATCGAATGATAAAGCGGCATATCGGCGTGGGTGCGCCCGCCAAGCAATGCATATAGCGGTTGATGGGTTGCTTTGCCAAAGAGATCCCACAGCGCCATATCCACGATGGATTTTGCGTGAAAATGACCCTGTAGATGCACATCCAATTTGCGCATTGGCGCGTCCGCACCAAAAGGGGAAACCCCCAGGATTTCGCCAGCCATTTCCGTGATCGCACTGGGAAGGCCATCGGCAAAGGCGGGCAGGTAATGCGGGATTGGGCAGACTTCCCCCCAACCCTTTAGCCCCGTGTCCGTGTCGAGACATAAGACATGCGTTTTGACCGTATCACAGGTTTTGCCTTCGGCCATGTAGTAGGTTTCATGGCTGGTGAGATCGATGGACCATAATGAGATACGATTTACTTTCATCTGTATACAGCCCGGGGATCGCCCAGCGCCTCTTCATCAGGATGCACGCCAAGCCCCGGCTCCTCTGGTAAATGCAGATAGCCGTCTTTGTTGCGCGGACCGCGTCCCCCCGCAATGTCGACCGTCAGCATATCTTGGCAGGCCCAGACGGCATGGCAGTTGGCATCTGGGATGGTCGCGGCCAGATGCAGCGCTTCGGTATCCGCCAGAACCGAACCGCCCGTTGCCATGACAAACATATCAATCCCATGCGCGAGTGCGATGTCGCGCATACGGGCCGCTTTGGTCAAACCACCCACGCGATTGAGCTTAATGCCAAAGATCTCGGCGAGGCCATCACGCGCAATGCGGGCTGCGTCTTGCAGCGTCACAAGCGCCTCGTCAACGGAAACGGGGGCGGCATGTTTGCCTGAAATAGCGGCGATGTCGTCCAAGGTTTCGCAGGGCTGCTCAAACATGACGTTTAGATCTTCCGTCGCAGACAGAACCCTAAGCGCCTGTTGCCGTGTCCAGCCGCGATTGACATCATAGAGCACAATTTCATCGGCGTGCCGGATCGCCTCGACATCGCGGATGCGGGCAATATCGCGGGCAACATCTCCTCCGATTTTGACAGAATGCGCAATATACCCACGCTGGCGATAACGATTGATGACCGCTCTGGTGTCTTCCACGGTCTTTGCTCCAACCGATGACGCAATGGGCCGCGGCTTGCGTGATCCACCGCCCATTAAATCTGCGATCGGAAGACCTGCGGCCTGTCCGGCAATATCCCAGCAGGCCATGTCGATTGGACTTTTGGCATAGAGATGACCGGGTAAGGCAAGGTCCATAGCGCGCTCGACCTCCAAGAGGCGGCGCGGATCAATCCCTAGGATGAACGGCGCCATTGTTTCGATCCCCGCGCGAATGCCTGGCCCATGTGCCGGCACATAGGTGTGACCCCAAGGCGTGCCCTCACCCCAGCCGGTGAGGCCCGCATCTGTCTCAATCTTCACAAGCGTCGCATCGAGAACTTCGAATTTCAACCGCCCGCCGGAAAGCCAATAGGGGTGTTCCAGCGGGAGATCGACTTGGAAAACGGAAATGCGGGTGATCTTCATGGCGTCACCACAATGTTGCCCGTATGCTGTTTTGCGATGAAGGCTCTTTGGGCGTCTTGCAACGCCTCAAGCCGATAGGTGGCGGCCAATATGGGTTTGATTTCACCGCGTTCAATATAACCGATCAAATTTGGCATGATTTCAGGCGTAATGACGGTGGACCCCGTGAAGGTGAGATCCCGAAGATATAAAGTGCGCAGGTCCAAAGTGACCATGGGCCCTGCGATGGCACCCGAGCAGGTGTAGCGCCCGCCGCGTTCAAGGATGTCGATCAACTTGGGCCAATCAGGGCCGCCAACAATATCGGCCACGACGGTGATTTTATCGGCGCCCAATGCGGCGCGTAGGTTTTCAGGCGCGCGCGGCAGAACGCGGTCCGCCCCGAGCGCCGCCACATCGGCGTGTTTGGCCTCCGCGGCCATCGCGATCACGCGCGCGCCGCGCCGTTTTGCCAATTGCACCAGCGCGCCGCCAACCCCCCCGGATGCACCCGGCACCAGCAGGGTATCGGAGGCGGTGACATGGGCGCGGGTTAGCATTCCTTCGGCGGTGGAATAGGAGCAGGAGAAGGTCGCCAATTCTGCATCCGTAAGATCAGACTGAACGGCCAGCGCATTGCGCGCGGGCGTCGCCGTGTATTGGGCAAAACCGCCATCGCGTTCGGATCCAAAGTATCCCGCTTTGCTCATATCATTTGGCGCATCTGGGTCCCGCAACCACCCGTCGGTGATGACCCGTTCGCCAATACGCCCGGCGTTAACATGTGCGCCAACGGCGACAATCTCTCCACAGACATCTGCCCCTTGAATGCGTGGGAAGGTGATGGGAGCGCCGCCCCAAGAGGGGTCGTCATCGCCAACCACGTCAAATCCGCCGCCCGTGGTCGCATCCGTCACGGTTTTGGAGTACCAGCCCGAGCGCGTGTTCACATCCGTATTGTTGAGCCCGCAGGCTCCGACTCGGATCAGCACCTCATCGGCGGCGGGCTCTGGGCGGGGCCAATCTCGGTGCAAAACCATTTGATCTATGTCGCCATGGCCCATTGTGACCATCGCAGTCATAGTTTTCGGTAGGGTCATGGCGCATCCTCTCTTGGTTTTAGGCTGTTGGGGTCATAGGCGGGTTCGGCAAGCACGCGGGCGGCGCGTGGGCTTCCATGAATAATGACTTCAAGCGCAGTGCCCGGCTCTGCAGCTTCCGGTTTGACATAGGCGAAAGCAAGGATTTTCCCGACCGTTGGGCCATAGGCAACCGAAGCGGTCGATCCAACAACCCGCCCATTGTGCAACACCGCCTCGCCGCCGTGACCATCCGCATGACCGTCAGGTTCAATTTCAAGATAGGCGCAGACCCAGGGCAGATCGGTGTTCAAGGTTTTATCGCGCCCGAGATAGGCCTTATCCATGCGTGCAAACCGCAGCACATTGGCTTCGGCCAGGGTGACCTCATTGGTCAATTCTCCAGCGCCTTTGAAGGCCTTTTCCATCCGCATCGCGTTCATCGCGAAAGAGCCGTAGTCGGCAATACCATAGGCCTCGCCGGCCGCCCAAAGCGCGTTATAAACATCGAGGCAGGCCGTGGCAGGCATGTGGAATTCCCAGCCTAATTCTCCGGCATATGACATGCGCAGGGCCCAAATTTCATGCCCTGCAACGGTGATCTGTTGCGCAGATAACCAACGAAAACCTGCGTTCGACAGGTCTGCATCTGTGCAAGAGGCCAATAGGTTTCTCGACTGTGGCCCGTTCAGCGACAGGGCGCTCCAATCATTGGACAGGGCTGTGATCTTTGCAGTCTCATTGCCGCGGTGATGGGCCAGATGATCCAGCAAGCGTTGCTCAAAGAAGGCGGCGCAAACAAGATAAAATTGATCTTCCCCCATGCGCAGGATCGTTGTCTCAAGTTCAATGCGACCGGCGCGGTTCAGCATATGGCTTAATGTGATCGACCCTACCTGTTGCGGCATTCGATTTGCGGTGAGGCGGTCCAGCAGCGCATAGGCATCCGGCCCCTCTATCAGTACTTTGGTAAAGGCGGTGACATCCATAATTCCAACGCCTTCGCGCACTGCCTTCACCTCGGCTGCAACCATGGCATCGACAGGGCTTCGGTTAAATGAATAATGATCCTCCTGTGCGATGCCCTTTGCAAAAAAGCGCGGACGTTCAAAGCCGTAGACTTCTTCATGCACGGCGCCTTTGGATTTCAAAAGCCCATATAACGCAGAGGGTTTAATCGGGCGCCCGGCCAAGCGATTGAGGTGCGGGAAAGGGATTTCATGGCGCAGGCAATAGTCTTCTTCGGCCTTCACGACCTGCCACTCTTTGGTTGCATAGCTGCCAAACCGGCGCGGATCATAGTCGCGCATGGAAATATTTGCAGCCCCATGCACCATCCAGCGCGCCAATTCGCGTGTCAGACCCGGGCCCCAGCCGATACCAATTTGTGTGCCGCAGCAGCACCAATAGTTGCGCACGCCGGGCGCGGGCCCAATCAAAGGGTTGCCGTCCGGCGGGTGGCTAATGGCGCCGTGAACTTCGCGCTGGATCCCCAAGTTTGCAAAGATTGGCATGCGGTTCATGCTTTCTTCGAGATAGGGCATGACACGGTCGTAATCGGCATCAAATAGCCAGTTTTCATAATCCCAAGGGCAGTGATCATGCCAGACGGAATTTGGATTTTCCTTTTCGTAAATCCCGATCAACCCGCGTTTCTGCTCCATTCGGATATAGCCGGACACTTTTTTGTCGTCGCGAATAACCGGCAGCTCGGTGTCCAAGCCCTCAAATTCAGGTACAGGTTCGGTCACGAAATAATGATGGGTCATAGAGGTCATGGGCAATTGCAGCCCGGACCATTCGCCCATCTGACGGGCATATGTGCCGCCTGCATTCACCACATGTTCGCAGATGATCGTGCCTTTTTCTGTCTCGACTTTCCAGTCACCCGATGGCTGTTGCGTAATGTTTGTGGCGCGGCAGTGTCTGATGATTTTTACGCCCTTTTGCCGCGCCCCTGTGGCCATGGCCATCGTCACATTGGTTGGGTCAACATGGCCGTCATCTGGCGTATGCAGCGCGCCCAGAACCCCGTCGAGATTGTAAAAAGGGTGCAGCTGCGCAACTTTTTCTGGGCCAACCAGGTCGATGTTGAACCCCAGCGCCCGCCCGACAGACAGGGTGTGGCGCAGCCAATCCATTTCATCTGCCGTATAGGCCAGTCGAAATGACCCGCAGCCATGCCATGTCACGGCTTGACCTGTTTCAGCCTCAAGCCCACCGGAATAGAGGCCAATATTGTAATCGACGCATTTTCCCAATCCAAAGCTGGATGTCGAATGCGTAATTTGGCCCGCCGCATGCCATGTGCTGCCCGATGTCAGCTCGGCCTTCTCAAGCAATACAGTGTCAGCGCCCCAACCCTCATGACCAAGATGGTAGGCAAGTCCGACACCCATGACGCCACCGCCCACGATGACAACACGCGCCTGCGTTGGAAAGTTCTGATCCAATGTGAAATCCCATCTTTGAGTCGTTTTTTTCTAGACAGGCTAATAGGACATAAGTACCATGGTCAACCATGAATGGGACAGATGTATCAAATACGATTCTGGAGCGCCTGGCCGGCGAATTGACAGATCTCACGCCTGAAGCGCGCAAGGCTGCAACATATGTGTTGGAGAATCCGCGCGATGTTGGCGTTTCAACTGTGCGTGAAATCGCACAGGCTGCGAAGGTAAAACCCAATACGGTCGTGCGAATGGCGCGGCAGGTTGGTTTTGACGGCTATGAGGACTTTCGCGCCCCCTTCCGCGACGCAATACGCCAGGGGGCTGCGGATTTCCCTGATCGCGCGCGCTGGCTGCAAGATATCCGCAAGACGGGTGATTTGGGGGGGCTTTATGCGGATATGGTGCAGGGGGCCCTGCGCAATATTGAAGACACATTTGGAAATGTTTCTGCGGACGATTTGAAAGCGGCGGCTGAGGACATTTGGACCTCAGACAGCGTCTATACTTTGGGTGTCGGCGTGAATAATTCCAGCGCTCGCAACTTCACCTATCTTGCCTCAACCGGCATGAAGCGCTTTCACGCAATTCCCAGGGCCGGTTCCAATCCAATCGATGACCTTGCCTGGGCCGGCAAATCTGACGTGCTTATTGCCATCACTTGCAAACCCTATCGCGCAGAGGTTGTGGAGGCGGTGAAGACCGCGCAAGCGCAGGGGATGAAAATCGTGTCCATTTCCGATAGCCCGGCCAGTCCAATCATTCAGCGCGCCACCCATGGGTTTGTAATTTCCTGCGACACGCCGCAATTTTTTCCATCCTCAGTCAGCACTGTCGCCTTGCTTGAAACGCTGCTTTCCTTCGTAATTGCGGTTGCGAGCGATGAAATTCCAGAACGGGTCGCCTCGTTTCACAAACGGCGACATGATCTCGGTCTCTACCATCCGGAGGGTAAATGACCCAGTCGATCCGATCCCTCGCGGCGCGCTATTACACCGACCCGCATGTTTTTAAGTTGGAGACAGGCGGGCTTTTGGCGCGCACATGGCAATTTGGCTGTCATGCGTCTGAACTGGCGCAGACAGGTGATTACGCAACCTTTGAGATTGCCGGAGAAAGCCTGTTTGCCATTCGTGGACGGGACGGTCAAATTCGTGTGTTCTATAATGTGTGCCAACATCGGGCGCATCAATTGCTTAGCGGCAAGGGGACAACCCGCGTTGTTGTTTGCCCCTATCACGCTTGGACCTATGAGCTGACCGGTGAGCTGCGAGCAGGCCCAAATATCAACGCTGTTCAGGGGTTCGAAAAATCTAGCATTTGCCTGTCAGAAGTGCGCGCGGAGGAGCTTCTTGGCTTTGTCTTTGTGAACTTAGACAAGGATGCCGCGCCTATAGAGGTGTGGTTCCCCAATGTCCGCGCTGAGCTCGAGGAATGGGTGCCGAATTGGGCTGATCTCAAGCCGTTAGAATGGGTGGAGATTCCCGAGCGCTGCAATTGGAAAGTCTCGGTTGAAAANTATTCTGAATGCTATCACTGCTCCCTCAACCACCCCACCTTTGCACGCGGTGTTGTGAAGCCAGAAACCTATGATATCCAACCTCAGGGCAAATGCCTGCGCCATACAACGCAGTGTCAGGCGCTGGATCAGATGACCTATGACATCAATTCCGGCTTTGAGCACTTCGATGAATATTCCAGCTGGTTCCTATGGCCGATGTTCAGCTTTCAGGTCTATCCGGGCAATGTTTTGAACACCTACCATTGGCAGGCAATTGATGCCGACCATGTTGTGGTCTGGCGTGGTTGGTATTCGGTTGATGGCGCGGAGGACGAAAAGGTCAGGCGTCTTGCAAAGCAGGATCGTGAAACGACCGTTGAGGAAGATATTCACCTTGTGGAAAGCGTGCAGCGCGGTTTGGGCTCGCGCGGCTATGTGCCTGGACCTTTGGTTGTTGATCCAAAAGGGGGTGTCAATTCGGAACACCCGATCATGCACCTGCAACGCTGGATGAAAGAGGCCATTGATGGCTGATTTGGGACAGACAGAAAGGCTGAACTTGCCATGATGCCAACGCAATGGACCCCAGAGCAAAAACTGTTTCCCCATCAGGTCGGGTTCACCTGTCCCCCGTTTGACTATGATGCCGCGCCGTCCGATTTTTTGCGCATGGCGCCCGAGACGGTTGGGGTGCATGGCTGGATGCTGCATGTGCCCGACTACGCCCATGGGCTGGATCAACGCAAAAAGAATTTCGGCATGATGGATGATTTTGTGCATTGCATGGCGCGCAATGGCGTTGATGTTTGCGGGCAAGTGGGGTCCAATTGGGTGCATGCAAGCGGATTGGGCGTTGAGGGTATTCGCCAGTATTGCGCTGATGTGTCAGACAAATTTGAAACTCGCTTCCACATGGCCGGCTATGCGATGGTTGAAGCGCTGCGGGCGATGAATGTGGAGAAAGTCGCTCTCAACGGCGCCTATCATTGGCCCGATTGGTGGCAAGGCACCGCCGGTTTTCTGCGCGAGGCGGGGTTTGATGTGCAATGGGCTGGCAACTTTGTCGATCAGGGCTGGTTTCCCACCCAGCAGGCCGTCAATGAAAAGCGTTGGATTTTTGACGGCGATTTGTTCGACAAAAGTTTCACCTATGTGGCCGAACAAGCCCCCAGCGCTGATGCCTATTTGATTAACGGAATGTGCAATTTCCGCAGCGGCCGCGGAGGATTGCCGCAACGCCCTCTTCATCTGGCGCGGGATATGGAGGCCAAGTTGGGCAAACCCGTGATCGGTCATGACACAGCGCTCTATTGGCGGATCATGAAAGACCTTGAGATTGCCCCAACCACTCCGCAAAGCGCCCTTTTGGAGAGCCTACATGCATAAAATCATAGCACTTTGGGCCGTTCCCCGTTCCACCTCGACGGCCTTTGAATGGATGATGCGCCAACGCGGCGATCTCGATTGCCTCCATGAACCTTTTGGCGAGGCTTGGTATCAAGGCGAGGATCCTCTTTGGCCGCGGTACAAAGAGGGCGAGAAAACCACAGAGGGTTTAACGATTGAAAGCGTGTGGCGTGATATTCTGACCCGAGCAGAAAAGGGGCCGGTTTTTCTAAAGGATTTCCCACATTACATCAATCATATGTGGACAGCTGACTTCCTTGGCCACTTCACCCATGCCTTCCTAATCCGCGACCCGGCCAAAACGATTTCCAGCCTGTTCAATAAATGGCCGGAATTCGACGAGCTTGAGGTTGGATTTCCCGAACAACGCGCCTTATTTGACTTGCTCACGGCCTTAAATGGGGCGCCGCCGCCGGTGATTGACAGCGACGATCTCCTTGAGGACCCGACGGCGATGGTTGCGGCCTTTTGCCAAGCGGTTGGGATTCCTTTCCTGCCTGAGGCGATGACATGGGAGCCAGGCGGCGATCCTTCTGCGCATAGCTGGTGGGATGGTGGATCGTTTCACGCCAATCTTGCGCAATCCACGGGATTGACGCCCCAGCCGCGCCGCTATGTTGAAGTGAAAGACTCCCCCGAACGTGTGCGCCGCGTATATAGGCGAATGAAACCCCATTATGATCATCTTTATCAGCATCGGATCAAACCAGCATGAAGACCTATTGGAAAAACTACATTGACGGATCTTGGGTCGACGGGGGCGCTGGGCGTGTCGATGTCATAAATCCCGGTACCGGCGAAAAACTTGCCGAACACGCACTTGCCAACGCAAGCGATGTGGATCGCGCCGTCATGGCGGCGCAGCGGGTTCACCTATCCGGCGCGCTTTGTGACCTCAGGCCGGTTGAGCGCGGACGCATGGTTCAGGCGATGGGGCGCTACCTTTTGGATCACATTGAGGACATTGCACCGGTCTTGACGCTCGAACAAGGCAAGCCTCTTTGGGAATCCCGTATCGAGGTTGAGGGGGCCGCGCGCTACTTTGAATATTACGGCAATCAAGCTGAAACGGTTGAGGGGCGCTCAATTCCCCTTGGAAAAAACTATTTTGATTTCACAACCTATGAGCCGTTCGGCGTATCGGCGCAGATCATCCCTTGGAATTATCCCGTTGAAATGACGGCGCGTTCGCTCTCTGCCGCGCTCGCAACGGGCAACAGTTGTGTCATAAAATCACCCGAGTTGACGCCTTTGACAAATGCCTGGTTCGCCCAGGCGGCCGAAGCGGTCGGCTTGCCGGCGGGGGCCGTGAACATTCTGTGCGGCTGGGGTCATGAAGCCGGTGCTGCCCTTTGCGCGCATCCGCAGGTCAACCAAATCGTCTTTACCGGATCGGTTGCGACAGGTGTTTCAATTGCCACTGCGGCGGCTCAAAATGTGGTGCCTTGTGTGCTGGAGCTTGGGGGCAAATCGGCCGCCATCGTGCACGATGACGCCGATCTTGAGGCGTTTGAAAACGACCTGCGTTGGGGCATTTTCTTCAACGCTGGGCAAGTCTGTTCGGCCATGAGCCGGGTGATCGTACATGACAGCATCCATGACGAATTGGTGGACCGCANGGTCGGTGTGGCGAACTCTTTGTCTCTTAAACCGGGCATCGATCAAGCCGCATTTGGACCAACCNTGGGGGCCATGGTCTCTGAGGCGCAACGTGATCGCGCCGTTGGCATGATCTGTGCCGCGCAAGAGGAAGGCGCAGGGATTGCGGCTGGCGGGCATAAGGCCAATATCCCAGGCGCTTTTCTGGAACCCACGGTCCTGACTGACGTTCTGCCTGAGATGTCGATTGCTCAAGAGGAAGTGTTTGGGCCTGTCGTTTCGGTTTTGAAATTCTCGACGGATGGTGAAGCCATTCAGATTGCCAATGGAACCCCTTTTGGGCTCGTTGGCGGCGTCTTCACGCGCGACCTCGATCGTGCAACCAGCGCCGCGCGGCAATTGCGCGCTGGGCAGGTGTTCGTCAACGAATGGTATGCCGGCGGCGTCGAGACACCTTTCGGTGGGTTTGGTAAATCCGGCTATGGCCGCGAGAAAGGTCGCGAGGCCCTCTGGAACTATGTGCAGACCAAAAATATTGCCATAAAATTGCAAGGCTGAGCCAGGTTTCCGACCCTTTCCAGCGGCGATGATGGGGGGGGCATGGGTGCCAAGGTCGCTTTGATATTGCCGCAGGGGTCTTTGACTGGGCAAGCGGATCTTCTGCTAGTCTAGGTCAACCATCTTATCAGGATCGGCACAATGAGACTTGTGAGCAAGGCATTGAGGGCCATGGCAATGCCTGCATAGGCGCCGGCAATTGGGTTGACCTTGAAGGCGCGCGCCGTGCCAATTCCGTGGGCGGCGACACCCACTGCAAAACCCCGTGCTTGCCAATCTGTGATAGACAGGATGTTCATCAACGGGGTCACGGTGATTGCCCCAATGATCCCCGTTAAAATAACCAGAACGGCTGTGAGCGTTGGAATGCCGCCCACGGCTTCTGAAATGCCCAACGCCACGGGAGCCGTGGTGGATTTTGGTGCGAGGGACAGCAGGACGCTTAGGGGCAGATCAAAAAACTGCGCCAATACAATGGCCGATCCTGCCGCCACCGTAGAGCCCACGACCAGGGCGCATAGGATGGGAATCACGGATTTTTGGATCGTGGCGCGGTTGTCCCAAAGGGGCAGGGCCAAAGCAACCGTTGCGGGCCCTAACAGAAAATGTATAAATTGCGCGCCTTCGAAATAGGTGCCGTAATCGGTCTTGGTCAAAACAAGCACCGGTGAGAGCAGCA
>JGI20154J14316_10001868_pt1 | contig 18224 bp, 19 predicted proteins | sample COG_04_FD_14316 | JGI IMG/M metagenome (IMG submission 14316) | reverse complement strand
TGGCCTTTGGAAACATCAGTTCGTGCTGAAATTTCTTTCTTTGTTTGATTGGATTTTGTACGTGAAAGTGACTGAATCAGCTTTCGCCTCACGACTGCGGCATGCCAATTTTTTGACTTTGGTAGCTAAATAGTAGCCCGAAGTATTTTGCCAGATAATGATTTCGTTTAACTTTGGCCGTCTCACCCTTGATGAAGTGTTAAAAATTGATGCGTCTGTGATCTCAGTTATTTCGTTAATATTTATGGCAAGTGCCACTGATCGGATACTGGTTGGATCGCAATATGCATAGATGGAAGATTGGTCAGCTCCCGACCATTGAGTTTCGAACAACATTTCTCCTGACCCAAGGACATAGCGACCATTGTTATTGGAGTAGTCAAATGTTACCGTCCCTGAAGAAGCTTTTGAAACATATTCAGCCGAAGTGAACGAAACAATCGGATCTTTCGTTTCATGCTTTGTTTCAAAGGGATTTGCCCCAAGATTTGGTTTTGGATTTTCAGGCTTTCCGAGTATATCCCGCAAAAGTGTGTCATATACTCTTTCGAAATTTTCGTTTTGCCTAAAGTCTGCATATAAATGTGATGTTAAAAATGAAGGCATCAACTCGCTACTTGAATTGCTATAGATTATTGGTATTACACGGTTTTTATTTTGGTTTTCTATCAAATTTGCAGTTAATATTTGGCTTTCATAGCCTGCTCCGCCCTTTCCATTGTTTGCCTTTCTAACATATTCTTCGCTGCATATAACAAGGATCCGATTGGCGCTTTTTAATTCAGTTTCCATAAATCTTGCTACGTTGCTACCGAGGTTGAGATCCCATTGATCCAAGATAACATTAACGCCGTCGCACCTTAGTCTTGTTGCGAGGTCACATACCCATTTTTTGAGGCATTCATTATCATGTGAATAAGATATGAACAACTTGGGTGGGGTATTCATGGAATATTCCTTTTAATGAAATTGAGATAAATACTGGTTTCCTGTTTAAGGAGCATGAAAATAATACGCTACTATAGGAAGAGTATGGCCGGTCAGATCAAAGCAGACAAGTGACATGGGTTTGGCAAAATGTATTGGATTAAGAAATCCGTATTCACAACAAACTTCCAATAAACCAAACGCTCTAATTCGGGACGCCAAAACAGCATTATAAAAGGCCAGAAATTCCCTCTTTTGTCGGCAAAATTTCCACCTGCGCGATACTGCCGCGATACCGACGTGAAACCGATGCTGTTTTGGGCCTTAATCCGGCCTGGAAAACCGACAGAATTTCGCCCAGCGGTTTTTTCTTTTTTGCCGCTTGGGGGATTGTCGCGCCGGCACTGGGATAGCCGACCGGAATAATCATCACCGGCTTTTCATTGTCTGGCCGCTGGCAAAAATCATTGAGAAACTTCATCGGANTGGGCGTATGGATTAGGCACACCAGCCCCGCATGATGCAGCGCCGTGATCAGCATACCAGTAGAAATNNCAACGNTTTCAGGNNCATAGNAATGNNTGTGCCGCNCGNCTTCACTGNCGATGCCTCACCTCAAACTGTTGTGCGGGTCAGCCACTCGCGGCCTTTCAGCATTGCGCTCCAATACACTGTTGGCAGGATCGATTTTTTCAAAATCCACGCCGAGCGGCGCGCCTGCGTCGAATCCCACGGGAAGGTCGGCATCACCTTGCCGCCATAGCCAAATTCCGCAAGGATGATCTTGCCGTTTTCCACCGTCAGCGGGCACGACCCATAGCCGTCGTATTTCGGCGCGACTTCGCGCCCTGCCAGTTGGGCAATGACGTTTTCCGCTACGATTGGCGCTTGTTTGCGCGCCGCGGCCATAGTCTTGGCATTGGGGGTTGAGGTCACGTCGCCGAGGCCGAAGATATTTGAGAATTTTGTATGCTGCAGCGTTGCGGGATCAACATCGACCCAGCCGCCTGCATTGGCAAGTGCACTGTCGCGAATGAAATCCGGCGCGCATTGCGGCGGACAGACGTGGATCATATCAAATTGACGCTCGATGATTTCCGGCTCTGCGCCCTCTTTGGCGACTTTGAACCAAGCCGTCTTGGCAGCGCCGTCGATCCTGACAAGGTTGTGGCCAAAATCAAGGTTAATGCCGTATTTGTCGACATATTTCATCAGCGGCGGCACATAGGGTGCACAGCCGAACAGCACCGGACCGGCGTTGCAAAAAGACACATTCATGTCTTTCAGTTTTCCGGCCTTCATCCAGTGATCACATGACAGATACATGGCTTTCTGTGGGGCGCCCGCGCATTTGATCGGCATGCCGGGTTGGGTGAAAATCGCGTTTTTGCCTGCCATTTTCTGCACCAGTTCCCAGGTATAGGGGGCAAGATCATAGCGGTAATTCGAGGTCACGCCGTTTTCGCCGAGCGCGTCGTTCAAGCCCTCAACGGCCTCCCAATCTAGCTTAAGTCCGGCCGCGACGATCAACGTGGTATAGCCAATGACTGCACCGTCCCTCATGGTCACATTGTTTGTCTCGGGGTTGAAACTGATAACTTCATTTTTGATCCGTTTCACGCCAACAGGCCAGACGGCGCTCATATCCCGACAGGTTTCGNCTTTTCCAAAAACGCCAGCACCGACCATTGTCCAACCCGGTTGGTAATAGTGTTTGTCCGCCGGCTCAATAACGGCAATATCAAGCGATGTGTTTCTTTTGTGCAGGCTAGCTGCTGTTGCCAAGCCGGCAGCGCCGCCGCCTATGATTAGGATCTGGTGTGAAATCGACATAAGGCTTCCCCTGTTGAATTATGTTATAGTCAATTGATTGGAACTTTGAGATAGACACAGCCGGCCGGCTCGGCTGGCGGCAGATTGCCAGCGCGCATGTTAACCTGAACCGCCGGGATGAAGAGCTTTAGCATGGAAAGCTGGGCATCGCGTGTTGTTCGAAAGGAGACAAATTCATCCTGTGTTTTTTGTCCCCCTACGTGAATGTTTCGGGCTTTTTGATCGGCCACAGTGGTTTGGCAACAAAACGCATCGCGCCCCGGCGCCTTGTCGTCATGGCACAAAAACAGCTGTGTNTGGGTGGGCAAGGCCAGAATTTTTTGAATTGACTGGTAGAGGTCTTTTGCAGGCTCTCCGTGAAAATCAGCTCTCGCTGTGCCAAAATCTGGCATGAACAACGTATCGCCGATGAAAGCTGCATCGCCTATTAAATAGGTTACACAGGCAGGTGTATGACCCGGCGTGTGCATAACCTGAACGCTCATATTGCCAATGTCAAAACGCTCGCCGTCCTTAAACGGGCGGTCCAACCGGCTAGCACTCATTTGAAAGTCAGTGTCCGTATTGAACACTTTACCAAACGCTTTCTGTACTGCATCAATGTTTGAACCGATAGCAACTTTTGCCCCAAAGCACTTTGCCAGATAGGGTGCTGCGGACAAATCATCTGCTGGGACATGGGTTTCAATGATCCAATCCAACTGCCAGCCGTTTGAGATGACTTCCTCTGCAAGCATATCTGCATGCGCGGTATAGGTCTGACCGAAGGCCAGATCAAAATTCCAAATCGGGTCAATAATAGCACAAGACGGAGAACTTGGATCTTTCACGATATAGCAGGCTGAGTTTGTGGCTTCATCAAAATAGCTGTGCACTTCAGGGGTAAGCAACGCCATAAATCAGAACTCGACGACGGCGCGAATTGATTTGCCCTGATGCATCAGATCAAAGCCGTGATTGATCTCATCAAGGCTGAGTTTATGGGTGATCATCGGGTCTATTTCGATCTTGCCATCCATATACCAATCCACGATTTTCGGCACATCCGTCCGACCAGACGCCCCGCCAAACGCCGTGCCGCGCCACACCCGGCCCGTGACCAGTTGGAACGGCCGCGTACTGATCTCGGCACCCGCCGGCGCCACCCCGATGATGATGCTTTCGCCCCATCCCTTATGGGCCGCCTCAAGGGCTGTGCGCATCACCGACACATTGCCGGTGGCGTCAAAGGTGTAATCTGCGCCACCACCGGTCAGCTCGACAAGATGGGCGACCAAATCACCCTCTACCTGGGATGGGTTGACAAAATCGGTCATGCCAAACCGCTTGCCCATCTCGACCTTGCTAGCGTTCAGGTCAACCCCAACGATTTGATCAGCCCCCGCAAGGCGTAGACCTTGGATTACGTTCAACCCAATCCCACCCAAACCAAACACGATGGCGCGGCTGCCGATCTCGACCTTGGCGGTGTTGATCACCGCCCCAATGCCTGTGGTGACCCCGCAACCGATATAGCAAATTTTATCGAACGGCGCGTCCTTGCGCACTTTGGCCAGCGCGATTTCGGGCACAACAGTGTGATTGGCAAAGGTCGAACAGCCCATATAGTGGTGGATTGGAGTGCCATCGAGCATTGAAAACCGGGTCGAGCCGTCGGGCAAGAGGCCCTGACCTTGTGTGGACCGGATCGATTGACACAAGTTCGTTTTGGGGTTCAGGCAATAGTCGCATTCACGGCATTCAGGCGTATAGAGCGGGATCACATGATCGCCAATCGCAAGGCTTGTCACGCCTTCGCCAACTTCGATCACCACACCGGCGCCTTCATGGCCTAGTATCGCCGGGAAAATTCCCTCGGGATCATCGCCTGAGCGGGTAAACTCGTCCGTATGACACAGGCCAGTGGCTTTGATCTCGACCAGAACCTCGCCTTTACGGGGGCCGTCCAGGTTGACCTCCATGATCTCTAAAGGTTTTCCGGCTTCCAAAGCCACTGCGGCGCGTGTTCTCATCGTGGGGTCCTCCAAGTTCATTTTTTATCTTGCTTTAAAAATAATTACATCTCAAGGTATGGAACTAAGTCTCACAAAATGAAATATACAAGTCAATATGCATCTTGATCGATTGATAACATTACTGGAGCTAATTGCGGTTGCCGGCCGCCCGATTTCGCCAGCCGAACTTTTAAAGGCAACTGGTCTGCCAAAGCCCACGTGTTACCGGCTCATTCAAACGCTTCAGGATCATCGGTTGGTCGTGTCCNCCGATAACACGGGGAAAGTTGAGATAGGTGAACGGCTTATCCGCCTTGCCCTGTTAGGCAAAGCCGATGTGGATGTACGCAAGGCGTCCGCTCCGTTGCTGAAGGCAGCCGCGATTGAATTTAATGAAACGGTTTTTTTGGCACGGTTTCGCAATAGTAAGGTTGAAATTATTCATGTGGAAACGCCAGTAGACCCGGCGCGAGCTTTCATTCATCCTGGACTTGGCGAACGTCCGATGCATGCTTGTTCTTGCTCAAAAGCAATAGCCGCCTTTGCTGAACCCGAATTTCAAGAGTGTATCGTCTCTAAAAATCTTCGTCAGTACACCGACCATACAAAAACCTCGCAAGAGGACGTATACGCAGAATTTCAGAAAATAGCGGAACGCGGCTTTGCTGATTGTGATCAGGAAATTGATATGGGCATTGCCAGCGTTGCAGCGCCAGTTTCGATTGGCAATATTGGCGCAATTTTTAGCATTGGTGCCGTTGGACCAATCCGTCGTTTTGGACAGGCCTATAGAAACGAAATTGGTGTGAAGTTGATTGAATTATCAACCCGCGTCAGTGGGGCCATTCAATTGTGTAATGTGCCAGAGACATAAGGGGTTAATTAGACGTCCAGCCCAGAAGGGCCAATAAAAATAAAAATAAAAATAGTATACAACAATGGAGGAATAATATGTCAGAGGAAAATACCAGCTGTTGTGCTGGACCGGGGTATGCATCACCACAAGATGCGATCAAAGCCCCTCGCGAACAAATTGTTTATACAATCTGTATTTATACTGGAACAGGCATCGAACAGCCTGATTATTTGGCGACAATCGATGTTGATGAAAACAGTTCAACCTATGGCGAAATTATCCACCGCACAGAAGTCGGCGTCGTTGGGGATGAGCTGCATCATATGGGTTGGAATGCGTGTTCGTCTTGTAACACAGATGGCAGCATGGAACGTAAATACCTGATTGTTCCAGGGGTGCGGACGTCGAACTTTTATATTGTAGACACCGCAACGGATCCAAGAAAACCCTCGCTTTTCAAAACGATTAGCGGCGAAGAGATCAAGGAAAAAACAAACCTGTCTGCACCTCATACGGTGCACTGCCTTGGTGCTGACATTATTGTATCAATGCTGGGGGATGCCGAGGGCAATGCACCCGGAGGATATTTGCATCTGGACAAAGACTTCAACATTGTCGGGCGCTGGGAAAACGACACCACTGGTATGAACTTCAGTTATGATTTTTGGTATCAGCCCCGTCATAATATGATGGTGTCGACAGAATGGGCTGCGCCAAACACCTTTCTGCCTGGGTTTGATTTGGAAGATGTCGCAAAAGGCAATTATGGCCAGCATATTCATTTCTGGGACTTTAAAAACCGCTCTATTGAGAAAACAATAGACCTTGGTGCGGAAGGCATGATCCCGCTAGAGGCCCGTTTCCATCACAACCCTGACAGTACCCATGGTTTTGTTGGCGCTACGCTCAGTTCAAATATCTTTCATTGGTACAAAGATGATGCAGGCGAGTTACAGATTGAAAAAATCATTGATGTTGACGCCATTGATGTCGAAAATTTTCCTGTACCGATGCCCGGTTTGATCACTGATATTTTGGTCTCGATGGATGATAAATATTTGTATTTCTCCAATTGGTTGCATGGTGATTTGCGGCAATATGATATCTCTGATCCGTCAAACCCCAAACTGACGGGACAGGTGTGGATCGGCGGTCTGCTTGGCAAGGCGCCCGAGGTGAACGGACGCTCTGTGGATGGTGCCCCGCAAATGATCCAACTGTCCCTTGACGGGAAACGCTTGTTTGTCACCACGTCGCTGTTTTCGACTTGGGATAATCAGTTCTATCCAAGCATGAAAGACAAGGGCGGCATAATGTTGATCGTCGATTGCGATGTGGAAAATGGTGGTATGACCATTCGGGAAGATTTCCATATTGATTTTGGCAATGAGCCGCATGGTCCGGCGCGGGCGCATGAAACAAGATATCCTGGTGGCGATTGTTCGTCAGATATCTGGGTCTAGGAAAAGCGGGAGCCTATTGCTGTAATAGGCTCCTTTTTTTGGGGCTATGTCAAAACCGAAACTCAGGCATAAAGTCACGTTTCGCAATCGTCAGGGTATAACGCTGGAGGTGGGCGAAGATGAGCCGATCCTCGATGTTTTTGAACAGGCGGGATATGTTTTGCCCGTCGCCTGCAGGTACGGGGGCTGTATAACCTGTGCCGCGAAAATGATTTCGGGACGGGTGCGGCAACCAAAAGGGACGGCGGTGAACAAACGCCAAACTCAAGACGGATATGTGTTGTTATGCGTGGCGCGACCAACAGAAGATTGCGTCTTTGATGTTGGGGTTGAAAGCCATGAAACGCTTTATCAAAACCCGTTTTCCAGTTCAACTGCGGCCATTTTACTGGAAAAGGCAAAAGCCAAGGCAGGGACGCCATGACAACTGCTTTGCCGATTGCAAGAGTGAACGCCTCCTTCGTCTCAGGTGCCAACTTGATCCTACTGTGTTTGATGGCAGTCGGGTGGAGCTATAGTGTATTACAACTGCTGGCGCTCGATGCCGCTGAAAGTCTTGTACAGGCCGGGCCGGGCATGCAAATTTTTGCGGCTTTTTAATGTTATCTTTTGCAGGATCCCTTTTGGTTTGAAACCTCTGACCGTTTCTGCGCCACAACCGATATAACTTGGGGTATCTTGGATTTTATAAAATCGTCTGCGATGTGGGCGGCGATGGTTTTGGCGATGATGCTACCGACCTTATTTCCATTGGTCAAAGAACTCTGGGCACGCAATCAGAATACAGCGCCGTTTATATTGGCTATCTTGCGGTTTGGTTGATGTTCTGTGTGATGGGAGTTGGGGTGCAATGGGCGCTGTGATTGCTCGAGGTTTTAAACGGTCATATGGTGATTACAGATCCGCTGATTTCGGCGGTTGTTTTGTGCCTTGCTGGCGCATATCAATTCTCTGGATATAAGTTGAACGGCTTGACATAGCGCAACAAAATACAAGGTGGCGCCAGTGAAAAACCCTGCTGCCAAAACATGCAACGCGGCTCTGGCACAATATACGGATTTGCGAGTCTTAGATGTTGCTGACCTTTGATGCTGAGTGTGTTTGCCTTTGGTTTGATGAACATTTTAGCAATGGGGGTGCTCACCGTCATAAGGTTTATGGAAACCACCTCATTTCCACGGATAAAATTGGCAAAAATCTGGGGCGGCGTCGCCTTTGCGTTGAGCGCATTATTTTACGTCCAAAGCGTCTAAACCTGAAATGAACGATTCGACCGGTAGCTGTTTAATCTTGCCACTATCCCGGTACTATCAATAGCAGTTGCCTGCGAAAATTTGCCTAATTTTAGTGGAAATTTGGCTGCTACCAGTAAACTTGGTTTTGCGAGATAACCGGAATGCGGCTGGGCAATTACCTAGTAATGGCACACAAACAGTGTCGGAAGTACTCAGGCAATTTAAATGCCATGTAGGGTCAACAGCGCATGCTTGGAATAAAAAAGGGCGGCACTTTTAGATCAAAAGCGCCGCCGATATATTGAATCAATCTGGGAGGAAAGATATTCAACGATGCAGAGTTTGGGAGGAGTTTAAACTCTACCGCCTCGTTAAAGCACATCTTGCTGCGATGCAGAAGTGTTGAATTTGCAAGACGGCTATGCGGTAAATACATGGCCGTATAAAAAATGAGCAAATTTGATACTTATGTATAAAATTTAGCATTTTTATAAACGAATTCCCATCTCGTCATCACACATCCATGCAATTGCTGCATTGCGGCAATGCAGAGTTGTGTGACGTAATTCCCAACTAACCTTGCTATTTATGAACCAACTCAAAAGGAGAGTAAAAATGCTTAAAAAGTTTTATAGAGCTATGGTTATCGCACGGGCCGGGTCAGCAGCAGCACACGTGGCCTTGAACATGACCGATAAGCAACTGGCAGACGCCGGGATTGACCGCAGAACCTTCCCACTCGAAGCGATGACGCGTATAGAAGCAGAGTTCGCGAAAAAAGATGCTCAAAAAGCGACCGCACAATCTGCAAAGACTGTTGGCTTGGATATTCAAGCTGCTTAGGTTTTCACAACATCAAACGTGACATCGCCAACTCATTGGCGATGTTTGGTGTGCTTACTGTGCATGATTAAGGCATGGAGTTGCGCGTAAGCTGTAGTCCCAAGTGTGAGTGCACTTATTAAAAGAGTTAACGAATATTGACGTATGATTTAGGCGTACGCTCGGTTTCGTAAATGATCCTGAGCTCGTCCACGACACGGTGTTTGGTGTGTTGAGCCATCTGTAAGCGGGTTTGTCAGCGCTGGGCGAGCCACTACAGAAATAATTGTGGGCGATCACCGATTCTATCATGTCTATTCAGTTTGGGACATGTCGAATAAACTGACGACGAGTTTCCCGTTTTTGTAAATTTTCGAGCTTATTAAGTACCCAGTTCTATCAAATTTCTCATGTAACCCGTGCCGTTTACCGTCTTTCCACGCTTTGCGGGATAGAATTTCGTTTCCTTTGAAATACCATTCGTGGAGTCCGTGCTTTTTCCCGTATCTATAGGGTCTCTTTCTCCATATCTGACCATTTTCGTGAAACCATAGTTCCAATCCGTGTCTTTCCCCATCTTGGTAACGGCTCTTTCGCATCAAAAGCCCACTTTCGAAATACTTCAAACTCTCGCCGGTGAATGGCGTATTGGAATAGGGTTTGAAGTATGTGCCGTACCTCTCAATCAGATTGTCAGACAGAACTGTTTCAATCAAATTTCCCCGTAACACTGGTCTGAGAGAAGTTTCCAATCCACCGCTTGTACCCTCGGTGGATATCAAACAGAGCAAGCAGGTAATTTTGATAAATACTTTAGGTGTCATAAGTCCACTCATTGGTCACGAACATCTGATAGTTTACACAAAAAATATTATAGGAAAAGTCGGGTAGGCCATTCAATACACCTTGCTACAGCCACCCGGTGTCAGAGAGCTCTGTACCTATAGACCAATGACCGAGGATTCATTAACTTTTATCGTAGGCTACCAAATGGGGCGTTCATTCGATCAAAAAAATGAAGACAAACCTGTCTGTCGATCGGGACATTAAAGGCACCAATACAAAATGAGCGGACAGGGCACGACAAAGACTTGCTGCGCTCTGGCAAGAAATCGGACTTGCGTCGGGGTGGAGGTTATCATGACACCGCGCAGGCACTGCGTGGCCAATGATGTGGTGGGAATTCCCGGCAGGGCAACCCTTTTGAGCACCAATGCACTGCAAATTCAGGACGGCGGCGAAAGCTCGGTCAGAACAGTGCTCGTGAAACCCTTTCGTATGGCGCCATGGCGGTTTCAAATACTGAATTCGCAATCTTGCCTTAGGCACGGGCTATGTGAGCGAGGCTAGACGTTTTGGCTGGTCTTTTGGGTTCTGGGCCCAAGTCCCTGAAAGCGTTGGGCAGACTAAAGGTGTTGCTCAGGCTCTACGGTGGCGGCGGGTTCAAAGGCAAACTGGTTTACGCCGAACGGCCCCAACAACGAGGAGGCCTGCAAGCCCAATCACCCGGTGGTAAACGTGTCTTGGAATGACGCCCGATCTTATGCAAAATAGGCTGGTGGGCGGCTCCCGACCGAGGCCGAATGGGAACACGCCGCGTTGGCGGGTCAGGGGGATGTTCGCTTTCCATGGGGCGCAGCAGAGCCGAATGACGCAGGTATAACACACTTGCAATATCTGGCAGGGCTGGTTTCCCGTGGTGAACACTTGTGTTGATGGCTTGATGACAACGGCCCCTGTTCTTTATTTCGAACCAATCCCTTGGGGCCTTTACGATCTCGTAGGTCATGTCTGGGAATGGCCAACTGGCCCGTACAGGACCCGCTCGTTGAAGATGTCGGTCAAGAGGCTTCTTTCCAAGATGCGGGGCTACAAGATATCTAAGGGTGGATCGTTTCTGTGGTCCTGCAATTATTGTTTTGACTACCGGATTGCGGCTTGGTCAGGGATATCGCCAGACAGCTCAAAAACCCACCAAGGGTTTCGGGTCGTCCGATCAACCTAAAGCGCAAAAAGGTCTGGGGCTGACCCTGCGCCGTGTGGCGCTGCGGTGGTAGTTTATTTGACAATGGGAGGCAGGCTCAGCGCATTTCTGCATAGAGCGTTTGGTATTGATTAAGCGCATTGGGATGCGTCTCAATCCCGAGTCCAACGCTGTTGTTGCAGGTCCATTTTCCCTCCGAAACGGGTTCTGTGCCAGCAAAAAAAGGGATCTTAGCGGGTTGTCGTTGACATCAATTTCTAACAGGCCGTCTCCGCCTACTGCTGCCAGCAGCTCTGCCGATGCGGCCAGCCCGATGCCAGCACCAAGAAAGTGCGGGAAATAACGGCGCCCCGCGCCTAGTGCAGTTTTTGCCACGCCAAGGCATCCCGTAATTCCACCCCATTTGGTCACGTCTGGCTGAATAACGGACAAGTGCCCCAAGTTGATAGCATCGTCAAATTCCGCATTGCCGCTCAAGTTTTCTCCACCTGCCAAGGGGATTGGGCAGCTTTGCGCCAGCGACTGCCACTGCGTCGTTTGCGCGAATACGGGCAGGGGTTCTTCCAGCCATTGCAGGGGCACACCTGTAATGCCGGTGACAAATCTTTGCGCCTGATCCACAGACCAAGCCTGATTTGCGTCACAGGCGATCGCCTCGGATGCAGACAATCCGTTCTGTATAGCGCAGACTGCTGAGATGTCGGCGGCCATGTCAAAGCCAACCTTCAGTTTGAAGGTCTGATGCTCTTCTGTCCGGGCGCGCGGCAAAACTTCTGCGGCTTCTGCGACTTGAATGCCGCTGGCATAAGCAGTCACCTGATTTGTGGTGGTGGCGTTGATAAAGCGCCGCAAGGGCAGTCCTGAACGGCGCGCCGCCATGTCCCATAGTGCGGTCCAATCCGGCGATAACTTGGTTGAACGGCCCGATTTCTCCACATTGTGTCGCGCGGATTTGTGTCTGCTGTTCAAGCCGGTGAAAGAAATCTTCGGGGCGTTGAGCGCGTGTGCCAACAAGTAAAGGTGCAATATCCATTTTTAGTAGCCGCACACGATGTTCAGCTCCAGCAGCCGGCCAGTTTGCCCAGATTTCGCCCCAGCCAAAAGCGCCGTCGTGATCCTCAATCCGCACCAGCACTGCGGGACGGTCGCACATAATCCCAAAACGAGGTGGCGACGGGTTTTGGGGTGGGGCAGCGGAACGACCACGCCTGAATGCGGGCGACGCCAATCATGCCAGAAGGTCCATGTCAAGACGCACGAAGTCACTTCGATAAGTCACATCTGCAAGGTAGAGCACAGTGCCATTACCATCACAGATGACGCGGCGTACCTCGACCACCGGATCACCGACGGTGAGGCTCAACAAGCCCGCTGCTTCGTAGCTACATTTGTCAATAGTGAAAGTTTGACGGGCACGTGCGACCTCGATATCCGGGGAATCGTACAGAATCGGCAGGGCGACCTCAGTTCTGAGACGCGCCTCATGTTGGTCGAAAACGACCCTGTCGAAATAGATCGAAATCACGCAATAGGTCTGGCCATCTCGAGAGTGGGTGCGCCGCAAAAGATGATAGCCGTTTTGCGACAGGTGCCCGATCAACGGTTTGCCCGGAATTTCAGCATCACGATCTTCCAGAAGGTCGAGTTCGGGCTTGTCACCACGGTACATATCCACCAGCGTGGCGAGCCGCGTTCCCAGGTAAAGTCGGTCCCTGGGTTGTGGCGGTGCCAAAGCCATCGTGCCGCGTCCACGACGGGATTCGAGCAATCCCTCGGCCTCAAGTATTTTAACGGCTTGCCGCACGGTGATCTTTGCAACCGCATATTTCAACGCAAGGTCTGAGATTGTTGGCAAAAGTTCACCCGGTTTCCAGATGCCGCGGCTGAGGCTCTGCCGTAAAATCTCGGTGATTTGCAGATAGAGAGGGGATCGGCTTTGTCTGAGCGTATCTGTCATCAAAGTGAGGTGTCCATTGGTAGCGGTATTACGATGTTACATGACAATCTTGATAAGTTCTATATATAGGTTTTTTGTTGCAATGCCAGTGCTTACAGATTAATTGCAAGAATATAATTCTCATGGGGATAGGCATTTGACGGGTTATGATTACATCATCGTCGGGTCTGGTACGGCTGGATCAACGCTTGCGGCGCGGCTGTCGGAAGATCTTTCTGCGCGTATTCTTGTTCTTGAAGGCGGTGGGCCCGACCGTGGTTTTTGGCTGAAGCTGCCGGTTGGGTATTATAAGTCAATTTACAATGCCCGCGTGTCGCACCTTTATCGTGGCGCGCCCGACCCAGGGATCGCGGGTCGACAGATGGATTGTCCGCGGGGGCGGGTTGTTGGTGGTTCAAGTTCAATCAATGGTCTGATATATATTCGTGGACAGCCCAATGATTTCAATGATTGGGCTTCTCTTGGCGCAGATGGCTGGTCGTATCGGGATGTATTGCCGCATTTCCGCGCGGTCGAGACCTATGCCGGTGACCCGTCACAGTTCCGGGGCGCGCATGGCCCGCTACAGATTTCTGATCTTCGCAATGACAACCCGGCTTGCAACGACTGGCTACGAGCAGCAAAGGCTTATGGTCTGCCGCAAAATGACGATTTCAACGGCGAAAGTTCTTATGGTGTTGGCGGCTATCAACTGACCCTGCGCGGTCGGTGGCGTGACAGCGCCGCGACAGCTTTCTTACACCCTGCATTGCAGCGCCCGAACCTGACGCTGCAAATCAATGCGCAGGTGACCGAAATCACTTTTCAAGGTCAGCGCGCCAGTGGTGTGCGCTACATCCAGAACGGTGCGTTATGTGAGGCGGCGGCTTCAACTGAAGTTATTCTGTGCGGCGGGTCGGTGCAGTCTCCGCAGCTTTTGCAATTGTCCGGAATTGGCCCGGCGGATCTGTTAGGTGCAAACGGCATCCGGGTGCGACACGATGCGCCAGAAGTTGGTGAAAACCTGCAAGACCATCTGCAGATGCGCACCATTGTAGAACTAGCGGATCGTGGCGATTCCCTGAATGACCATATTCGCAACCCGATCAGTCTGGCGAAAATGGGATTGGAATGGCTGCTTGGGTCCCGTGGTCCAATGACGGTGGGTGCGGGGCAAGTTGGTGGGGCTGCGTGCACAAAGCATGCGGAGAACGGCCGCCCCGATCTGCAGCTCTTTGTGATGCCGCTGTCGGTGGAAAAACCCGGCAAGCCGTTGCATCGCTTCTCAGGGTTCACGACCTCCTTTTGGCAGTGCCACCCTGAGAGCCGTGGCTCGGTTCGGATCGCAAGTGACGATCCGTTGGCGGACCCCTATATCACCACTAACTATTTGGCTGCAGAAAAGGATCAGAAAGTGATCGTTGAAGGCATCCGGCTTGTTCGAGAACTTTATAACCGGCCCGAATTCCGGCAACGATGGCGCCGTGAGATTGTGCCCGGCGCGGAGTATCAGACAGACGCAGAAGTGCTGCAAGCTGTGCGTCAAATGGCGGGCACGGTCTATCATCTCGTTGGGACCTGCCGGATGGGACGGGATGACCGTTCTGTGGTTGATCCTGACTTGCGCGTGAACGGGGTCGATGGGCTGCGTGTTGTCGATGCGTCGGTCATGCCGCGGATCACATCCGCAAATACCAACGCGCCCACCTATATGATCGCCGATAAGGCTGCTGCGATGATTCGTGCCGCGGCCTCTGGCGCAAGAGGTATTATCTAATAAATGTAAGATAGAAAGAAACCTGAACCCATACCAATTGAAATTTGCAACCCCGCTGCTTCCGATCAGATCGTCGCCGCGTATGTTGAAACACCGGATAACGCCTTGGATGAGGTGGTGGCGCGCACGCACGCAGCGCAGATTGAATGGGCGGTGCTGCCCTAGCCTGAACGTGGCGTCATGGTCGCTAATTTTGTGAATGCGTTAGAAGCAAGGGCTGAAGAAATTGCCAGGTCTATCAGCACAGAAATGGGCAAGCTGCTGGCTGAGGCTGGTGGTGAGGCAATGAAAGCTGTGGTTGAGGCTCGCGCCGCGGTTGCACGGGCCAATGCGCCCATCGGAGAGGTTTTTGGCTCGCAGATTGCCGGGACTGTCAGCTATTCAACCCGGCGTCCAAGCGGCGTGATCCTTGGGATAACCCATGGAATTTCCCATCCAGCACGCCAATGCGCAAGGCGATACCTGCGCTGGTCTATGGCAATGCAATTATCCTTAAGCCTGCGTGTTTGACCCCGGGGGCTGTGGTGTTGATGGTTGAGGTTGCAGCCGATACACAGCCTGAAAACATGGTGCAGGCAGTGATTGGAAGGGGCGCGCTGGGGCAGGCTCTTGCCGAGCATAGCGGCGTCGATGCTGTCGGTTTTACGGGATCAGTTGCGGTTGGCAAGCGCGTGGCCATCGCGGCGGCTGGGCATCTGGTCGAAGTATCGTTGGAACTTGGTGCAAAGAACCCTGCAGTTCTTAACGATGCCAGCGATCTTGACCGAGCACTGGATCAGATTTTACTGGCAACTTTTGCCGCGTGTGGCCAGCGCTGCACTGCTGTCAGCCAGGTGATTGTTCACCGAGACCTTGAAGAGGCTGCCTTGTCAGGGCTTGCCGCCCGTGCCGCAGCAATGGAGCCCACGGATGGTATGATCGAGGGGGCAAAAATCGGACCGCTGGCAAGTGCGTAACAGTTCGAGGATGTGGCGGGGTTCGTGACCCGCGCCGTGTCGGGTGGTGGCGTAGTCGCAGCGGGCGGTCACCGACTTGAATTGCCCGGGGGGGATATTTCTATGCGCCGATGATCCTAAACAGCGTGACGCGCGACAGGGAAATTGCGCGCCAAGAGGTGTTCGGCCCGGTGCTGTCGTTCATTGTTTATGATATTTTTGATGAGGCACTGAGTATCGCTAACGATACTGCTTTTGGGCTGTCATCTTGCCTGTATTCTTAACGCACCGATCTTGTTGAGCGTTTTGTTGCAGAAAGCCACAGTGGCATGCTGCGCGTCAATGCAGGTAGTTTTCTGGAAAATCATCTGCCGTTTGTCGGAATTAAGGACCGCTCCATATGCGTGGTGTATCAAACGGGCCTTCGACAATGCAATTTTACGCAACCGAACATGCCGTTTACCGTCGAGCGATGGTCTGACACCTAGTAACTGGGGCGCTTTAAATGATTGATAAACCAAATGTTTCAATTATTCAGGTCGGTCAACTGGCCCTGCAGGCGTTGCCATTTCACGGCAACCCAGTTTGCAAAATGCCGAATGATAACGCCCAGACAATAATGGGGCAGATGTTGCGTATTGTGACGGTGGCATGCCTCCAGCCTCTCTAAACCAACCACTGCCGACAGGCGCAGTCGCGCCAGCCTGAACCGCAGCCTCTTCGCTGAAGAGCCCTTTAGCCTAATAAGTTTTACATATTTTAGTATGTATCGCGGTGTTTGCTGGGAGTGTTGATCCAAGTGACCTGGGTGTCGAATCTAATGACTTTGCATATTAGATATCATGCTTTATGCTCATAATGAGGGCTAGCCACTTCGAAACTTATGAGTGAAAGACGTACAATTGTCTTTAAATTTACCCAAATCTTTCCCCATATGGATCTGATTAACAGCGATTTTCCGTTGGAAGAGGCTCCCGGTAAACCACGCAAGCTTGGATTGCCCCGGCGCAAGCCTGACCAAATCGTAAATGTAAGTCCAAACGCCATAAAAGAATGGGAGCAGCATGGAGGGGCGACACCGGCTAATCCGATCGCAGAACGTTGCCATGGCTGGGTTAACCAGGGCTATCAACTCAAGGAGTGGCCCACCGGGAAACAAAGCGAAGAGGATGAGGGCAGTGGCTAATAAGACGACGAAGCACGAGACTACGCCAACGCAGCCCGCAAGATTGTCAACCTACGAGAAGAAGACACTAGCGGAAGTGGACTGGGACCTCTTAGCGGAGATGGACGCGGTGGACGAGGGCCAGCCGGTCCCAATGCGGGACAATCCTTCGACCAAGAACCCAGCGCAGGGCGCCTCACCAGGCCCTCACCGTCAACTGGACGACGGGGTGATACAGGAAATCTTCAGACGCCAAGCAGAGGCCAAGGCCAAGGGGGCCTCTCACAGCAAGGCCTCGGAGTTCCAGATACCGATGGGCAGTCCCAATACCCTGTTCAAAAAGCAGACCTAGCCGGCTTAGGCATTTAGCGGAAAAGGCCGGAGTTTATGGCAAGCAAGGTTGACCAGCTGATGAGGAACTATGACAAGATCAAGCAGTTCCCGATGGACGGCCCGTTGATGCCCTTGACGGAGGAACAAGCTGCCTCGACGCAGGACAATCTTTCGACTAAGAGGCCCCTGTCGGACGCAGTGTCCTCAGTGAGTCCCCAGCAGGTTCCATTGGAAGAGGGGGAGGCAGTGGAGGATCGTATCTGGGAGGCCCGACGCCGCTTGAAGGTACGCCGAATGTGCAAGGCATCCGTGGCCCGATCTGCAAAAGTACAGGGTAGCACCAAGAAATAGGGTGAAACTTACGTCAAGCCTGAGGGCAAACGCTTTAGGCATTTCATGAGGCTTCCGAATGGCGACTTACAACCGATACATTATATCGACTGTCTGATCTAGGTATAATGGGCGGTCTAAAATCCGTATAAGTCATTGATTTATAAGGATTTAATTTTTTTGGAGCGGGTAGCGGGACACCGCCCCATAATTTAAAAATGTAAAATAACACCTTATTAACTATGTTATATTGACTATCTCGTAGTTATGCGTAGTTTTATATACGTAGAAATATACGTAGATAAATGAGTGTAATGAAAAATCCTAAATACCTTAAGCCAGTTCACAACACATGGTTTGTCGAAAAGTATATTCCACAAGATGTTCGCCACCATTTTATCCATGACGAAAGTTCTCCCGTCAGACTTAGGGGGACGCAGCGGAGAAAGTTTTACAAGACTACTGGTACTGGAGATTTAGCCCTCGCAGAGATTAGGAAAAAACCGATCTTAGCTAAATGGGAACTGCAAATTAAAATTGCTCGTCAAAGAGATGGTGGAGAAATTGTTGATCCCGAAGAAGAACAAAAACAACTAAGAGTTTTGTTTAACAGCATGGGTGGAAATGAAGCTGC
>JGI20154J14316_10001866_pt1 | contig 18230 bp, 5 predicted proteins | sample COG_04_FD_14316 | JGI IMG/M metagenome (IMG submission 14316) | reverse complement strand
AGTGTCTATATCTAAAAATCGATTTATGTCAAAAATATTTTTGAGAGCTTTATGGCTTTCAATAGTGATAATTCCATTTATTTCTTCTGGCCAAACCTCTATGGAGGATAGGCTAAAATTCGAAGCATTTATCAATAACCATGAGTTTTCTAATCGGAAACCGATGGTAAAATCTGAATTAAAGAAGCTTCCAAGAGAAGAGAGACCAGACTTTGCCTACGAACAAGATTATTTAAGAACATTAGATCCTGCAACTGGCAAACCAGAATATGACCGACTAACGCCTCTCTTTCAGCAAACTGCTCAGCCAAAAGTTTTAGTACCAGGTATTCCAGGCTCAACTAGTTTTCCATGGGTAGAGCGTGGGCCAAATAATGTTGGGGGAAGAACAAGGGCTTTGGTTTGGGACCCAAATGCTACATCAGGAAATAAAGTTTGGGCTGGAGGAGTAACAGGAGGGCTATGGTTTAACAATGATATTACAAGCGCTGCCTCACAATGGCAACCAGTTAATGATTTTTGGGACAATATTGCAGTAACGTGCATTGCCTTTGATCCCAACAATTCACAAATATTGTATGTAGGTACAGGCGAAAGTTTTACAGGTGCTAGCAGAGGAGCAGGCATTTGGAAATCTACAGATGGTGGAGTTAATTGGAGCCAACTTAGTTCAACTTCAACCTTTTTCTACGTTAATGATATTGTTGTAAGAAACGAATCTGGAACAAGTACAGTTTATGCTGCGGTTGATGGTAGATTTTACCTTGGCGCATTTCATGGTTCCGCTCAAGCAGGCTTGCAACGCTCAACAAATGGAGGTAACACATGGACCCAAGTTTTACCGGATATTGGAACATCTAACATAAACTATGTAGCTGCAGATATTGAACTGGGTGCAGATAATAGAATTTGGATTGGAACTGATCCATCTCCCTTTGCAGGAACAGATAGAGGAGGAGGCCGAATTTTGTTTTCAGATAATGGAACAACTTGGACAACCTCTCATTCTGTTTCAGTTGCTAATGGAAACGGAAGAGTTGAGTTAGCTTGTGCTCCTTCAAATGCCAATGTAGTTTATGGTTTAGTAGAAAATAACAGACAGTTAGAGGCAGTGGTGCGTACTACCAACAAAGGAACTTCTTGGTCTAACATGAATGAACCTAATGATGATGACAATGGAATTTCTGCAACTGATTTTACAAGAGGGCAAGCAACCTATGATTTAATTGCAGCAGTAGACCCAAACAATGCCAATAACATAATTATTGGAGGCATTAACCTTCATCGTTCCACAAATGGGGGAACCTCGTGGAACCAAATTTCAAAATGGAGCAATAACCCAGGTATGTTTGGACAACCATACAGTTTGGTGCATGCAGACCAACATGCAATAACCTACAAGCCTGGAAACTCAAATACTGTAATTTTTGGAAATGATGGAGGGGTTTACTATACTAACTCAGTTTCCACAGCCGCTTCAAGTGATGTAATTGCTGGTAGAAAAAGCGGATATAATGTAACTCAATATTATGCTTGTGCAATAAATCCATCAGCAAGTTCTGATAATTTTATTGCTGGTTCTCAAGATAATGGAACACAAGAATATAATACTGCTGGAATGAATTCAACCACAGAGAAAACAGGCGGGGATGGTGCTTTTTGTTTTATTGACCAAAATGAAAGTAATATTAAAATTACATCTTACGTATACAATAATTATTACCTCTTTGATGGGAATATCTATAGGGGCCAAATTATTAGCAATGATAATAATGGTTCATTTATTAATGTTGCTGACTATGACGATAACCAAAATGTTTTATACACTTATAAATCTTCAAATGAACTTTATCGGGTTAGAAATATTTCTGCTTCATCAATTGGTAACTTAGACTCAATTGGTATCAACTTTTTTTCGGGTGTAACAGCCATAAAAGTTTCACCGTATACAACAACTTCAACCAAGTTATTTGTAGGAACTTCATCGGGAAGGTTATTTAGAATAACAAATGCTAATACAAATGCATTTGCAAGTGTTGATATTTCAAATAATTCATTTCCTAACGGTTCTATTTCTTCTATAGAGTTCGGAGCAAATGAAAATATTATGCTTGTAACAATTTCAAACTATGGGGTAAATTCAGTTTGGTATACTACAAATGGAGGTGTTTCTTGGACAAGTAAAGAAGGTAATTTGCCAGATATGCCTGTAAGGTGGGGAATGATCAATCCAAACAATGCTAACGAGGTAATTGTGGCAACCGAGGTTGGTATTTGGTCTACTTCAAATTTAAATGGAAATAATCCAACTTGGGTAAGTTCAAATTCTGGCTTAGCCAATGTTAGGGTAGATATGTTGCAAATACGCGCCAGCGATAATGAAGTAATTGCCGCTACGCATGGCAGAGGTCTTTTCTCTAGCAATGCTTTTAACAATACCTCNGGATTATCTATTTCTTCTGCAGTTGTTCAACCAAATTGTGGAGGAAGTAATGGCTCAATAACCATAAATGCCACAGGAGGAACAACTCCATATTCCTATTCTTGGAGTACTGGGGATACCAACTCTTCAATATCAAGTTTGAGTGCTGGAACCTATTCTGTAACCGTAACTGATTCAGCAGGGTTGGTTGATTCTTTAACTGAGTTTTTAAACTCATCTTTATCGATTAGTAATTTTCCTTATTCAGAAGGTTTTGAGTCTTCATTTGGGCTATTTTATAATGATACTGTAAATGATAATATTGATTGGGAATTTGACTTTAATGGAACACCATCGGGCGGAACTGGTCCTACAGCTCCTTCACAAGGTGGGTTTTATATTAGAATTGAAGGTTCAGCACCACCAGTAGGTTTAGCCTCTCCTGGAGACGAAGCTATTTTGGTTGGTCCATGTGTAGATTTATCAGGAGCTTCAAACCCCTTTATTTCATTTGATAACCATCAATGGTCTCAAACAGGAACTACACCAGCAAATTGTAAGTTAATATTGGAAGCAGATTCTGGAAATGGTATTTGGTTTCAATTGTTTAAGCAATCGGGAGACCAAGGGAATCAGTGGAATTCTGATACAGTTGATTTATCAAGTTTTATTGGAAATAACCTAACATTTAGATTTATTGCAAAGGTTTCTGATACAACTGGAGCTTCAAATTTCAGAAGTGATATTTCACTTGACAGAGTATATCTTGAAAAATCACCTCCTTTAAGAATTTCATCCGCATCTGTTGTCCAATCTAATTGCGGCGGAAATGGGTTTGGTTCAATTCAAGTAAACACAACAGGNGGACAAGGAACAGTTTCATACTCATGGAGTAATAACCAAACTTCAAACAGTATCAATAATTTAACAGCAGGGGTTTATACAGTTACTGCAACTGCTGGAAGTGATTCAGATTCAGCAAGGTTTGAAATATTTCCAAATAACAGTGTTTCTTCATTTCCTTATTCTGAGAGTTTTGAAAAAACTTTTGGTTCTTGGTCAAATTCACTAACCCATCAAACTGATTGGTTTTTTGATTCCTTAAAATCTGGTTCAACACCTGGCACCGGACCTTCAAATGCAAGTAATGGAAATTATTTTTTAAGAATAGAATCTTCTTTACCTCCACTAGGCACTGCAAATGCAGGAGATAGCGCTATGCTAATTAGTGGCTGTTTGGATTTAACTGGTGCAACAGGAGCCTACTTTGCATTTGATAACCATCAATGGTCTCAGCAAGGCTTTAACCAAGGAAATCCAATAATGAGGGTCCAAGTAGATTCTTCAAATTCTGGTAATTGGCAAACTTTATTTATCCAACAAGGCAATCAGGGTAATCAATGGAACTCAGACACAGTTAGTCTTTTGGCTTATCACAATAAGCAAATAAGAATTAGGTTTAACATTACAACTGGAACAACACTTCCTCAGAATTCAGATTTAGGCCTTGATAATATTTTTATTACCAAATTTGATCCTCTAATATTAAATAGTGTTGCCAAAATAGATCCTCCAAATTGCAGTTCTGCAAATGGCTCAGCAACATTATTTGTTTCTGGAGGTCAATTACCATATTCATTTATTTGGGCAAATGGAGATACAATTAATTCTAGAACTGGATTAACAGCTGGAAATTATGGTGTAACAATTTCAGATGGGTTTGGACAAATAATTGACACCACCATAAGAATAGGAGGAGGTCTAGTTACCAATTATCCTTATAATTATGATTGGGAGAATGGAATAGGTGATTGGATGCAAGAGCCATTAAATGATGATTTTGACTGGACAGTAAATTCTGGAGGAACGCCTTCTGGCAATACTGGTCCATTTGGTGCAAATACAGGTAATAATTATATTTATACAGAAGCCTCCACGCCAAGGGCAAATGGAGATTCTGCCATTATTTACAGCCCATGTTTCGATTTATCTAACCTACCTGCCCCTCATTTTAATTTTGATTATCATATGAGGGGAAATTCAGATTTTACGCTTCAAGTTTTTGCAGATTCTGGAGATGGAATATGGAACCAGTTATTTAATAATACAGGTGGAATTGGCAACCAATGGAATATTGACTCGTTGGGCCTTTATTATTATAAAGAAAAAGTTACTCGTTTTAAAATAAAAGGTACGCTATTGGCTGGAACTGGGAACATTTGGCAAGGAGATATTGCTATAGATAAAGTAAGTGTAGACCCTGGTGTTCCTTTACAAATAACTTCATTAAGCACTAATAATGCAACTTGTCAAGGGTTAAATAATGGAACCATTCAGGTTACTGCAGTTGGAGGCTATAGGCCGTATACTTATTCTTTTGATACAATTACATCAACATCTAATTCAGTTTCCAATTTATCAGCTGGGTCTGTTTTGGTTTCAGTTTTCGATAAATATGGAAGAACTGTAGATACAACCGTAACCATTGGTGAAGATATTGTCATTAATATAGCCACAACTGTAACCGACGAATCATGCGGTAATGCGGGCAATGGAAGTATAGTTGCTTCAGCTTCTGGAAGTCCTTTTGCAAACTATTCATACAATTGGTCAAATAATATTACTGGCCCTACAAATAATAATTTATCTGCAAATACATACACTGTAAGTGTTACAGATTTATTAGGTTGTTTCGCTTTAAAAACTGATACAGTTGGCTCAGCGGCTCCCTTTCAAATATTAATTTCTAGAAAAAACGAAAAGTGTGATGGGTTAAATGATGGCTCTGCTACAGCGCAAATTATTGGAACTACAAGTAATGCAAATTACAATTGGAGCAACAACGATACTACCCCTACAATTTCCAATTTATCTCCTGGCAAATATGTTGTTTCAGTCACCGATAACTCAACTTGTTTGGTAATTGATAGTGTAGAAATCTTGCCAGCTCCAAGTTTTGGTATATCTCTTTCTGCAACAAATGTTTCTTGTAAAGGTGATTCAAGTGGTACAGTAAATTTAAGCATTCAGGGCGGACTTTCACCTTTCAATATTTCATGGTCTAATGGCCAAACCGATAGTTTATCTATAAAGAATTTGCCTTCAAACCTTTATTCTGTTATAGTTATAGATGATAGTTTGTGTTCACAAAGTGATTTTATTCAAGTAACAGAGCCGGTTTTACCACTAGTTATTTTAGATTCAATTGTAAACGAAACTTGCTTTGGTGCAGGAGATGGGGGTGCTGCAGTACAGCCATCTGGTGGAATTCCCCCATATCAATATGCATGGCCTTCTCCAATTCCATCTGGCCAACAATTTGCCTTGGGTTTAAGCAGCGGGCCTGTAACTGTAACCGTTACAGATTCAGCTGGTTGTGTTAAACCAGTTCCGTTAGTAATTGGAGGTCCTCCTCAAATAGTAATCAACTTTGATAGTGTACCAGATTTATGTACAACTAGCCCAATAGTAAACCTAAATGCTACTCCTTCAGGAGGAATTTTTTCTGGGCCAGGAGTTACAGGAGCTTCATTTAACCCTGCCAATGCTGGTATTGGAAGTATTAATTTAAAATACAACTTTACCAATACTTCAGGTTGTTCAGATTCTGCATCACAAATAGTAAAAATAGATTCTGCTATTGTGGTTTCCCAAACACCAATTGCTCCAATTTGCCAAAATGCAAACACAATTACATTAAGCGGAGGGTTACCTTCAGGAGGAAATTACTTTATTAACGGTGTTGCTAGTGCTGTTTTTAATCCATCTAATTTTAATCCTGGTTCCTACAATGTGAAATATGAAGTTACAACAGGGTGTGGAATTGATTCAGCTGTTTCTGCAGCTCAAGTTTTAAATACACCTACAGTAAATGCAGGGATAGATCAAATTATTGCAGCGGGCACTTCAGCCCAATTAAATGGCTCTGTTTCGGCTTTTAGTATGGCTAATGTTGGGGCGATTTGGCAGCCAGATACTTTGGTTCAAAATCCATTTTTGTTAAATTCTAACACAATTAATTTGGCTCAAACCTCAGGGTTGGTATTATTTGCAGCCGATACATTAACGGGTTGTTTTGCTACTGATACTGTATTAATAAGTGTAACAACAACCCCATTAACAGTTAATGTTATTGCAGGGCAGGATTCAGTTTGTGAGGGAGTAAGCGTGGTATTAAGTGCTACGGCAAATGGAGGAACGGGAAACTATAGTTACAATTGGTCGCCAATAAATTTAGTCAGTCCTTCAAATGTATCAAACCCTTCAGCTTTGGTGAATAATTCAGGTTATTTTAAAGTAGAGGTTACCGATGGTTTTTCATCTGCTACAGATTCTGTTTTTATTACCTCTCTTCCTAAACCAATTTCTACCTTAAGTATTGCCACAACTTATTGTGAAACAGATAGTGGAATTGCTTTAAGTGGAGGTTCTCCTTCAGGTGGTCTTTACCTAGTAAATGGAATCTTTTCTTCAACTTTTAGCCCGATTAATTTTGGTGTAAGTCAACAAACTTTAGGTTACCAAGTAACCAATTCATTTGGGTGTACAACAACAGCTCAGCAATTGGTTGATATTATTTCTTCTCCATCAGCATCACTATCAGGTTTTTTGCCGATTTGCAGCAATTCAAATCCTATAACTTTAACTGGCGGAAGCCCAATTGGTGGAACATATAAAGGTAATGGAGTATCTAATGGATTGTTCGACCCAACGCAAGTTTCTATTGGAAATCAAGCCATAAAATATGTGTACACCGCAGGAAGTTGTTCAGACTCTGCCACACAAAACATTTTGGTGGAACAAGCCCCTAGTATTTTTGCAGGTAATGATACTGCAATAACCTCTGGTGGTACAATTACATTTAACACAATTGCTTCAGGAAATAATTTAAGCTATTCTTGGTCTCCAGCCGCGCAATTGGTTTCAAGTAATATTGCAAATCCAACCACAGTAGCTTTAACCAATACAGCTTTGTTTAATGTAACTGTTGTCGATGGGGTAAACAACTGCTCTGCAAATGATGATATTTTGGTTAGCGTAGTTGGGGGTCCTCTATCCGTAAATGTTACTGCATCTGCAACCATCATTTGTTTTGGCGATTCGGTTACACTTAATGCGCTACCTTCTGGGGGTACAGGAAGTTACACTTACCAATGGAGCAACAGCACAAAGTTGAATAATGCCAATATTTTAAACCCTATTGCAACCATAGATTCATCTACCCAATTCTTTGTAACCGTTTCTGATGGTGTAAACAATGCCATATCTTCAATTGCCATAAATGTAAATCCTTTGCCAAATGTTAGTTTACCTGCTTTCGCCGATGTTTGTGAAGGTGACTCACCTTTTGTTTTAACTAGTGGAACACCAAATGGCGGATCTTTTGTGGGAGCCGGAATAAATTCAAATGTTTTTGATCCGGCTGCTGCCGGAGTTGGAGTTCATCCAATTGTTTATTCTTTTACAGATGCAAATGGTTGTTCTAATTCGGCCTCATCATCCATTCAGGTAAATGGAAACCCTCTGTTGTCAACTTCCAATAGTGCTAATATTTGCGATAATCAAAGTGCGATAGGATTAAATATTGTTTCTCCCTCAGGGGGAAGTTATTCTGGTTTAGGAATTACAAACGGTGTTTTTGACCCAAGTATTGGTGCTGGAAATTATGCTTTCACTTACAATTATGTTGATACAAATATGTGTTCGGCTTCATTAATAGATACTTTGGAAGTTAATGCTTCCCCAGTAATTGATGCTGGAATAAATCAAGTTATAAATACAGGATTTAATACCCAATTTTTTGCTTCTGTAACGTCGCCAGCCACTGGTTTTGTTTCAAGCTGGAGTCCGACAAACTTTGTGGTTTCTCCAAATAGTTTAACCTCACAAGTTGCAGGTATTACAGTGCCAACGCTTTACACCTTAACCGTAACGGATACAAACTCAGGATGTGTTTCAACAGATCAAATGTCAATTTCGGTAATTGGAGGACCACTATTTGTGAGTTTAAATGTTGATAACGATACTATTTGCGAAGGAGATACAGTAAACTTCAACTCATTAAGTGGAGGCGGTACAGGTATTTATAGTTACAGTTGGAACACAATTGCTTTGTCTAACGATACAATTGGAAATCCATTTGCCACACCTTCCATTTCTACAACTTACATTGTGACTTTAGATGACACTGTAAATTCAGTTTCTGATACAATTAATGTAGTTGTGTTAGCCAAACCACAAACTCAATTTAGTTTACCCGCTTCAATTTGTTCTGCCGATAATCCAATTTTGTTAAACCAAGGATTACCTGCAGGAGGCGCCTATTTTGGTAATGGAGTAAGCGGTAACTTTTTCGACCCTGTTTTAGCTGGAAATGGAAATTCAAAAGTTTATTATTTGCTTACAACTCCAAATGGATGTTCTAGCTTAGATTCATCTGCAATTACCGTAAATCCATCTCCAGCAAATGTTTCTTTATCGCTAGTAACAAGTGAAACCTGTAAAGATGGGAACTCATTTTTGTTATCAGGTGGAGCGCCAAGTGGAGGCTCTTACAGTTGGTTAGGCAACCAAAATAATTTGTTTAATCCTTTTGGCTTATCAGCTGGTAGTTATTCTGTAAGTTACCAAGTAACCAATGGTTTTGGTTGTTCAGCTTCAGCAATTGATTCTGTAAATGTGTTGCCAACCCCAACAATTTCATTAATAAGCTCAACAAATGTTACTTGTAATGGAAATGCTGATGGTGAAATTTCTATAGCTATTTCTGGGGGAACCTTGCCATATAAAACAATAATTTGGAGTACTGGAGCTCAATCTGTAACTACTTTGAGTAGTTTAGCAGCAAATAACTATTCAGTTTTTGTTGGCGATTCTTTTTCTTGCTCAGTATCACAATCTTATCAAATTACAGAGCCGAATCAAATTTTACTAAATACCTCAACAAATGATATATTTTGTAATGGTGATAATAATGGTGTAGCATCAGTTTTAGTTACAGGTGGAAATTCACCTATTTCTTTTGCCTGGTCGAACAACAAAATTGGGCCACAAATTGATAGTTTAGCTAGTGGATTTTATACAGTTTCAGCAACTGATGCTAAAGGTTGTTTAGACAGCGCCACTGTTCAAATATTTGAGCCAAATATGTTGACAGGATTCTTAAATTCATTTCCGGTAAGCTGCTTTGGTAAAAATGATGGTTCTGCCCAAATTTCTGTAATTGGAGGAACAACGCCTTATAATTATTTATGGGAAAGTGGAGCCCAAACAAACAATGCAACAAAACTGTCTGGTGGTTACCAAAATATTACCGTAACAGATACCAACAATTGTTCTTTTATTGATTCGGTTCTTGTTCAAGAACCACCAAAAATTAATATTGGAATTTTTGCCATTGGCAATACTTCTTTTTGTGCTGGAGGCTCAGTATTTTTAAATGCAAACCCAACTAATTATCCAACTTATCAATGGAAATTAAATGGGGTGAATATTTCAAGTGCAACTGCACCAGTAATTAACGCTTCGCTTCCTGGTAATTATTCAGTTTCTGCAACAGATTCAGTTGGTTGCTCAGCCACCTCAACTGTAACACAGGTAACTGTAGCCCCTCAACCTCAAATAGTATTTACCGGTGTAGCTGGTGATTATTGTGAAAATGGTGACACAGTTCTAATATTTGCTTCGCCAAGCGGAGGTAACTTTAATGGACCCGCTGTATCAAACAATGTTTTTATTCCTAACCAATTAAATACAGGAACTTACCAGTTAAAATATACTGTTACAGATACCAATGGTTGTACAGATTCCGCCAATAAAAGAGTTGATATCAGGCCTGCTCCTCAAATTGGAGGTTTGTTAGGCCCAACTATGGTTCAACCGGGCAATAGTTACACTTATGCAATTAATGCCACCAATGGTTCTCAATACTTTTGGAGTGCCACAAATGGAGTAATTGGTTCAACAACAAACAACCTTTCGAATATTACATGGGGAACAGCAGGTACTGGAGAAATTCAAGTGGTTGAATCTAACTTTTTTGGATGTCTGGATACTGCTAAATTCTTTATTAGCATAGGCATACAAATAGGTACAGAAGAATTTGTAAAAACCAGTGAAGTAAAGGTTTATCCGAACCCGGCAGAAGACCAAATTAATTTGGTTTTTGAAACCATTAAATCAAACAACGGAATTGTAAATGTCTACGCAAATAATGGAAGATTGGTTTTTAACAAAACCATAAATGCATCACAATTAATTAATGGTTATAGTTTGGATGTTTCTACTTGGTCTTCAGGTATTTACCTGATTACACTTCAGTCAGATGATATAATTCATAAAATACCTTTGGTAATTAGGTAGGTTACTTTGCCACCATTTTTTAATTTTAACGCTCAAATTTCAACAAGCAAGCATGCCTGATAAAATAAATAGATTAGAGAAGAAGATTGAAGAAGCTTTATTAGGTGGAGGTCAAAAAAGAATTGATTCACAGCATAAAAAAGGAAAACTAACAGCTCGCGAAAGAATTAACCTTTTGTTAGACGAAGGTTCTTTTGAAGAATTGGGAATGTTAGTTCAGCACCGTTCTGTAAACTTTGGTCTAGACCAACAAAGGTTTTTGGGTGACGGAGTTGTTACTGGATATGGTACTATAGCTGGAAGATTGGTTTATGTTTTTTCTCAAGACTTTACCGTTTTGGGAGGATCCCTTGCTGAAGCTCACGCTGAGAAAATTGTAAAAATTATGGATTTGGCCATGAAAAATGGCGCTCCGGTAATTGGATTAAATGATTCTGGAGGAGCAAGAATTCAAGAAGGTGTAGTTTCATTAGGCGGTTATGCTGATATTTTTTATAGAAACACAATTGCATCAGGAGTTGTTCCTCAAATTTCTGCCATTATGGGCCCATGTGCCGGCGGTGCAGTTTATTCGCCTGCCTTAACCGATTTTATTTTTATGGTAGAAAATACTTCTTACATGTTTGTTACTGGCCCAAATGTGGTTAAAACAGTTACCAACGAGGAGGTTTCTGCCGAAGATTTAGGTGGAGCATCAGCTCATTCATCAAAAAGTGGAGTTACCCATTTTGCATTTCCAAACGAAGTAGAAACTATAAATGGCCTGAAAAGACTGATGTCTTATATTCCTCAAAATTGTGAAGAGGAACCACCATTTGTTCCTTATGAATCTAAGGATGAAATAAGACCTTTATTAAATGATATTGTGCCAGATAATCCAAATCAACCTTACGATATTAGAGAAGTAATTGAAGGTGTTGTAGACGATAGTTCGTTTTTTGAGGTAAAAGAAAATTTTGCAGGAAACATAGTTGTTGGATTTGCAAGATTGGCTGGCAGGTCTATAGGAATCGTAGCTAATCAACCTGCTGTTTTAGCAGGATGTTTAGATGTAAATGCCTCTAAAAAAGGCGCTCGATTTGTAAGATTTTGCGATGCATTTAATATTCCGCTTCTCGTTTTTGAAGATGTACCTGGTTTTTTACCTGGCACCGACCAAGAATGGAATGCCATTATTACCAATGGTGCTAAATTATTGTATGCCTTTTGCGAAGCTACTGTACCCAGAATTACAGTAATTACAAGAAAAGCTTACGGCGGAGCTTATGATGTGATGAACTCAAAACATATTGGGGCAGACATGAACTATGCTTGGCCAAGCTCAGAAATTGCTGTAATGGGAGCCAAGGGTGCTGCTGAAATAATTTTTAGAAAAGAAATAGCTGAGGCTGAAGACCAAGCAGCAAAACATAAAGAAAAAGAAGACGAATATGCAGAGTTATTTGCCCACCCGTATAACGCAGCTGCAAGAGGATATGTTGATGAAGTAATAAAACCAGACCAAACCCGGGCCAAATTAATAAGGGCCTTTAAAATGCTTGAAAATAAAGTTGATAACCTACCTAAAAAGAAACACGGGAATATTCCTCTATAGTAAGAAGTTAATATTCATTTATTTTTTACTAATTTCTTCATGTGGTTTTGGCCAGGTGCAAGAATTAGTAGATAGTTTAAAGCAAACTGTTAAACTAAAACAAGGCGAAGAAAAAGCTCTAATTCTTTCAGACCTTTGCTGGTATAATCGTGCTATAAGCTTCGATTCTGCCAGAAAGTATGGAAGGCTTGCCTTAAACTTTGCCTCAAAATTCAATACGATAAAGGGATTGCCCAAGCGTATAACGATTTAGGCATAATATTTATTGATATTGCTAATTATAACAAGGCCTTAAGCTTATTCGATAGCTCATTAGCTATTAGGCAAAAACTAAACGATACTTTAGGAATTGCGGCACTTTACAACAAAATTGGTATAGCACATCAAAACAAAAGAGACTTACCCGAAGCATTAGAAGCTAGTCTTAAAGCTTTAAAAATTTACGAAGAAAAAAATCTTCCTTTTTATGTAGCTTATTGCCTAAACAACATTGCCATTTTATACCACGACCAAAGCAACTACCAAAAATCAATTGAGTATCACAAAAAGGTGGTAAAATATCGCAAAGAGCTAAATGCCGATTATGATTTGGGAGCATCGTATCATAACCTCGGTAATGTACTTTATGGAAACAAAAATTACCAAGAAGGCTTAGCGTATTATGATACTGCATTATCGGTTTTAACCAACTTTAAAGATAAAGAGGGGTATTCTGCTTGTCTTTCGAGTATGGGTTCGGCTTATTACCAACTAGATGAAACTAGCAAAGCTTTGAAATACCTAAAAGAAGCATACTCTCTAAAAAAAAACTAGGAAATAAAACTACAATTACACCTACGCAAGTAAACTTAGCCAAGTGTTATACCAGATTAGGTAATTATAAAAAGGCTAAACCGATGTTAGACTCAGCTTTGGCTACTTCAAAAAGCTTGGGAATAAAAGAGCATACCAAGCAGGCCTACTTTGCATTATCTGAGTATTAACCGGCAACCGGCAACTATAAAAAAGCACATGAAAGTATTCAGTTTTATACATTGTATAGCGATTCTATAATCAATGAAAACGTAAACCAAACAGTTGCATAAATGCAAACCAAGTTTGATACTGAAAAAAAGGAGCAAGAAATTGAAAAACTTTCACAGGAAAAATTAATTCAAGAACTAGTAATTCAAGAAAAGAATAACCAAATATTAATTACCGTATTGGGCCTTATTTTGGTAATAATTTTCTCTGTAGTATTCTACTAACTTTATCGCATTAAGCAAGATAGAAAATTGAGCGCAGCTTTATTGGAAGAGCAGAAAAAAGGCTTAAAAGCAGTTATTTTGGCAACAGAAAACGAAAGGCAAAGAATTGCCAAAGATCTGCTTGCTGGAATCGGGCAAACCTTATCAGGAATTAAATTGGGGCTTTCAAAATTTACAGCTGATTTGCCAAATGATAACCAAAAAGAATACTCAAATATTTTAAATTTTGTTGATGAGGCTTGCACTGAAGTTAGGGCAATTTCTCACCAAATGATGCCCAAGGCTTTAAAAGAAAATGGATTAGTCTCTGCCATTGAAGACATGTTAAACAAAAGTTTAGCCATTTCAAAAGTTGAATATTCTTTTAACCAAATTGGATTAGATGAAGGAAGGTTTGATGAAGTACTTGAAATAGGCCTTTTTAGAATTACACAAGAGTTAATTAACAACATCATAAAACATTCAGGTGCTACTAAAGTAGATGTGCAAATAAGTAAAACCCAAAAGCATTTGGTACTTTTAGTTGAAGATAATGGTAAAGGATTTAAATTTGATGAGAAGAGAGATGGTATTGGTTTAATGAATATGAAAAGCAGGGCCAATACTTTTAACGGAGAAGTAAATTACGAAACAGAGTTAAACAAAGGCACCGTAGCCACTATTAGAGTTCCATTGCATGATTAAGGAAATAAGAATTTTAATTGCAGATGATCATCAGATTGTTTCGGATGGACTAAAGAATATTCTAAAAGATATTGAAGGTCTTAAGGTTGTTGCCTCTGCTTCTAATGGTGAAGAAGCTGTTGAAATTTGTAAAACCTTAACTATTGATATTGTTTTGATGGATATTGATATGCCTAAATTAACAGGCATTGAGGCCACAAAACTTATCAAAGCTCAATTTAGTAATATTAAGGTTTTGGTGCTTTCTATGCACAACGAAAAAGGCGTAATTCAAAATGTGGTTGATGCTGGCGCAGATGGTTATTTGTTAAAAAACACCAACCAAAACGAATTAATTAACGCCATTAAAAAGATTTGCGAAGGCGAAAAATTCTTTTCTTCAGATGTTACCATGACTTTGCTGAGCAAGGGAGGAGTTTCAGACTCTAACGAAGACAAAGAATTGGTTGAGTCTTTAACAGAAATAGAAATTGAAATTTTAAAATTAATTTCTGAAGGATTATCTAACAAAGAAATTGGCGATCAACTATTTATTTCGTATCGCACGTTAGATACACACCGTACCAATTTAATGAAGAAGCTTAATGTACACAAAATGCAGGCTTAATTAGATTTGCCCTAAAAACAAGTTGGTTTAAAAATCATCATCAAAGATAATTTCAGGTTTTTTGGTTTTATCATCGGGGTTTTCGAGTGCTTTTTTAATTAGCTTCTTAAGTTTTCCATCTTCTTTTTTAACCGTATCAGCAGGTGATTCAGGCAAACTAGTATCAGGTTGCGATTCAAACTCATCCCAAATAATTTCAAATTCTTTTTCTTCGACTGGTGTAGTAGTTGGGTCTCCAGAAAATTCTTGTTTTAAAATTTGTTTTATGGTTTCTTTTTCTTGTTGCATTGTGGCTTTGCTTGCTTCACGTTTTTTACGTTTGTCCCATTGCATTTCAAAGTCATCAACATTGCCCAATATTTTGAGGTAAATTATTTTACCACCAAGTCCATCATCTTCAATCTCGCCAAATTCTGTTTGGTTTTTGGCATCCTTCATCATCAAGTCTCTCAAATCAAAATTTAGCGAATAGTCGATATCATTATTGAAGGAGTGAGTGCCTTCTAATTCAATATTCATGGCAGTAGATTTCACTTTCATGCTTGGTATTGTAATTACCTCGTTGGTGAGGTTAAAAGTGTTGTTTACGTTAGAAAATTGAATGTTTTTAATGCGTTTTCCAAACTCATCGGTATTTATCAATCTTTTTAAAACAGATTGGGTTTTAAAGTACTCATTAATGTCTGCCAAACCTTCGAAGTTTATCAATCTACCATCATCAATATTAAGGTCAACCACGGCATTTAACGATTTATAATCTGGGTCGAATTTGGTATTCATAATACCAGAAGCACTGTAACTTGCTGTTGCTTTTCCTCTTAGGTGGTCTGCCCTAATGTAGGTTTGGTTAAAGTTATCGAAGCTTTTAAAAAGCTGGACTATTTCAATGTTTTTGATGGTTCCGGTAGAGGAGAAGGTGAGGTTTTGGTCGGCCAAAGGGACTAGTTTGAGGTTAGCAAAAAGCCAACCATTCATGGTTTTTAATTTTAAGTTAGAAGCTTTTATTAAGCTTGGAGAAATCAACAAATCACTCGTTGCAGAATCTGAGGTGAAGTTGCCATACACAAAGTTTAATATTGAGGTTTGAANGTTGGCTGCAATGTTTGAAGGAAAAAAAGTNCCTGCTTCTTCATTACCATTTGAGGGCAAAAGCAAATCTTCGAAAACAAACTTTTTTGAAGTTAAACTGCCTTTTACCAAAAGCTTTTGGTTGCTGTTAAAAATAAATTGCCAAAGATTAATTATTGAGCCTTTAAATTGAGCATCGCTAAAGTTCCGGTTGGTTTCTAATGAATCTAAAATTAATTTATTGCCGCTTAAGTTTCCATACGCGTAGGGTATTCGTAATAAATCGTTTGGCGCAATTTCATAAGCAAAGGCTTCTGCTGAAAAGTTTAAATTTTCAAATTGTAACTTTTCCAAATCAGGTGTTTCAAAATTCCATCGCCACAAAGGCCAAATAACTTTGCCCTTAAAAATTACATTGGCGTTAAATTGTGGTAGGCTATCGTAATTCATGAAAGAAAGCCCATTTTTTATGGAAGCACGGCCTTGCAACTTGGCTGTAAATTTGGGTGCTTCGAGGTTTTCAATCAAACCTGAGCCTCTAATTTGGCCTTCAGAAAATGGGAAATAGATTGAATCTAAAACTACTTTTCCTTTGACAATATTTCCTTTCCAATCGGGCTTTAAAGTTCCCTTTGCATAAATATTGTTTAGTTTTTCGGCCCCTTTTTGAAGCAATACCTTGCCTTGCTCTAAACTAAAGTTTAATAGGTAGGTTGGCGCTGCATTTTTTGGGTTTGAGTGAATGGTGAATTTTAAATCTACAATTCCATCTGCCTCAAAAGGATCAAGCGAGTTTGCCCATTCTTTAGAGTAAAGACTTAAAGCATTTTTTAGTTGTAATTTGTTGCCAACCACAATCAAATCATAATCAGATTTTTCTACTTTACCAGCTACATTTATGCTGTGTAGCTTATTTAAGATCAGCTCATTTTGATTGAATGTATAGGTTTCGTTTTCAGTATCAATACCTAAATTGATATCAATATCTACAGAGTTAAAGTTTAGTGGGTTTATTGAAGGTTGTTGGTAAATTAAGTTTTTTAATTCGCCCGAAAGGGTTAAAGCATAATTGGTTTGAGAGAATTTTCCTGTAGCCTTTAAATCAATTACATCACCCTCAATATTAAGGCTATTATTTTTGTCTGAATAGTTAATGTTAACCTTTTCAATAAAAATTTCGGTTAACTCAAGTTTAAAGTTTTTGCTTGTTGTATCGGCATTTTGTTTATAGATGTTGTAGTTGCCAACACCTTTTTCGTTGAATTTTATTTTACTTTTTCCTTCAATAATGTGTACTTTTTTAATGGTGTAAATACCATTGTAAATGTCCATTACATTAAAGTTTAGCTTTAGTTTTTTTGCAAAAACAAGCGTATCGGGCTCACCCATAGAAATAAAGCTTTCGCTAATGAGTACATCGTAAAAATCTAAACTGGCGTATGGAAAGGAAGAAAAAAGAGAAAGCTCTACCGCACCAACATTTACAGGAGTTGAAAGCTTTTTGTTGAGGTTGGTGATGATTGCGTTTTGTACAATTGAATCGTATTTTTTGGCAATAAAATATCCGCTTACCCCAAATAGGGTAGCCAAAACCAACAAAATAATGAATAGTCTTTTAAGCCAAAGCATAAATCGCAATCAACCTGCGAAGTTATAAACGGCATGAGGTGGTTAAAATTGGTTTTGAGTTAATCTTTAAACAACCAAAGATTGATAAGCTTTATTATTAATCTTTTTGGAACAAAAGTGTATTGCCAAAATCATCTTCAAGTTTTAACTCTTCTGTGGTAAGTTTTAAAATATTAAACTCAACATTGGTAGTTGATGTTTTTATTTTCAACTCTTGCTTTTTGTTTGAAAAAGCGCATTTTTTTACCAAAAGTTCTTCTGTTGGTCCTATAGTGTCATAAACCAATGCTTTTGCAGAAGATGTTTTGCCATAATTTAACCTGTAGGTTGTTTGGGTAGTTCTTTCTTTTAACTCAAAATCGCCTTCAAATTCCCAAAAGTTATTTTCTTTCTTAAGATAAGTTTCGTAAACATAAATATCTACTGGTGCATAATAGCTAGGTAATTTAAAATAACCGATACTGTCCATTATGGTCTCAGTTTTAGCATCATTTATTTCTACCAAACTCCATGTGCCAACTAATCGGTTTGTTTTAGATTTTAGGGTTATTCCTTCGTTTTCTTCATATTTTGAACAGCTCGCAAAAAGTGCTGCAAGGATTAATATTTTTAAATACT
>JGI20154J14316_10001864_pt1 | contig 18246 bp, 18 predicted proteins | sample COG_04_FD_14316 | JGI IMG/M metagenome (IMG submission 14316) | reverse complement strand
AGCTTTTTTTGTTTACAATTGCCACGGGATGTGGCGCAGCCTGGTAGCGCACACGCCTGGGGGGCGTGGGGTCGCAGGTTCAAATCCTGTCATCCCGACTTTTAATCTTATTAAGTTATTGATTTAGAAGAGATTAACGTCTCTTCTTTTCTTTTACCCCCCACATAACCCCCCAAAATCAAAATAAATAGTTAATTTTAGGAGTATGAAAATTACTTTGAAATTAGAAAAAAGAAATAAAGATTCCGAAGGAAGAGTTCCCATATTCATCAGATTAAGAGATGATAATTCAGAAACAAGCATCAATTCTGGAGTAAGTGTTGATGAAAAGAACTTCAAAAATGGAGTTCTAAAAAGTAGAGTTGATAACTACACCTCTAAAACAAGGATTCTCAATTCATCGATAAGTGAAATAGAGAGTATTATTAGTTTTATTAAGGAGGATGGTAAAGAACCCAATCCTCCACTAATCAAAAAATTATACTTAGAAAAAAGAGAATCTAAAAAATTTGATACACCTAAACCAAACAAAACATTCTGGAAGTCATTTGAAGAATGGGTTAACACTAAGAGAGGTAAAAGTAGGGGTTATACCAAAACACTTATTACTCTTGAAAATAGATTAAGAAATTTTGAATCAGAAAGAAAAATTCCTATCACATTTGATTATGTAGTTTCTAAAACAATAATTTTTCAAAGTGAGTTTGAAAACTTTCTATGGGAATCTAAGAAACTATCAAACAACTATATAAACAAGTTATATGGTAATTTAAGTTCCTTTTTATTTTTCTCATTTCAACTTGGTTACATCAATAGAAAACCTAAGATAAACCTTCTCTCTGAGTTAGATATAGATGAGAAAATTTACCTAAGAACCGATGAGGTTATTAAGTTGTTTAATTCTATTAAATGGGATTATACAGAAGGAAAAGATTACTCAAAAAACCCACACATTTATATTGTAGAACAAAAACTATTAGGAGTTAGGAGTGATGAGTTTGGTGAGATTCTTAAACTCACAAATTGGGAGGTTGTAAAAGATATATTTCTATTCCTTAATTCGGTAGGATGCAGATATTCCGATATCCCGTTTTTCAAGGTTAATGATTTTAACTTTGATCGTGATACTCAGATTATCGAATGGATACAACAAAAAACAGATAAAACTAATAGAGTTCCATTGAATGACATTAGTGGATTCGTTTTTAAAAAATATAGTAGTGGGAAGAAACTACAACAAAACCTCTTCCCCACTCTTTCAATCCAAAAATTCAATAAACATCTAAAGTTACTCCTTAAAGACATTAAGTTCAATCGATTAGTTACAAAACCAAAGAAGGTAGGTTCTGAAGTAATAAATACTGAAGAAGTTAAGTTATGGGAAGTGATATCATCACACTCCGGAAGGAGAGGGTTTGTAAAAAATCTAATTGATTTAGGAACTATGGATTACCAAACAATTATGAAATTATCCTCTCACAGAACTTTCTCTCAGTTCTCAAAGTACGTTTCAGTGATAAACGAAGATTTACTAAAGAGTAGGAAACTATATAGTTTAGTTGATGATAGCAAAGGGAAATCAGTAGATGATAAAATGATGAAGGAGTTCAAGAAACTCTCAGAAGAACAAAAGAAAATGATTTTGGGTGTAACAATGGGTATTAATAAAACATAATACAACTCCAATAGAATCCTAATACACTTTAATAAACAACGAATAAAGAGTTTTAAGGAACTTATTAATGAATATCTAACACTTGATAATCTCTACAGAAAAGGACAGGGGAGAAGAACGGATTTAACTTCTGTTAAATCTAACATAAGTTAAATTTCAAAGGAGAACACCCTGCTCCATTCCCTGAAGAAATCATAACCCTACCCACTCTTCAAACTTCCAAAGAGTTTGAATTAGTTTTAGACCCTTTTATGGGTAGTGGAACTGTTGGAAGGGTTTGTGATAAGTTTAATAGATGTTTTGTGGGTTATGATTTGAGGGGGTATAACTAATAAATTATAACTCATTATTAGCTGGAGGAAGATTTCCTGAACTTTTTAAAAACTTAGTTAGTATTTCTTTTTCAAGAAGTTCAGGTGTATAGTATTCTCTATGATTATCTGATACATGAAAACAATGTATTTTTAACTTAGAGTAACATATTTTTTCTTCATAAGCATCGTACTGATATTTTATCTTGGATTGTTCACCCCCATTCTTTCCTTTTGGACCATATCTAAACTCAAATCGTTTATCTCCATCTTTAACTGACTCACAAAATCTATATGGAGTATATCTATAATCTCTTTTATCAAAAGTGCCTGAATTAAAAATAACTTTTTCCTTACCTCTTTTGAATTTTCCAGTCATTCCAACATAAATTAAGTTATCGAGAGAACTATCATCATTTTCCCAAATCACATATACCCCACTCTTTTTGGGCCATTCTATCTTTTCTTTTTTACAATCTATTTCAGAAAAAACAACTTTAGATTTAAACTGTTCAACTAATGAATTATAGTCTTTAATGAATTGTTCTTTGGTGTAATCAATAGTGTGTTGTATCATATCTTTAATTTCTTCTCTTGTAAAATCTATTTCATCTTCAATAAAATCTAAAGTTTCCTCCATATTATAACTGAGACAGTATTGATCATATACATATTCCAACATTGTTTCTGTGTAACTCATAAATATTAATTTTAAACTACTTCATAATTTCATTTTTATAAACTTAATTTACAAAAATTATAACAAATGTAAAATCGTATAACACAGAGTAACATAAAAACAACTTAATATCCTGTCATTTTACATAGGGAGAAATAACTAACTCCGATATAAAAACCACTCCACAGAGTAACAGTTTTATAATACACAAATAATGTTTATATTTGTTTAAACAAAATAAATAATATGGAATTAAAGATAAAGTGTTTAGAAAATTGGAAAAAACCACCGAATTACTCAACGACTTTTCAATATGAAGAATATAAGATTTTATTGGACTATAATTATGATAAAGACGAGTGTTATGTTAAAGTCAATGATAAACAACATATCGAGGGAAATAACGAAACTTTAGATAAACTTGTAGATGGTTTATCAAATAGTATGGTTGGACTAAGTTGGGAAGATTGTGAAATTGGAGAAGAACTTACAGTTAATCCTAATCATTTATAAAATTATAACACACATAAAACCGTATAACACAGAGTAACATAAAAATTAACTCCAATAGTTGAATAAAAGTCTTTCAAGTTGTTTTAGACTTATTTTTTCCCTTTCTGATTTTTCAATCATCTGTTTCCAATAAAATTCTAAATTCTCTCTATTGTTTCTTAAATCATTACCTTGAATATTATTAAATCCACTTCTTATAACATCATCAAAAATCGGTAGAGTGTAATCTTTCAACTTATTATATAACCAAAATCTGACATGTTTTGTGGAAAATGATGTATTAAAACCATATAATTTATGAGATTCAAAAGTCCATTTTGAAACTGTTTGAACCCAATCACCATCTTTTTCAAAATTAAGACACCTTTCAACTAATTTCCTATAGGTTTCAATATCAAAGTTTTCATCAAATCCACCTCTTCTTACATAAATTATCTTTCCCATCTTTCCTCCAAAATATTGTATTTTATGAAAGATTTCTATTATTTCTTCAGGAGAAGGTTTAGAATTTTTGAAAGAACTTGTTCTTTCAAATAAATGTTTTTCTAATTCACTTATTTTTTTAAACTCAAGTCCTTTTTGGTCAAGAATTGATTTATGAAATCCCCTCTTTCCTAGAGTAGTTCTCATAGTTCTTACAGATAAATTTTCTTCAATTAGATCATCACTTAAAGGAGGATATCCAGATTGTCGATAATCTATATCAGGGAATTTTAAAGTTTGATTCATCCCCATTCGTTTTTCCCTTATTTTGGATTTTGTATTTTTTTTATGTTTGACTTCCTTACCTGAATCGTCAATTTTATTGACAGTCATATACATTGTTTTACCATCAATTAAGACCTTCTCACTGTTTATTATTTTCTTATTGAAGAATCTTCTTATTTCACTTTTAGACTTTAACACCTTCAAGGGTTTATCCATAATTCAATTTTATATAAACTTAATATACAAAATTATAACACAGGTAAAATCGTATAACACAGAATAATATAAAAACCAACAATTTTATAATACATCGTGTTATAAGGGAAGAGTTTAAAGCACTGGTTTACATGTAGTTAAAGGATTGATTCGAGTCCCGTCCATACCTCAAAAATAATCCCATATTCAATATAAGTTAAATGCTTTGAACTGAAATAATGTTTTTTTTAGGAAACTTTTTTTCAATTTTATAAATCACTTCTAAAATACCTTCTTCTCTATAGTTGAGTTTACTTATAGATTTTAAAAAACTACCATCTTTAAAATTAACTTTAACAGACCATTTTTTTTTCATAAAACCAATTATTTAAGTTTAAAATTAAATAATTCCATAATCCTCAGATCATCTATTAATTAGGATTAATAGTCATTATTGTTCTTTTTTGTAGTACTCGAAAGAGTATGTTATAAATCACCCAGGACCAATTACAAATATTTCATAACCCTCATATCACTATAAACTAAAGATTAAGTTAGATCATAAATTATTCTATAGTTATAGGATCCCCTCCGGACGATGAACATAACTTAACATAAAACGATTTGCTTTTACCGGATTCAAAATCAAGATGATCAAGACGCTCTCCTTTGTAAGTAAGTCCCGATATTAGTTCGAAATCACCTATGGAAGTCTCTACGCATTTAGCTACATAAGAAAAATCTTCTGGATTTGGAGGATCTTCACTACTAACGTTATAAGTTAAACAAGATCCTTTATATTCATTGATAATTAACAAAGTATTTTCATAATCATTAGAATTTTCTGGGTCTAAACAAGGTGCGTTGTCCCATATATCATCATTACATTCTACAGTATGTTCTTGGTCAATATTATTGATTTTAAGAAAAACGTTATCATTATCGAAAAGGTCAGAACATTCAAAGTCACATTCTACATCTTCAATCAACATTTCTTCAACTTCATACGGGTCATCAAACTTAACAGCCATGTCAAAATCATCTCCACTTATGTTCTTTGCCTTTATGTGACATTCCCATCCATACAATTCCACTTTATAATCTTTCATAATTAATTTTTAAATATCAACATACTAACTTTTTAAAAAACATAAAAAGATATTACCCTTCAAATATTAATGAATATCTAACACTTGATAATCTTTACAGAAAAGGACAAGAGAAACGAACCGATTTAACTTCTTTTAAATCTAACATAAGTTCAACAAGAAATATTATTTCTAAAGAATTAGGAATATCATCTTCTCAACTAAAAAGGTTGGTTTATATATACAGAATGATGGTAAAATCAAATTTATTCTTAACTTTCATGAGTAAATTTCAATCACTTAAATCATGACTTTTTTTGAATTCATTAATCAAGTAATTATAATAATTAACAATCTTACCATCTCTTTTTGGATTGGTGTTATAATTATTTCTCCGATTTTCATGTGGTTTGAGGAAATAATGCAAACATTAATAACAAAAATTCTTTTTCTTGTTTTTGTTAGATTTCCAAAAAGATATAATTCACTTCAAAAGATTTTGGGTTTTAATGATGGAGAAAAATACTTGGAACTTCAAGAATTACACGACCCTTATGAAAAGAAAAAAACAATTTCAGAGAAATTAAAAATAAGTGAAGATTTTTTAGATGAAACAAGAGGATCGATGTTTGCTTACAACGAATTAAGTAATATTATTTTAGGAAAAGTAGTAGATGACTCATTGAAAGGAATTACAACAGATGACAACTATTTTGACTATGACTTAATCTATAAACAGGATTACTCAATTAAAGAACTTAAAGAACTTAATAACTCTAAAATTTTAATAACCAAAGAGGAGGGTAATAGATTATTTAAAATTTCAAAAAGATTTTCAAACAATAAAATAAGGAAAAGAGTTTATCGTGAAAGTCCAATTGTTAAATTACCTGAGGAATTCATAGAATCATTCAAAACAAAAATGAAGGAAGTTGAAGGACATTTTTTAGAAAATGTAGAAATGTATTTATTTCAAAGAAAACTTAAATTAAAATGGACTGTATTTAAAACAATTATTTTCATACCATTTATGTTTTTTCTTTCAGAACTTATCGAAGAGATAATCACTTTCTTTGAATTATTTTAAAAATATTAAAAAACATCGTGTCCCCTGTTAATGTCTACGTTTATTTTAACATCTACATCAGCAAAACCCCAGAAACCTCTTTCATAATCTAAACCAACTGAGTCTTAATTGAGTTTAACTAAAAATCATTTCACTGTTTACAACAACCTCATCTTTTAAATCTAACTTCTGTTAAATCTAACAGAAGTTGAATTAGTTTTAGACCTCTTTATGGTTAGTGGAACAACTGGAAGAGTTTGTGATAAATTAGGAAAGGGTTTTGAGGGTATAAGTGTAGCCTATTTGTATCAAGTTTATATCCTATTTTAATTGTATTTCCAGTATTAGTAATCATTTAAAATAAGTTTTGTTAGACTATCATAGGTTGTTAAAGGAATTAATACAAAGGGGTTATAAAACCATAATTTATTTGAACACTTGGAGTTAAGTCCTTACCCTCAGTTGGTTCTTGGTTCTTCCAAAGAGGAACTCCTACCATTCTATTTGCTGATAATTAGGACCCAATCACAGAGTACATGATTTTTCCTTTTTTAAATGTTTCTGGAGTAAAGTAATGATTCGATTTATTTACTTCTTTCGTTAAAGTAAATTTTTCTGGGAATGAATTATTTATAAAGATCCCATCCCTTCTTTATGTTAGACTCAATTTCAGAAGTGAATATTTCATGTATCTGTTTCTCGTTATTTGAGACTTTAATATCTCTTGTAAGTTTGTCTGCACGAGTTGGTGAGTAATCAATTTTATAAAAAACATAGGATGGGTAGGTCTCCAAGTCTGAATTTGTTTTCCATATAAAAAATTTTTTAACAGTTTGAATCCCTTTAGTTACTTTGACGTAAACCTCTTTTTTGATCAAAGTACTAGGTGCTTTTTCGATCGCTACGTCTTTGACATTGGCAAGTTCTATAAGACGAGTAACTTGACTTAATCCAACTTGATCTGAAGATACTTTTTTGTCTTCACGTATTCCACAAAATACTGGAGAAATCAAACTTACAGAAGGACTGTTTAGTGTTTTTTTGTAGCAGTTATCTTCAAATTTTAATACAGACTTCTGAATTAGTTGATCTGAATTTTTATTAATAATATCTACTGCCTCAATTTCAATAACCAACTCTGGTTTTATGAAAGTAAAAGGGATCTTAGATCCCGAGGCTTCAATTATATTAGAAGTAACTTTTAGTGGTTCTAATTGTTTAACCAATGTTTCTCTTTGATCAATAGAAAACCCACCACTCACTTTTCCAACTATCAAATAATTATTTTCGGGGGTTATCAATCCAAAAAGAAATTCTTTTAGGAGTGTGAAGTTTTGAGAATACCCTAGTGAATATCCAAGTATAACGAAATCAAAAGTTAATTTTGGTTTGATTTTAAATATAGGTCCATTAAACCCTTTGACAATTAATCCTTCTTGGTTTTGATTGTTCACTCGGTCCTCGAACTCGGCTTGAATATCTTTTCTCGAAACCACTTCGATTTCTTCAACAGGGTGTATTTTTTCTCCCTTTGAGAATAAGGATGAAATTAATTTTCTTTTTTCTTCCCAATCACCAAATTCAAATACATTATCTCCATTAGATATAATATCAAAAACCGCAATTTTTATAATTGATTTTGGGTCTGAAATGTTTTTTACTAAATCAAAGGATCTTGATCTTTCACTTTCTTTATAATTATATATTTCACCAACAAAAATTCCTGATTCTGTTTCTAAAAGATTTGTTATCTGCAAGATTAAGTCGGGTCTATCAAAAAGTTCCCCATTAAAATTTGAGATCATTAAATCTGTCTCATTTTTAATTATAAAACACAAATGACCATCATGTTTTGTAGATATATGATACTTTTCACAATCAAATATCCGTGTCAAAATTTCGTCACCTCGAACTGGAATGTACTTACTCGCTTGATTAGATTTATAAGACCTAATTATTTCTTTAGTCTGAGTATCAATCATTATTAATAGATTTATATTCCTGATTTGATAAATGAAGTATTAAACAATAAGATCCATCAGAAATTTTTCCTTCCAAAAACCCTCGATATGGTTTTCCTCCATCGTTAAATACAATTGGATCGTTTCCTTTTCCTGCTCCAATAACCATGAAAGAGTTTTTCTCTTGGAGTTTTTTAGAAATATTAAACAGAAAATCAAAGGTTAAACCATTGATGTGTTTTATTTGGTACTTGGAACTTAATACAACCTTATTGTACAACTTATCTTTTGGGATGTACTTTCCTGTCCACTTCAAAAAATGTTCTCCAGAAATGTTTGCGTCTAAAAAAACCGGATCTCTTGATTCTACTAACTCTCCTTTTGGATTGAATACATTTTCTATAACTTCAACATTATAAACAGCTTCTGTGTTTTTGTCTGTGTAAATCCGATCTGTTTTACCTATAAATTTTCCGAAAAGTTCGAAATCAATATCAGCATCTTCTTTTAAAAGGACTTCGGAATGAGCATTATAATCTTCCTGAGTTGGATTTTCTTTTGAAATAAGATTATCAATACTATATTCTTTGGAAGATTTAATAACCTTTTTGTTTTTAGGTTTCTCTCCGTTTTCTAGTGCTAGATAAATACTGCTTTTCTTTGACACTGATTTGAAAGTAATTTCAGCATCTCTATTGTTCTCGTCTTCTATTTTTATATATCGTATCATGCTTAAAACATTGAAAAGTCTAATTCATCATCAATTTCAACTTCATCTTCATCTATATCTTCAATTGAAATATTACTTAAGTTTAAAAACTCAAATTCATTTTGATTTCCTACTGCAATAAAAAACTCACTCCCCTTTGAAATTATAAATGCATCATCCCCTTCATAGTCTTCCCTGTAATTAAATACAAATTCATATACCTCGTCATTTGAAAATTTTAATTTCCATTGATCTAAATCTTCAGAATCAATCTGTAATTGATAAATTGATTTAATAGAAGAAGATAAAAACACCTCTAAATCAACTTTTTTACACTCATTTAAAACGGAAAACAAAGAAGGAACTTTTTCTACTTTATCCCCATTAAGGTTAAATCCAATAAGTTGGGATCTTGAAACAGAATTACCTTGATCATCTAACAATATTTGTCCAATAGATCCTCTAGGTAAAATAACAGATCCTTCATAGAGATCAGATAGACTACAGACATCTTTGTTGGAGTCTAAGACAACACGTTTGGAACTTCCATATAGTTTAGTTCTATCGACTTTAACCATTTCTGATTGAAGTAAACTCCCTTCTATTTTAAAATTTACTTTTCTACCCATTATTTATTTTCTCTAAAAAATGTTCAAATATCATTACCATCGCCATTGTATCTAATTCACAATATTTTAAAAGTGATTTTTTAATATTATTTTTAACGGTATAATCTAAATCACTAAACTGTAAGTATGAATAAGCTGTCATAGCCGCTCCACCATCACTAATTGTATTAAAAGATAAATTTTGACCATTTATTGATCCAATATAATCATCATTAACATCAGAAAATACTGGAGGTAAACTTTTATAAGGATCTAATTCATTGTTTTTCAACCATGAATGATTGTTGAAATTACGAGAAGGTATTTGATTTGTACCATAAATAGGTTTAGAGTATTTATCTTTTAGAAACGAAGAATCGTTTATTACTGAAGGTAAGATGTACTTAATACTATTAGATCCTTTTGAATAAGGAGAATAATAAAGAGATACTATTAATTTATATAAATCAACCATATTATTATTAGTTGGATTCCATACCCCCTTATTACTCTTTGTTGGTTGAGAAATTTCTTTTATAAAATCAATTAATTCATTTCTATCTGGAACTTCAATTGAAGATTCATTTATTAGTTGAGTAAAAATCTTATTGAGAATTGTATTTTCATGATTATGATATCTAAAAATAGTCCCTTTTAGATTTGATGAAAATTCATTTTTAAGAGATCGTAGAAATTCATAATTAGGAAATTCAGGATTAGTATTTATATACTCCCCTTTATGTTCTATTTGTTCTCCATCAAAAAGATGATAGGAATACTGAAAAGCAACGGATTCATAAGGGTATCTATTTTTATGAAATGGAATAGCGACAGCACTAGTTTCAAAATCAATAAAATGATAGGGTTTTTCTAAACTAAGAATTACATCTTTTAAATAACCATGATAGTAGGGGGTGGTATCATTTTTCTTATCCTTTTTCACTTGAATGTATTGTCTGTAAGATGCGGACATTCCATTTTCATCTTCAATATCTTTTTTTAAATAATCTTCTTCATTAACTTGATTCATCAAAAACTTCCCAAGATCTGTTTCTTTTTTAGTTCCTTTCCATAACCTTTCAACCAACTTTGATTTTTCATCAATTTTAAATCCTAAATTTTCAAAACATTCGTGAAATCCACTCTTTAATCCAACAGAAGTATCGTTTCTATATTGACATTTAAAACAATCATGATCAACTTGTTTCCATTCCCGTAGATTCTGTTTATAAATATTTGAGAGATGTTCAATGTGATTTTCAAAACTTTTACCTTCAAATTCTTGGGTTTCTATAAAATCACATACTTGATCAACATTAACAATTTTTAATGGTAATGTTCCTAATTCAGAAACATGTAAATCATTTTTAACTTTCACTGATTTTCTTCCTCCATTATTTTCAATTTTAAAAAATTGATTTAATCCATCTATTGTTACCTTAGAAGTTTTATCAGCTAGAACAAGATTTGTGTTTATCTCCTTTTCGGGAAATATTCTTTTTATAACATATCTTTGAAAAGCTATATCATATAAATAATACTTCCAGTTAGGATCTAATATTTGTTTTCCCTTATTTACTCCTCTTGTAGGAGTTTTAATAAATACCTCAAACTCTTTATCATCAACAGATTCATGTCCCCATGATTTTGATTTTACTTCATATATATTAATTTTATTTCCATTTTTTTTAAGTAAATCAACTCTTATAAAAAGATTTTTATACAAAAATGCAGGTTCAGCAATTGAAACTTTTTCATTTTTTAATTTTTCAGAAGTTTCTTTAAGGGATAAATCATAATCTAATGTTTCAATAGTTATATTTTGTTGATAGGGATTATCTGAAATTAAAAATTTAGATAATTCCCCAACTTGATACCCCCCCTCAGCTAATGATTCTAGAAATGGATCTTCAAGTTGGCTGTTCTTGTATTCTAAATTTTTCGAATAGTAGAGTTTAGTAGGACATTCTAATCCTTCTTTAAATCTTGATTTCGTTAAATATCTTTTATTATTCAATCTTAAGGAATTTTAGTACACTACTCCAATTAGGATATTGTTCACTTCCAAAATGAATCCATTCTCCATTAAATTCTGATGCTCCATTAAATCTTCTATCATCAATAAGATAATCTCCTATTAAGAGTTGTTTATGGTGACAAAGAATTAATCTTTTACGTATAAGTTTTTCATCAAAATGTTTTGCAATCCATAATCTTTTATGTGTCCATGCATCAGGATTGTCCCACGGAGCAGTTGAAAGAAAATAGATATCAAAACTCGAATGATTTAGTAGTTTATTAACTGATTCAATAGAATTTTCTATTGGATCAAGGTTTTCATAAATACCAGGTAATTTATCAGGCCTACCCTTGTAAGGTGTTACATTTCCTAAAGGATGTTCTTTCTTTCCTTTATCAAAATCAGCTACAACTCCGTCTAAATCAATATAAATTATTTTCATTTTATACTTTTAAAATCTTTATTAAAAATATTATTTAACAATCCAATTTACATAAAAATAATTCCATAATAGAAATATATAAACTATAAAAATACGATGTAACCATAGTCCTAAGTCAAAACACCTTCTAAGAACTATTTTAAAAATAACTTCTGTTAGATTTAACAGAAGTGATAAGTGAACATCTCGTATCCAAATGTGTTTGATAACTAACGGATGTAAAATATATTGATAAGAAGAAGAATTACTACCAATAAACAGAGAATAAAGAGTTTTAAGGGACTCATTAATGAATATCTAATACTTGATAATCATCATATTCCGGACTGTGTCTCTAAAATATTCAACAATGGATGTTCCCTCGAAAGGTGCATATACCTACATTGGATCTGGATCAGATGTATTGGTATCGAGAATTGTCGTATAAGGTAAATCTCCGGGAAGTTCATTAATAGTTTACCTTATCATGATCTGATAATCATCTATTTTATGAATTAATTCATCTTCATGATGACCACATTTTGAACAGATCACTTTTTTTATTTGATATTTAGTTCTGGATACCTGCCCAGCCATCCCAAACTTAGAATCTGTGACTACATAAAAAAAATCATCTTCTAAAGGGCTAATGTATATATAGTTGTAAACTGTATGACTGTTTGTACCCTCCCCTCTTGGTTTTAAGTAAAACTCTTCTATAACATCATAAAACCTTCTTTGATATTGAATTTCTTTTCCAGTTTTTTTTAAACTTTTATCTTTTTCCCTTTGAGTAGGTTCTCTCCATTTAATATAACCCTTGAGATCTGGCTCATAATTTTTAGAATAATACTGATCAATTACTCTGTCTAATAATCCCTTGTAATCCATGAAAAATTATTTTAATTAAAAACAAATTACAATATATTTTAAAGTTTAGTATCTTTAAAAAGATCATTTAAATTAATATGGAACTAATTATTTTAGAATATCACGGAAATGAGGAACTTGTTGAAGATTTCAAGGAGGTTTATTCATATGAGATAAAATTGAATATTGGTAATTTCAGAATTCTAAGAACAGAATATTTAGATGAAGATGGTGATGGCAAAGGAGAAAATTTAGAAATATTTGAATTGAATAGTAAAGGAAAAATTAATGATTCGGTCTATAGTGATAAATCAATTGAAGATATATTTATAGAATTAAATTTAAAAGTAGAAGAAGATTGTGAAATAAGTTTATGGAAACATGAATACATTGATGTCGACAATATTTTAAATAAAAAATATAACGTATAAACAAATTATTATGGATAAGTGGTGGGAAAAATTAGATAAAACAAGACATGGGAGACCTTATAGTGAATTAAATGAAGGTTTGATTTATGATGATTTTAAAGAAAGGTTGATTGAGGATATGGTTTTTGGTAAAATAACTATTAATGAATACGATCAAAAACTTTTTGAACTTAATCAAAGTCATCAAAATTTAAAAGATCACTTTTTATACGCGAAAAGTAAACTTGAAGATTAATATTAAGTATTTAAATAAAAATAAAAATTTATTATTAAAAACCAAACCAATACCCATTTTGAGAAAAAGTCCACTCTCAGTTACAAGAAACCTCAACACTTATAAAACTTGCACACAGGGTTCAATAAATTGTATAAGTTTCTCGTTCATAATTAATAATTTAAAATTGAAATATAATTATAATTAATTTGACAACTCGGTGTTAAACCTTCAACTAATTCCTCACCTTTATTATTCCAAAGAGGAATACCATTTAACCAATTACACGAGGAATAACTTGAGGAATTAAAATACATTTTAGTTCCTATTTCAAAAGTTTTTGGTGTGTGAGGATGGTTAAATTTATTTACTTCACTTATAATTTGAAACTCTTTGGGGAAGTCAGAGGATACTTCAATAATATCTTTATCAATTTCAATCCATAGATGGTAATACCATCTTAAAATAAAAATTAGGGTTTCTTTATCGCTCTGATGAAACTCAATAAAAAGATTTGAGTCATTTGAGATGTTATTAAAATATTTTTGAGATAAAATATTAAATTCCTCAATTGAAACAGATGTTTTTTCTCTTCGGGAGGAAATATTTCTTTTCACTCCTACTTTAGAATCGTTAATTAATTTATTGAAATTCACATCTACAATATATTAAATTTATCCTCACCATTTTCCATAGGGAGAAAAAAACTAACTCCGATATAAAAACCCCTCCGATACCCATTTTGGGAAAAAAGTATTTTCTGAGTTACAAGAAACCTCAACTTTGAATATAACTTCTGTTAAATCTAACAGAAGTTGAATTAGTGTTAGACCCTTTTATAGGTAGTGGAACTACTGGAAGGGTTTGTGATCAATTGGGAAGGAGTTTTGTAGGATATGATTTGAAACAGTTTAATTAATCTACCCTAAAAGAATATATAATCGAGTAAGAACTATTGTTGTTTGAATCAGTAGCTTTTACTCTCCAATAATAACTATTCCCTGAACTTACCACTACCGTTTTAGATGTCTCTGATAAATTTTGATTGGAAGAAACAGGATCTTGTAACCCATCGGTGGTGTCGATGTATAGATCATAAGTCAATGATAAACTTTCAGGGTGTAACCCTTCCCAGCTGAGTTGGATTTCAGAAGTATCTGATGGGAATGTATATCCTGATGTTGGAGACACTAAAGTAGAAGGGTAAGGAGGATAATTACTTACCCCTTCCCCTGAAAGATAAAACTTCCAAGTTGGAGATTCTGCTGTTTCAGTTGTACCGTTTCGTTTAGAAGTTATTTTCCATGAGTAGGGTGTACCCTTATTCAAAGTAACCGTTTTATTAGTAGCAGATATGTTGTTTTGATTTATGGTCTGGTTATTATTTAAATTAATGATTCTTAAATCATAATTATCTGTATTAGTCCCTGTAGTCCATTGAAAATTAACACTACTTTGTATTTCAGAAACTGAGGTTCCTTCTTCACAAACTTCATTGTTTATAGGGATACTTAACGTAGATGAAGTTGGTGGATCTATGGATTGAACAGGAGGTGTAATGATAACCTCATCCACACTATCACTACCTCCACAAGAAACTAATACTGTTGAGATAATCAAAACAGAAAAATAAATTACTCTTTTCATTCTTTTATGATTTTAATGGTTTTCTCAACCGTATTCCCTTTTAATTGAATCATATAAACACCTTTAGAGTAGGACTCTAGATTAACCCTCACTTTTCTGTTAAACTCAATTTTATCACAGAAAACTCCCTTTGTATTACCATCTCGATCAAAAACTAATATATCTATTGATTTATCTTCTCCATATATATAAAGATTAACGTAATCCTGAGTTGGATTTGGATAATACTCCACCTCCTCACTGATAAAGACTTCTTTGGCATAGGTTCCTTGACAATATTTATCGGTCTTAACTTCTATAAAGTTCAATCCTTTCTTAAGATCAATTTCAGGGTTTGATGTATCAAAAATGTAATCAACACCATTATGGATGATCGTATATCTATCAGAACCCGATAAATCAAAAGACATGGTTTTTCCATCATTACCTACTTTAGAAGATGCTGATAATGGTTCAGGTTCCGTTATATTAATGTCAAAACATTGATTATACACTTCCCTATCTTCTAATGTAAAACACAATTGATACTTACCTGGAGAAAAACCTGTAAGGGTTTGTTGATAACCATCAGATGAGTTAAAATACGAAGGAGTTTCTCCATTTATATAAAGCATATAATTTAAACTTTCATCTTCAAGATTTACTGATATGGATCCATCATTTTCTCCATTACATGAAGAAGAGGTAATTTCAATTCTGTAGTTATTTGCTGGTAAATTAAACACCTCACATCCTCTTATATCAACGATTACATTTGAAAGAGTGTTTTCACATAAATCGTTAAGATCATTTATCCCATCGTTATCCGTATCTGCATCCAATGGGTCAGTGCCATCAATCTCTTCTTGGGTATCAGATACTCCATCATTATCATCATCAAGGTCCGCATTGTCCCCAATTCCATCACCGTCATTATCTGATGTTTCGGTTGGATCAAGTGGAAAAACATCATCTCCATCATTTACCCCATCATTATCTGTGTCTGTAATATCTAAAAAACGTAGTTCTGTGATTTTAGAAGTAGATTGGTGCCCTATAGATTCTATTGATATTTGACCAGTAAAGTATTTTCTTTCTAATGGAAAAAAATCGGATGAATTAACTATTGCACTAGTTTCGTAAAAAGTTTTACTTGTTGAGTTACCAATATCCAATCCAACCTTGGCGGACCAAGAATGTTTTTTTGGAGATCTATATTTAAAATAAGAGAATCCACTACTATTGTATCCATCAGCCGTAACTGTAGATGTAGTGGTATAAGGTTGGGAGTTATGTTGGACCGTCATAATCATTTGATATTTTCGATTATGAGAAAACACAAAATCAAAATGCATTTCACCTCGACCTTCTTTTGTGCTATCTATATTTCTCATTACTAACGTGTCGTTCTGGAAAGTATTTTCATACGTTGCATTGGATAGGTAATAAGAATATAATTGATTAGGGTAATCAAGAAGGTTAATATTATTTCTATTTTTAAGTTTTGTTGTAAAAGAGTCTACTACTTCTTCATTCACTACTAATTCACAAATCAAGTCAACTTCAGAAGACCCATTTAAAACATCTATACTAATCGTATTATTACCATCATTTGTCTCAAATACGACTTCATCCCCTTTTTTTATCCTGTATCGTGCATTATCTGATAAATAATTTAAACTTCTTAGATTCAGTGTAATCGAATCTAGTGGTGAAATAAACCAAAGCAAATCTTTATCACGAAGAAGCTTATTTTGGATTGTTGGTTTTGACTTTAATTCATTTTCAACACTTACTGATAATTCAAACTTTAAAACGTTTTTGAAGAATGGATATAAATTTTTATTAAGTGACCTTGATGTGGATAGAGCAAGATTATCCATTACTTGTTTTGGAGAGTCACCATTGGGCATTTCCGAAATATGATTAACTAAATCAGGAAGTAAATTATCAATTCCAAATATTTCGTAGATACCCCACAATATAGTACGTGCATATGACGGATCATAAAAATTACTTCCATCTCTCCCATGATTTGGATTTAGAGTTCCAAGTAATTCCCAGTTAAATAATGAGTTATAAGGTGTTGCGTTTAAATCTGAATAATATCCAACAAAAGTTGAATATTTTCTCTTCATTTGATGGAAAGTCTCATTTAATTCAATTTGTTCAGGGTTCTTGACAACTTCTCTTGTTGCACTTAGGTACATAGCATCCGCAAAACCCTCAGCAAATCCTCCATTTCTTGTGTATTGGCCATTGTATGGCCCTCCATACAATAACTTGCTATTAAAGGTGAACCAATTTCTTCCAAATTCATAACCAATTATTACATCTCTTTGAACATTTAAATTATTTTTTAATGTATAATAAATATTAGTAAATCCACTTAATTCAATTCCTTTACTTCCTAATAATCCGCAACCACTTCCACATGATGTTGGACCAAAAAAAACATTGGTTTTGTTATTGAATTGTGGATTACCTCCTGGTGGTTCGTAACCTGTTTTATCTAAATAAAACTTATAGTATTTATCGATACGATCGAAGATTTTAGTCAAAGTTGATCTGTCTTCTCTCATATAATTTTCAAGAAGAGAATCTATTATGTAAACTACAGTGTAATTGGTTTCTATTCTATAAGAATTATATGTATTATTATTGAAAGCAGTATACGTTTGATTTTCAAAAAGAACAAAGTTTTCATTAGATGATTGGGAATACAATGAATCAGACATCACCACAATTATTAGAAATAATAAATTGAATCTTATAGAAATCATAATAATAATTTATTTAAATGTAAATTTAAGATAAAGAACTTATCAAAAAACACCTGCATATTAAATTGTATCTTTAACATGTTTATGAAAAAAAGTAACCTTATTTTCTTATTAATTACAATTGTTTCTTATTCACAAACTCAATTAAATTTTGATGGAGAATTTAGAATATTATCTCATCAAGATTCAATCAAAATTTTCACTGGAGATGAATTACATGTGTATAACTTGGATTTAAATGAAATTCGAAAAAGTAAAATTTTATTGAATCACAACATAATAGATTATGAAATCTTTGAGAATAAAGATTCTATTTTTTTTGTCAGTATCAATGGTGGATTAGTTTACACATTGAATGATAAAGATTT
>JGI20154J14316_10001850_pt1 | contig 18316 bp, 17 predicted proteins | sample COG_04_FD_14316 | JGI IMG/M metagenome (IMG submission 14316) | reverse complement strand
GTGATAATAATCAGGTTATTCGATGGATGCCTGTAGAGTGTTTTCGAGACCATCTCAAAAATCTAGCAAATGGAAAGAATTCATTGGTTACTTTAGAGATGGTCTCGACAATTGGATCTCAGAGTATTCCTGCACGGGTCTATTTACAAGACCATATGAATTGCAATGATCCTTGCTGTTCCAAAAAGTCAACCAAGTGCAAGAAAAACTTTAACTGTGGCGCGTGCACAGTATTTGCTCCACATGGTATGGTTTGTCTTGAAATTCCACGAAATATCCCTGCGATTTTGAAGTTTCTTGAAACGAATAATTTAGAAGGAATTATTTTCACCAATCCAGATAACAAAAAAGAGCTTCGCAAGCTAACAAAAGAGCATTTGGGTTGTACTCCTTCTCACAATGATCCTAAGCTTCCATCATGGTACAACCCCGATAAAAAATCACTTTTTACTCTAGATGTTAATGATCTTCTGGATATTGCTAATTTTTAGAATGGCAATATCCAGAAGATCCAGAAGATCATTAAGATCAGGGGAAAACCCAATTAATATTGATATATATACATAATTAATTATACTAATCAACATTTAAAATAATAAAAAAAATTAATATGATATTATAATATTAATTTTTCTATTTAAGATGGGGGTGTACATAATTCACTTTTTGGTTTTTCAATTTTTATAAATTCTTCAGATAATAGACATTCACTTTTTTGTTTTTCTTGTTCTCTTTTTAGTTGATCAATTTGAAATTGTTTCTCAACTGCCATAAATTCTGCAGGTATATCTTCAGAATTTATAATAGTTGATTCACTTTTTTGTTTTTCTTGTTCTCTTTTTAGTTGATCAATTTGAAATTGTTTTTCAACTGCCATAAATTCTGCAGGTATATCTTCAGAAGGTATAATAGTTGATTCACTTTTTTGTTTTTCTTGTTCTCTTTTTAGTTGATCAATTTGAAATTGTTTTTCAACTGCCATAAATTCTGCAGGTATATCTTCAGATGGTGGCAGTGGTGTAAGAGATATTTCACTTTCATCATCAGAATTAATGTCATTATTTTTATTATCTAAATTTAAATGATTATTTTCCTCATCTGAATCTTCTAATTTATTTAAAGTTGATTCATCTAATTCTTTAATATTAACAATATTATCTTTTGTATTTTGTATAATAGTTGGAACTTCCGAATTAGAATCTGACATTTCATTAATTTTTCTAAAAAACTTATCCAAATGTATTTTATAATCAAATCCACAAACTGTTTGTACATAGTTAATATAATTATTATCCATAATTTCTATTAATTTTTCTTTAGATTCACATTTTTTACTTAAATTTAATATATGTTGAAATATTTCATTAACATATTTATCTTTATCTTCTAAAATATCTACTGGAGAAGGTATTTCTGGATTAATAGTTTTTCTAGCGATATTATATTTATTTTTCATATCCTGTGTCACTCTAGAATCAGAATTTAATATTATTTTCATATCTTTTTCTTTTTGTAAAAATTCTTTTTGGGTCATTTTTGTATTTCTACTATTTTTTATTTTATCTTTTAATTTTTCTCTTAATTGTTCTTTTTTTAATTTTTCAAAATCTTTTTTATTAATAGTAAATTCTAAATCGTCGCCTTTTAGTTGATATGTTAAAGAAATCTGAATATTTGTTTCTTTCTTTAGAAAGTTATTAATCAATTCATTTTTTAAATTATCTAACTTTGATATATCATTCTTATTAACATTACTTTTAATAAATTCTTTCATTTTTTTCTTTTTATTTTTTGATTGAAAGTCATCATCAGAAAAATTTGTAAAATATACATTTAAACTCATTATATAATATAAATGAATATTCTTTTCAGTATTTGTTCTGAAAATTTTTTATATGTTTTTTATCAGATTCTTTATTTATACTTAAAATTAAAATAGATATAAAAAAAAATAGAAAGAAAAAAAGAATAAATCTAATATTTTTATCTTTTTTTAGTTGTCTTAATAAACTCATATATATATATATATTAAAATTGAAATTTATTAAAGTTTATATTATAAACTTTAATAATAATATACAAATGAAAACATTTGATTTTGAGAAAGTCACTTTTATAGTTGGTGATAATGCAGAAGATAATTGGATAATATTAAACAGTTCTAAACAATCATGGGTATGGTTTCATTTAGATAATTTACCTTCGCCCTATGTAATTTTAGAAATATCATTAAAAAAATTAAAAAAATCAGACCTAAATTGGAAAAACTATATTAATTATGGATGTTCTTTATGTAAAGAACATAGTAAATTTTCTAATCAAAAAGTACGAGTTATGTGGACATTATGTAAAAATGTATCAAGAGGAACTAAAGTAGGAGAGGCGATTGTATCTGGTAAAACAAATATTATTTTTTTATAGAGAATTCTACCTGTAAAGAATTACAATGCTATTTATAAATATGATGGATTTAATAATTTATTTATATATTCATCTGCATCAGTATATTCAATATCATTTCCTTGAATAGAAGTACTATGTGATGATGTTTTATCACCAATAAGACTATTTATATTATTATTTTTTTTATTGTCATTAAATATATTATTTACATTATCTAATTGAATTATTGGTTTTTTAATTGACGAATCGATGGTATTAGTTCCGTTATCATGATAATTTTCATATTTATAAAAATTAACTTTACAATTTATATCACAATTTTGTAGTATAGAAAATATTATATACGTAATTAAAATTGTTAATATAATTATTAAAAAAAAATGAGATTCATGTAATGTTATCATTAATATAAAAAAGATATTAAAAATTATTTATATAAAAAATATATATTATTTATATAAATGCTATATAATTTAACTAATGATATTATCAATACATTTGAGATTATTCGAATACCTGATTCTATAAAAAATATTATAAAAAATTATTGCGAATTAACTATAAACAAATATTTGCCTAAATATAACAATAACGAACGAATTATTATCATTGATTTTTTGGTTAGTGCATTATATTATTTAATGAAAGGATTAAATATTGAAACTGAATCTGAATCTGATATAGAACTTGAAGTTTTTATGAAACAAATTAGTATGAATAATGACAGAAATTTATTAGCAATAGTTAATTTAATTTTACCCTATTTAGATGATAAAAATGATAATTATAATCAAAAAAATATTAAAAGTTTTTTAAATACTATAGAAAATGAAAATCAAAATAAAGAAGGAGATAATAAAATAGAATTTTGTAATTATATATATGATCATAGTTTTATACAACAAATAAAAGAGGAAAATATAATAGGTAGTGATATTAAAAAATTAAAATTTGAAATTAAAAATAAATTTCCTGAAACAGAAACAAATATAATTAGAGATATTACTAAAATTTATTATTCAACTATATTTTCTTTAATTTTAGAAATTTTTAATAAGACAAGATATAAGTTTTATATAAATTGGATAAATTCATTTCCGATTAATTTAGATAATTACAAAAATACGAAATTATATAAAAATAGCTTTAAATATAATGAAGTTAGTGATCTTATTCAAATGGACAATGAATTATTATTAATTTTCCCTAATTATTTTATATCTAAACTTGAATATAAAAAATTAATTGATAATGATTATATTCACGAATTAACAAAACATCACATGCCTTTAATAAAAACTATTATTAATCAATCAGATATTTATAGAGAATATGATTATAATGGTATAAATTTAGAAGATATTTATAATACTCTTGTAAATGATTATTATCATAATATTAAAAGAAATAAATGGTTAATATTTGAAGTTGATAATAATAATGTAATAATTTTAATAATTCAAATATTACATGATATATTGAACATTGATAATATAATTAATGATAAACAATGGAATATATTAAATGAGTCACAACAAGATTTGTTTGAAAAAAATTGGATCAAAATGATTACTGCTTTACAAAAACAAAGTAATTTAATGAATTATTCTTATGAAATATTAAAATCAGTATTATCTTATTTTGTATCTTATTTTGAATTTCATTATAATGAAATTAATTTTTTAGTAAAAAATAATAAATATATTAAATTACCTAATTCTTCGCAAGAAATTGAAGAAGAGGAATTAGAAATAGAAGGTGAAATTATAAAAATTATAAATAAAAAAAATTTTGATAATATGAATATTATAGAATTTATAAATGCTATAAAAAACGTACCTGCTGAACATATATATAATTTTTTATATAATGAAATAAACGAGATAAAAAATACATCTTATAAACATTTATTATTTGATGATAATGGATTAAAAAACCTTAAATTTAATAAAATTAATTTAAATGATACAGATAGTTATATATTAACTCCGAAAAATTATTATAATTTTTCTAAAAGTTTATTATATAAAAATATTGAAAATGAAGATAATGAAGACAAAATACTAAGTATATTATGGGATGGATTAGCTGTAGAAGAAAAATATGCAATAGCAATTAGATTAAATCAAAATTTTGATAATCAGAAATGGTTTGATATAAAAAATATATTGAAAAAAATAAATTATACAGATAATATTCAAAAATATACTGAAGTTATTTATCAAAAAATAAGAAAAAATTTAATTGATTTAACTTTCGAAAATTTGATTAGAAAAGGTTGTATATGTAAATTTATGTATAATCCAGAAGTGAGTGATTCCAAAATATTAACAGAAAATTACGAGACAAAAAACAAAACATTTGCAGATAATATGAAAAAATATGTATTAACTAACGAAAAAATAAAAGAATATGAAAAAGCATATTATTATGTAAATAATAAACAATATAATAAACAATCACCTATTATAATTAGAAAAACAGAAGAAATTAATTATATAGAATATTTAAGTAAACCTGAAATAACAGAGGATACATGGAACACTTTTTATGCAATGGATTGGGTATCACAAATTGATTTTTATATGAAATTTATAAATCAAAGAGTAATGTATGTTACTGGTGCAACAGGCCAAGGTAAATCGACTCAAGTACCTAAATTATATTTATATGGATTAAAAAGTTTTTTATACAAAAATAATGGTAAAATATTATGTACAGCCCCACGTATTGATCCTGTGACGAATAATACAGAAACTATTTCTAAATCAATGGGAGTACCTATAAAACAATATGATGAATATTTTAAAGAAGAAATTGGTACATTAAACAGCATCATTCAATCGAAATATTCTACTGGTGGTCATGTTAATGAAACATCAAATTATTATTTACGTATAATGACAGATGGGACATTAAAAAGAATATTACAAGAAAATCCAATATTAAAAGAAAAAATAATCTCAAAAACTGAAAATAAACTAAGTCCAAACTATAGAATGAATGATACAAATATTTGTGATATTATTCTGATAGATGAAGCACATGAACATAACGCAAATATGGATTTAATATTAACTATGGTAAGATATTCATTATTTTATAATAATGATATTAAATTATCTATTATATCCGCAACAATGGAATATGATGAACCAACATTTAGAAAATACTACAGATTCGTTGATGATAATTTAACATATCCTATTAATTTATATAATTTAAATTATGGTATAGATAAAAATTTATTAGATAGAAGATATCATATATCTCCGCCAGGTAAGACTACACAATTTAAAGTAACGGAATTTTATGAAAAGAATTCAATAGATGATTATCCTAATAACGAAAAATTAGGTGAAAATAAAATTCATGAAATTTTTAATACAACTAATAAAGGTGAAATATTGTTTTTTTCTACAACATTACCAAAAATTGATGCATTAGCAATTAAATTAAATAAAAGTTTACCACAACATTGCATAGCTCTTCCATATCATGGACAATTAAATGAAAAATATAAGAATTTTAGTACGAAAAAAAATTATATTAAAAAAATAACAATTCATAGAGAGGATATTGTAAATGTATTTTCAAATAAATTAGATGAAGTAAAAGCAAAACAAGTTAAAGAAGGCACATATACGAGAGCATGTATAATTGCTACAAATGCAGCAGAAGCATCATTAACTATATTTTCACTAAAATATATAATAGATACGGGATATCAATTAACAGTTAAATATGATTATAATATTGGTAAAGATACTCCAGTTACAGAAAAAATTACAGAAGCAAGTAGAGTACAACGCAAAGGTCGTGTTGGAAGAGTAGCAGATGGTACTATATATTATATGTACCCTGAAAAATCTAGACAATTAATAAAAGCTGCTTATAATATAAGTATCCAAAATTTTAGTGATAGTTTCACAGAATTATTGACAACAAATGATAGTGAAGAAAACGAAATTATCAAACCTGAAATCATGATTAAATTAATGTCATTTCAAAAATTAGATAAAACAGACCAAAAATATATTGAAAAAACAAAAAATACAAAATTAATATATAATCAATACAAAATTGCAAATAAATTTATTGATGATGAAGATCAGTGTGGTTTTATTAAAAAAAATAGTTTTAATAAAGGACTAGATACATATTTAAAATATTTATTACCATCTTATTATACAGGTTTTAATACAGGAAATTTATTAGATGTATGTGGTCATTTTTATATTGTGAGTCCACTAGAACAATTATTCAAAAGAGATATAGTAACATCCAATATTATAAATAAAGAAGGAGATCAAGAATATCTAGATATTGATACTATAAGTATTATATACAAGACTGCTCAAACAAAAATGGATGTTATTAAATTATCAGATAATGAGAAAGTATATAAAAATTATAGTACATTAGAATTTGACGATGTATCTTCCAAAATATCAAGTTATGACAAAAATTATACAAAATCATTTATTTTAAGTATGTTAATGAACGAATCATTGAAGAAAATTGAAAATAAAGAAGATAACAAAAATATAGTAGATGATTATGAACTAACTCATTGTTTAATTTTTATATATAAAATACTAAATGAAATTAAGTTTGATATAACTAAATTAATACAATCAAATAAAGGTCTAAATCCAAATAATATAAATGAAAAAATAAAAATTAATAATAATATAAAAGATTTTATAAAAATGCATAACAGTAATAATACAGAATTATTATTATTTTATAATATATTCCAATCAATAAAAACAATTATTAATATAAAAGATTTTATTTCAGATTTAGACAAAAAAAATAATATTTTATCTAATAAAATGATTACATTTTTAATTAAAAATAAAATATCAACAAAAAATATTATTACATTTTGTAAAGATAATAATTATAGTAGAGAAATATATGATGAAATTATAAAATTATTTCTAAAAGGTGATATTACTCTAAAAGGAATTAAAGACGACATATTTTCAGATTTTAATAAAATTAATACTAATGACATATTAAAAGAAGATAAAACATTAATTGAATTTTGTAAAGTAAACGATTTCGACTTTCAGATAATATTAAATAGTTTTCAAGAATATATAAAAGAATTAAATACTTTAAATAAAGATTTTAAAGAAAATATTAATAATTTAAAACAAATGTTAGGATTAACAATTCCTAATGGAATTATGAATAAAATAAAAACAATATTTTTATTATGTAATCCAGAAAATATATATTATATAAATAATGGTATATTTAGGGACTTAGCGAGTTCATATATATTAGCACCCCCAATTAGTACTTTGCAAAATATATCGTCAATGGGTTTTTATTTAAGTGCAGATCAATTCAATGGAAATATTCAAATAATTTCTAATGTTACTAAATATGAAATTATTGATACTACACCACAAATAATTCAATTTATAATTGGTAAAGGTAAAAAATTTTTAAATTATAAAGATATAAAAAATAATATTAATATAATAATTAAAAAATATAGTAATTTTAATTATGGAAATAAAATTATAGAAGAATTGGACAATACTTCATATAAAGAAAATAATATATCTAATATATTAATGAGTAGACTAATTGGTAAACCATTAACATTTAATCAAAATGCAGGTAATTTTATGACAGTACAACCTATAAATATTTTAGGACCAATTCAAGGAATTATTAAAATTCAAATTAAATCAATTAAAAAACTTGATAATTTAATGAAATATATTAATGAACTAAAATTAAATTTAGATCAATATGATTATGGTTATGTTACATTCTTACAATCGGAAGTAGTATCATTTCATCTAATAAAAAAAATTAGAAAAAAATTTATTTTGTTATATATAGTATTTGATGATCATAATATTACCTATCAATTACAAAATAAATTATCAGCTAGTGGATATATTATTGCTTTGTATAAAAAATGATAAAAATTTTAACTTCGATCATCAAAATCATGAGTAATCCAGTTAATTCTTTTACAATATTTTTCAGGAATTGCCCAGTGGTTCCATAATTTATCTCCATTTGTAAAAAATAATTTCATAAGATAGAATCTATGTTCTTCTATATCGAAATGTCTAATAAATTTACCATAATAACTATTATTTTTTTTATCTCTTTGAGATATACTATATAATAATTCAGAATCTAATTGAGATATAGCTTTTTTTAATTCTCTACATTGAAATCTTTGATTTCCATAACCATAAACATAATGATATTCTTTATTATCTTGTTTAATTATAGTAAATGGAATAGCTTCATTATTTAATGTTACTTCATTGTCAAATTGATATTGTGTAGACGGCATTTTTAATAATAGATATAAATTAATAATAGATATAAAATTATAGTTTATATCTATTAGTATAAAATTTTCAATTTTATATTATAATATGAAGTATTATAAAAATTGAATTTATATATATTTTCTTTATTATAACTTATTATACAATAAATATGATTATATCTAACGCGATTTATAAAATTGAATCAGATATTATACAAATATCTGATCATAAAGAAATTCTAGTTACATCTACAAGACAATCTGTTTTATGTAGATATTATGATAAGCTATATTTAATATCTTGTAGTCATAAACTAAATATTGATTCAAATGATTTTATAATAATCAACAAAGAAAAAATATTATTAGATAAAGAAAATAAAATTTTAATTCCAGAAATTGATCTACTAATTTATAAAATTACTGATAATAATAAATTTAAACATGCATGTTCAATTAATATGAATTCAATGAAATATACCATTAATGATATTAATAAAAATACTAAATTATTTGTAATTGATTCACGTAAACAAATACAAATAATTAATATTCTTTCTATGGAAAATAATAAATATAATAATTATTGTTATCCAGATATGTTAAAATATATTGGCAGATCTAGATCTATATTAAATGTGACAGGGTGTAGCGGAAGTCCTATATATGATATTAATAATAATATTGTAGGTATTTTATCAGGTATTAACTCAAAATATATATTTATAACACCATTTTTTTTTGTTAAAAGAATTTTAGATGAACTTGAAAATTCTAATAGTTTTAACGGATTCTGTAGTTTTTATCACGATACTAAAATAATTAAAAGACAATTAATTATAACAAAAAATGAGAATATTAATTATAATTTATATTCTAAATTTGATAAAATGAATAAATTAAATAAAGATGATATAATATTAAAGTTTGATAATAAATTTGTCGTATGTGGTTTAATTCATTGCGATTTATTAAATATAGATATAGATATTAATGCTTATATAACAATTACTAAAACAATTAATGATGCAAATATTATAGATATTTGCAGACCCAGAAATAAAGTAAATAAAAATATTACAATTACAACCGGTAATAGAGACTACTATTCATCGGTTAATATTAATTTAAGAGATAATATATTACAATCTTTTGAATCAAAAGATAAAATTTATATGAAAATAAATGCTTATTTATTTGAATATTTATGTAAATATCGACCTGTTTTTGAAGATAATAAATTATTAAATATTTTTAAATTAAAATATTCAGAAGTAACAGAAAATAATTATTTATTAGTTCAGGATAATATATTAAATATAAATTTATTTAACAAAAAATTAGATACTTATATTATAACTAAAGAAACTCGTAAATTATAAAATTATATTATAACTAAAGAAAAAAGTTGTAAATTAGATACGAATATTATAACTAAAGAANAAAGTCGTAAATTAGATACGAATATTATAACTAAAGAAGAAAGTTGTAAATTAAATTAGTTTTTAAGTTTTTTTATTAAATTAAAATCTAATTATAAATAATGAGACAAAATTTCGAACCAAAAATTTGGGGACCTCATGCATGGTTTTTTCTTGAAAGTGTTACTATGGCATATCCTACCAAACCATCTTTTGATGAAAAAAAAGCTGCTGAACAATTTTTTAATTCTTTACAATTTATGATTCCTTGTGACAAATGTAGAAATAATTATAAATTACATTTAAAAAAATACCCTCTTACTAGTAAAATTTTATCTAGTAGAGATAATTTATTTATGTGGCTTGTTGATGTTCATAACAGTGTAAATTCAAAAAAAACTAATAGAAGTTATGATGAAACTTTCCAATATTACAATAAACAATACAATTTCGAAATTGATGAAAACATAACTGAAAATAAATCTGAAAATAAACCATGTAAATTTAAAAATTTTTTATTTTATTTATTAATGATTAGTATAATTTTATTTTTATTATATCACATATATCAAAATATATAGGCAGATCCATATATGAAGAACTGCAAGACTTTAATAGTACTGGTATAGCTTCACCTATAAATTATATAAAAATTCATCTATTTTTGATGGTATAGAATTCTATATAAAGTCAAAGAAAATAAAATTTATAAATAAAATTAAATCATAGTTGATTTACATGATATTTTAGATCATTTTTATAAATTAAATTACATTTATTTAATAAAAATGATCTAAACCAGGGATTTGGTCAAAAAAACTAAAAGTTTTACAGAGAAAAATTCTAAAAAACTTTTAGTACAATATTAGGTAATACTTCTAATTTAATATGTAAAAAATTATATAAATCAATTATAAATAAAATTTTTAATTTTTTGCAGTCCTTATAATATAAAATAATTACAAATTGCAGATACATTATTTTATTAAAAAATTGAAATTATATTTTTTTTTATAATCTTCATATAATATATATTTAATATATATTAACATTATGGTTAAATATCAATGTAAATTTCAATCATGTTACAAAATATATAAATCCACAGATGGTGTACGCAAACATGCACGAAAACATCATAGTATTTGGCTTAAAGAACAAGATAAAAAAAGGAATGTAGCTTCAATAAAATTACAATCTCGTTGTAATTATTATTGCGATATCATATCAAATATATTAAATAATAATGACGAGGATGATGATAATATTTTTTATAATGTTGGATTAGAAGAATGGGAAAATATTAGAATTAATAATATGTGGAATAAAATATTTTATAATCTTGGATTAGAAGAATGGGAAAATATTTTTTATGATCTTGAATATTATAAAAAGAAATAATATTAAAGCCCAGACATTAATATTATTTCACGTACTAGTAAGTCAACAAAATAATAAAATTGTATCTTTACAAAATATTCTGAATTACTAAAATAAGTTTTATAAGATAATATATATATTTTTAACATATCTTGTATTTTATCCATGTTTTTTATCCATGTTTTTATCGTCTTTCAATTCATCTATATTTACATTTTTAAATATATAATCCATCATATTGTTTAGTTTTAATTTTTCAAATCTATACTAATACCGCATGTACTTGTCTTATGTTTTTCATTCTTATGATCCCAACAACTTACTACCCCTTTATATTTCCAATCAGAACCATAATTAAGTGATAAATAATCACTTGGATCACTAATACCTTTAACGGTTAATCTATTAAATTTATAGTCTATTAAATTATCAAATTGATTTTTCGTATAGTAATAATCTTTATTAAGCCAATCACCTAAAATTTTATCATTGTATTTTCTTCTATATTTATTGTTCTCAAGTATTATTATAAAAATATCAATAAATGGAAATTTCCATTTATAACCTGTTTCAGATCCGGATTTATCAAATATTTTAATTGCCACTATTTTATTATCTGGTAAGCCGTTATAATGTTGTATAACAAGTTCACAATTATAATCATTTAGTCTTTTAATAAATTCTGTTGATAATAATTTATTAATATAATCATCTGGTATATCTATATCTATATCATCATCCCATGGAATAATATCTTTATGTCTTACAGCACCAAGTAATGTACCAAATGTAATTGTATATTTAATATTAAATTCATTTAATAAGATAATTATTTTTTCAAATAAGTCTATTAAATCTTTTTTGACTTCAGGTGATGTATAATAATCTTTTGTATTATTACCTCCATATTGATTAAATAAATTATTGGTTGTTATACCATATTGAAACATATATGATTCTTCCGGAAGTTTATGTTTTTTATGATATTCTACATCCGTAATTCCATGCCAGTAAACTGGATAAAAATATTTTGTAGGATATATTGTTAATGGCATATTGTTGATTCTTATTTTATCAATAAATAAAGGACCTATTAGCTCCCATGGCATATATTTTTCTCTTAAATCTAAATAATTTGATTCCATTTTTTTAAACTCATCTAATAAATATCTCAAATTAGTATGCTTCTTAGAACTTCCTACTACACCACTTGCTAGATTACCTTCGTCATTTAACGATCTAGATGCAAAAAAATTTGTTTCTTTTGCACCTTCTATTAAATAGTTTAATGATTTGTCATTAATCCATACACTATCTGCATCAATCCAAATACCACCATATTTATATAATATTTCATATCTTGCAATATCTGATTTACCATTATAAGTTGATTCTAAGTCATATATATGTTTATTTTCCATATTTAATTCTTCTAATTCTTTTTCTGTCCATAGCATATATTCCCAATCTGGATTTTTTTTAATATAATCACATTTCCAAGTATTTATATATCTCCAAGGAATCTTATGTTCTCCAATCCATAATTGATGTATTATCTTCGGGATTTTATCAGTACCACCTTGTAATTTATAATTAATTATATATTTCATATATATATATATAATATAATATTCTATATTATATTATGATTTTTAAATATTAGGTAATTAGAATCTATATAAGATTAATGGTTTATTTAAATAGACACCCTTATAATTATATTCCAATATTTTCCTGATAAAATCAGCGTCTTCACAATAATCACATGTTGGGTCAAATATAATTTTATCAAAAATATATTTTTTAATTATTATATGTCCATGTGTTGCACCTAAATTAGGAATAAAATAATGATCTTCCAATTTATTATTTATTTCATGTTCCTTTAATTCTTTTGGATTTAAATTTTTATAATTAGGATTAAATACTGGATCATAACTATGTAAACCCAATTCTGCACAATGTGAGACCATAAAATCAATCATATCTTTTAATTTTGAAGGATATGTAATATCATCCGCATCAATAAATGCAATATATTCACATATTTTATCAACATATTTGACACCTCTATTTTTATTTTCAGCAGAATTTTGTTTTTCTATATGTGATATAATTTTTAAATTTAAGTCAAATTTATTTTTTAATTCTAGTTCTAATTTTTTAGCATCTTCTTCTTTTATTTCAGATAATGTAATAATAATTTCAAATGGCTTTAATGTTTGATCTTTCATATTTTGTAATACGTCATTTAAATATGGAATATGTTTTGGAATACATGGTATTATTACACTTATATTAACATCATATCCTCCATAAAAATTGTAATAAATTTTATATTTCATATATATATATAAAATATAAAATTTATTATAATTTATTAGGTGGAAGTATATGCAATAATGAATTAAAAAAAGACTATCTTCATTGGATAATAAATTGGGCCATTATATAGTTTGTATATATTATATAAAAAACTAAATTGTGAAGGATTATTAGTTAAATAATATACAATTTTCATATATATTATAATTATATTTTATTTTTAAAAGCACTAAATCGTAAATCTTTTTGAAATGTTGCTTCTTTAATTTCATATCCAGGAAAGTCATTTATTGTATATACTGTATGATTAAATACTCCTTCATATTTATGTTTTTCTTCTTTCTCTATTCTAGTTGTATGTCTTATATTTAAAATATAAATTATACATCCTTTTTTTGCAACTCTATCTAGTTCCTTTAAAACACTATGCATATAATTTACATCATTAAAATATTCAAAACAACTGTTCGCAAACACCTTATCAAAATAATTATCTTTAAATGGTAAATTATTTGCTTCACAATTATAAACTTTACATTTTGTTAATTTAATTGCTTTATTTATTAATGATCTTGAATAATCGATTCCAAAATAGTTACATTTATTTGATATTTCTTTGCCATATAATGCTGTACCACATCCTATTTCCAATAAATTATCTGATTCATTTATATTTAATTTATTATAAATATCATTTAATGTATATTTAAAGTCATTACCAGTTTCTTCATATCCATTTAATAAATAATGATTATCACTATTCATATTACCTTTCTTTTGCCATATTTTTTGCCACTCATTTACATATTCAGTATTTGAACTTTTGTCATCTAATTCTTTTAATAATAATGTTGTACTTATATCATTATTATATTCTATCCATTTCATTTTATTCATTTTAGTAGGTATATCAAAGTATTTTTCTTGTTTTTTAAAATCATTATTATCTACAGATGCATGTACAACTAAATCAATTTTATTATTATTAATAAAATCTTCAGTTAGTGATTCATAAATAATAACTTTATCTACGTATCTACACGATTCTATAAATTTAATTCGATCTTTCTCATTATAATATGGTTTTCTTTTATATTCGGTAGAATCTTCATCTGACATTACACCAACTAATAAATATACATCGTCATATAATTCTTTTATTTTTTTAAAATGTTTCACATGACCATTATGAAATAAATCCCATACTCCGTCACAAAAAATTTTCATTATATTATATAAATATAATGAAAACTCCTATAAATCGTATAACTATTTTAAGATATTAAAATATATATAAACATTATATAATTTATATATATATATGGGGTCTTCTTCTGAAGACACACAAGAATTATGTGAAAATTTCGCTAAATTATTTTTAAATACATCTAATCCGAAATTATATTTTTATTTATATATTAGTAGTAGTATAGTAACTTGTATTGGAATAATTATGTATCACATGTAATTCTACATTTTTTTTATAGACAAATCCCTTTAAGCTATAATTTTATATTATGCAAATAATCTAATAATTCGTCTTGTTTATTCCAATTACTAATATCCGTATAATAATAAATTCCTAATAATGGATTAAAAATACTTATTTTATTTATTTTCATTCCCTTATATCTTGCTAATGCTGAATAAATTAATAATTGTAATGTATATTCGATATTCATATCTTTATTTGAACTAGTTTTAATATCTAATATTTCATCTTCAATTATTAAATCCGCGTCTCCAAATATATGTCCGTCATTTAAATCTGGATTACAAAATACTCGTTTATCAAGAGTTAATTGTTTTATAAAATGATTTATATCATTATAAAATGTAGTTAGTGATAAAACGTCATTTTTTTTTATATCAATATATAAACATTTTCTTCTATCTCCCCAAACAGAATGGCATTTAGATATTATAAATATATCCCAAATAATTTGTGTCCAATTATTTTGTTTATTTATATAATTCTGATAAGTTTTAATAAAGAGTTCTTTAAAATTAAATGGTATATAAATCTTGTTAGTCACATTAATATCTTCTTTATTATGTGAAAATGAATTCATATTATTTACAATAGTTTCTATTATAATTTCAATATTTTTATCATTATTAATATCATAATCTGAATAAAATTTATTAAAAATATCAGCTTTTTTTTTTCTACTGATTTTACCTTTTTGTTGATATAATTTAATACAAGCAACTATACCTTTATAATATTTTCCCCATTTATAATAAAGATTGCTATTCAAAAATACACTTGTAATAACTTCATTAGCTCTTTTATCATAAAATCCGGAATATTTACCATTCCAATTTTTATTATTATCTGCTATCATTCGTCTAATTAAATAATCAATAAAACATCCAAATTCTGCATAATAATCTTCTTTTACTACCCATTCTGGATGCTGATATGATTCGTATATTTTTTTTTCATTAAATTTAATTGCATCAAAAATATCTAATGCTTTTAATTTAACATAATCTTCTCCAGTTAATCTACTAATTAACTTGGTTACTGAATTATCTATTTGTTTATCTTGTGGTAAATAATTTGTATTATAAACTGTTTTACTTAATAAAAAATCTTTCATAAATAAATTTTCTGATAATTCTAATAGTAAACTACTACATGCATCTTTTTTATTTAAAGTTATTATTAAATTATATTTTGCTCTAGTAACAGCAACATAAAATAATCTACGTTCTTCTTCTATATCAGATTTTGGATTTGGGAAATAACTTTCATTCATTCCAACAATATAAACTTTATCCCATTCTAATCCTTTAGCTGAATGAATTGTACTTAATGATACACAATGTGATAAATAATTTTCTGATGTAAGTAATTTATTTTTTATACCACATTTTTGAAGTTGTTCTTCTATGAAATACAAAGGCATATTGTTTCTACATAATACAGCAATTTGCCTCTTTTCAAAACCTCTTTTTAAATCAGTATTAATCGATGTTACAATATAATTTATTTCTTTTGATAAATTATCAAAAATTAATAATTTGGGTTTTGTATTTTTTTCATTAATTGAAATCATTTCTTTTTTTAAATTTTTTTTGTTTTTTTTTTGTATTTCATTTGCGAGATCAATAATTTCTGGCGATGATCTATAATTATTCGTCATTGATTCTAGTTTAATATTTGGAAAAAAATTATTAATATTTAAAATAATATTATTATTACTTCCCCTGAATGAATATATATTTTGTAGATCATCTCCTACTAAAAATATATTTTTTGTAATTTTTGATAATTCTATTATTATTTTAAACTGAATATCATTTATATCTTGAAATTCATCAACAAATACATATTTTATTTTTTCTTTTAATATATGACTTCTTTCAGATTGTAAAAAATTTAAAAATATTAATTGAGTTTCATCTATATGATATTCTTCATCTAAAAACATGTAATCGTATTTTCTAAGTAATTTTAAACCTAAACTATGAAATGTTCCACAATTTACTTCATTAAAACCAATAAATTTACAAATTCTTTGATTCATTTCTTCAGCTGCATTTCTATTAAAAGTTGCTAATATAATTTCTGAAGCATTACATCCTAATTTATATATCATATAACAAATTCTAGCAGTAATTGTTAAGGTTTTCCCTGAACCAGCACAAGATAATATTAATTGTTGGGATTTTAAATTTTCACTTATCACTATTTGTTTTTGTTTTTTATTCAACAAAACTGAATGATATGGAAATGATAATGTTTCATTCATAATTTATAAATTATTTTTTATTTATAAATTAATCGTATTATTTTTATACAAAATAAAGAATATTAACTGTAAACAAAATCTTAAAAGAGTTAAAAATAAAATATATTTTAATAATTAATGCAATTAGATTTTTATTATAAAGTTAAAAAAAATGAATATAAACATTCTATTTTTCTACATAACAAAGATATAAATTTATTAAAAATTCATAAATATTATGATGAATATACACTTGATAATAAAAAAACATTGGAAAATATAAATGATATTCATAGTAATATAGAAATACAAAATATAGATAATTGGCAAAATCAAATTTTATCTAAATTAGATTTAAATTTATTTAATGAATCAGAAATAAATAAAATTTTAATTTGTAAATTAATTCAATATTGTATAAAAAACAAAATTAAGATTGATATTGGATTTTAATCAATTTAACCAATATCAATCTTAATTTTGTTTTTATGATATAAATGTAATTCAAAACATAATTCATTCTTTATCATTTTTACATTTATCAATTTTACATTTATTAATTTTACATTTATTGAATTTATAATAATTATACATATACCATAAATTATATGAACATAAACAATCTTTAGGATAACAAACTGATTTATTTGTCATATGATTTCTTGTAAGTAATCTTGTATTTAGAAGTGTATGTTTTGTTATAGGTAAAGCCATTACAATTTTTTTTAATG
>JGI20154J14316_10001846_pt1 | contig 18348 bp, 23 predicted proteins | sample COG_04_FD_14316 | JGI IMG/M metagenome (IMG submission 14316) | reverse complement strand
TAATTAATTTTAAATGCCCCCTTGGCGCAATGGATAGCGCGTGAGACTTCTAATCTCAAGGTTGCCGGTTCGAGCCCGGCAGGGGGTATTTAAAATTAATTAACTTATAAATAATAAAAAAGTATTAATAAAATGATAAATCAAAAACTGTGGAAGTTAAATATATCACCAGATGTTTATATTTTGAACTCTTTAAAACTTATGATTTATATAATATCGATAACACCGAAATTATCTAAATTAAGATTAGATATTCCTATAAATAAATCAAAATATAATGTAAAGATGACATGGGAACTATTTTTAGTCCATAATTATGAAACATTAAATAATTTATCTCCCTGGTCAAAATCAAAATTGTTATTATATTTCACATATTATATTGTATGGAATATTTATATAAGCAGAGAATTGAATATAGAATATGATATTAGAGGAAAATTAATTTATATTTTTGATACAGAAACTAAATTAGATTATTTTTTAAAAATTATAAATAACTATAATAATGTAAATTTCAATTATAATAATACATTAATTTTTAGTTATAAAATATACGAGGGTTTATTAGAACAATCAACAGAAGAAGATATGCGACGACAAGAATGTATTATATAAGTTTTATTATTAATTAAAATAAAATAATTTATTATAATAATATGGTTAATTCAGTTGGAAAAAATATAACTAATGACATCTTAAACTATTCTAATAAAGTTTCTCAAAACAATAATGATATGGATACACAACTAAAATTACAAGAAAGATTGGCAAATTGGTATCAAAATAACCCAGCATCAGTTTTGTTAAATTCTGAAAAATACTCTGGAATGCGTGAAAACGGTGATCATGTTCCTCTCGGTGGCAGAATTAATACTTATGCAAATAATATTGCAAATAGACCTCCGCAGAATTCATCCGAACAAGCGTTTTATTCGGATGAATTTCCTTTTTGGAATTTTAATTGTTCTAATAATAAATAGATGTTAACACACCTAAGTATAAAAAACTAAACTAAACTAAACTAAACTAATAACTAAACATAAATAATATTAAATATTTTTTTTGCAATAGAATTATATAATAAATAGTTTCCATTATTATTATATAATTCCTTATACAAATTATCGAACAATTTCATTTGTTCATCATATAAATAGTTATTATTTTTAATTACTTTATTACTTTCAATAATATTTAGTAATTTTGAAGAAGACATATTTTTAATACCTATAAATTCTGGACTATGTTTAATGTAGTTTTTAAAAGTGCTTATAATTTGAATTTTTTTATCATATTCAAATTCTTTTAGAATATCATCAGGAAATTCGCAATAATCATCTTCATCATCTGACAAGTCATTCTCCTCAGAGTAATACATTTATTTATGGGTTTACTCTGTATATTTTTCTCTTTTAAGTACTTTATCTTTGGAATATTTAAATTTTTGTAAATTCTACATCATTTTTTATTAAAATAATCTAGAAACGGTTCCAAAGGGGATCGAACCCTTGACCCCGCGGTTAACAGCCGCGTGCTCTGACCAACTGAGCTATGGAACCACTCAAATATATATATATAATTTCTTTAAATGGTTTTACTAAATAAAGTCTTTAAAAATGAATAAGCATTTATTTACCCATGCCTAAGGTTATTAACCAACCAATAAATGTTAAAAAGAATACAACCCAAGAAACCCATGATAGTAAACCTACTATTGCTTGCTCTTTTGTTTTACCGGTTGTCTCAGATCCACCTAATGATGATATTACTAGAATCATAAAAACAATACTAACTACCAATGCGGTAATCCATGTATACATTAGACCTTTTGATACAGACATTATATAATTAACTATATATTTTATTTTTGATTTATTTAATTTAATTTAATATTAAAACAACTTTTAATTATAGTTATTTATTTCCTGAAAAATTTTTTAGCAAAACAAAATTAATTTAAATAAATTTTGTTTAAACCAGATAATATTGTTTTATGTATCCATAATGCATATTCATGTGGTACATATTCATTATAATGGGTATGATATTTTGTATATATACTAGCAGGTGCTGATGTAGAATCACATATAATAATTGATACTGGTATTTTACCCTTTTGTTTTAAATATTTAATTCCTTTAAAAAAATATTTAATTCTTTTTTTAATTTCATTAATTTCTTTTTTTATATCATTTTCATATTTTGAAAATTCTGAATTTTCATAAAATGGATCTCTCGGTGTTACATTAAATATCTTATTATTTGTAGTTACTCTATAATGTGAAGCTATATCATCATAATCTTCTAAATATTTACTTTTATTTTTTTTAATACCATTTGCAACAAAATAATCTAAATCAATATCTAAGATAAATGTAGAATTATCAATATAATTTAGAACTTGTTCCCAATTTGTTTTATTTTTAAATTTAAGTCTTTTAAAATGAAATGACGAAATTGTATTATTTGTTTTATTCATTGAATAAGTTAAAGAATTTTCTTTTTTATCTTGTTTTATAAATATATTTTTAGAAGAAAACAATGAATCAGTTTCATTCTCAATTGGTTCTTTAGTTAATATTGGAATCCATGCAGGAACTGTCCATAATATTTTTAATTTATTGTTTTTATTATTATTGTTTATATCATTATTGTTTATATCATTATTGTTTATATTATTATTGTTTATATTATTATTGTTTATATCATTATTGTTTATATTATTATTGTTTATATCATTATTTTTATTTATTTTATTCCAAAATGCAATAAACCCTGTAACCGGCATTCCAATATCCCAAATTACTTTTTCTAAATTATTAATATTACTATGTACATCATTTTTTGAAATTATATCATCAAATATTTTATTTATATCATTATATTTATCTAATGTATTCATATCACTATGTGTATCAAAATGAACCAGTAAATCTATTTTATTATTATTTAACATTTCATTTATAAAAGGTGCAACAGCATAATTATGTTTTGTTGTTCTATATATATTTATATTTCCAATTTTTAAATTATAATTATCAATTTCATATGTATCAACATATCGCGAATGTAATTGTTTCCATAAATATAAATCTTTAATATAATTTTGACGTTTATGTAAATAATTATAAAGAATATCTATTATATTTTTATATTTTGAATAATTTATATTTTTATCAAATATATAACAATTTAATCTATTTAAATACATTAAAAATTGTTGATAAAATGAATTATTTTTTGTAATATTACAAAAAATGTCATCGTTCCTATCACATTTAAATTTATCAATTTCATAAGAATTATTAATATTACAAGTCATTTATAATATATTAATATTTTAATACATTATAAATAAATTACACATCGTTTACAATTTTGGAATCATTATATTATTAATTAGTGCAGATAGGCAGATAAATTTTCATTTTATCCGAGATAAGGTGTCTTTTTTAATAGTGAAATTTAATTAATTAATTTGTGTAAAATTAACTCCATCTGCACTAATTAGAAATTTTTTGATTGATAAATTTGGATAAAGTGTATTTAATTTTTTTTCTGCTTTATTTAAATTATCAGTATGAAATTTTAAAGAATTTTGTTTATATCTGTCAGACCCATAAGCGATTTTATATGCTCCACAATCGAAATGATCTATTAATATTATCTGTTCAATATCGTGTAAATTTATTGCTATATCTATATGTTGATTAGCCACTTTTATCCAATGTTCAGAACCTGATAATATATTATTATATCCTAAACTTGACCCTGCTAAAATAAACTGATCATAGTCATTCAAATATCCTAATTTATTCATTTGACAAACAGTGTCATCGATTATTCTAAAATCAATACATGTTAGAGCTATCGCTTTTGCGTTTTTTAATTCTTCTTGATTATTTATTATATTGTCACAACACGAACAAGAATTTAATTTATTTACTTTTAATTTATTGACGTTTAATTTATCAACTTCCAATTTATTAAAATATCCATCTTTTCCTAAACTCGAGCTAGCCATTATTTAATTTATTTATTTATTCTTCAATAATAGAATATTTTTCCAACTTTATTTCTTGTTTATGTTCATTTTGTTTATTAATTTCTTTTTTTTCAAATGTATATTTCTTACTCTTATAAAATTTAAGTCTGGAAAAATAAAAATTATTAAAAACACTAAATGGGTCCACAAAATCTATAATTTCAGGGTCATTTTCGTTTTCTTGTCTTAATATACGCCCACATGCCTGTTCAATTTTACTCTTCGGACTTGCGAATACTAAGGTATCTAATTCTGGATTGTCGTATCCTTCACTCGCAATATGAAAAGTTGCAATAATTATTCTTTTTTTATTACTTTCTTGTAATGCTTCATTTTTCATTCCACCCATATAAAGTCCACAATCATAATCTGAAAGTAATCTTTTTAGTTCCATACAATGATTACGTCTATCAGTTAAAACTAAAATTTTTCTACCTTCGGAATATTTTTTTTTAATTTCATTTACAACTTCGAGAGTTCTCATAAATGAATTACATAATTCATTAATCATTCCGGGAATATTAATTTTACCATTTATCATCGTTTTCTCCCGTATTGGTTCAATAGACGTATATTTAATTATAACTTTTGGAATAATTGTATTTAATTTTAGATTTACAATCGGCTCACCAATAAAATATTTAATAACCTTTGTTAATCCATCCGGACGAGTAATTGTCGCTGAAAGTCCTAAATTATACTTAGTACCTATCTTATAGAATACTCGTGAAAACACCTTGCCTGGGAGATGATGACAATTACTTACTATTGGACCCGAAATACTTTTTTCACAATTATCGGTAATAATAAAATTGTGATTATCTTTTACTTCAATATCGTATACCTTTCCGGATTCATTATTTGTATATTCTTTATTAGTAATTTTTAATGTTCCATATTCTAAAAACGTGTTATTCCATGGATATTTATCACTATAATAAATATAATTTTGAATTAAATTAAATAAATTAATTTCATTATTTTCATTAAAATATAAATAGTAATACGTCTTATTAATTTTAATATCACATTTTATTTTATATTTTTTAAATAACTCCACAAATTTAACATGACTTTCGTAGTTAAAATTAGTGGAATGTATAATTGAATAACATGAATCTAATCCATTCTTTAATTTATCTTTATGAGATGTTCCAGAATCCATAAACCATATGGCTATACCTCTCGCATCTATTTTATCTATTAACCAGTCAGAAACTGTTTCACTTTTGAAAATAAAATTGTTTTCAATATCAAAACAATTTGTTTCGAATTCAAATGTACCAAGTATATTTTGTTTATATTTAATTTTACTTATACCTAACATGTTTGCCTTCCATTTACAATACTCTTTTTGTTCCTTAGAATGAACCATTTTTAATCTTAACCGGCCCTTATTTGTTTTATTTATGTCCCCATTTCCCAAATATGAACCATAAATTATTTGTAATTGATCATTATTTAATGCTGGGCATATAATACTACAATTTTTGTGTTCTTTTGAATATTTACACATGACTATATCACCAATAAGTAATTTATCCGCTTCAATATAGCCTTTTAATGTTAAAATTTTATGATTTAAAGTACAAACAATTTCTTTTTTATATAAAAATAGTTTAATTAAATTATTATTATTTTTTTCCCACGCAAAAGTTAACGGCTTATATTCAAAAACTCTGTTAAATTGATTATAACTTAATATTTCTATATCATTCTGTAATCCTTGGTCCTGAAAAATATTAAATAATTGATAAATACTAATTTTACCTTTATTTGTATGAATAATAGTTTGAGCCGGAAAACATTCATCAAATAAACACAATCCAAAGTCTTTGAAAGTTTCGGGGTTATATTCTTTCATTGAAATACTTTGAATCATACCAATTACTATATTCTTATCAGTTATAGTATTCTTACCTTGTATAAGACCACACTCTTCACCTAAAAATTGTTCAATTCTTTCTTTCCATTGATTCAATAAATTCTCTGTGTGAACAACAATTAAAGTTTTTACATTTAATTTACTGGCAATCCATATTGCTGCACATGTTTTTCCCCAACCAGTATATAGACTTGCAAGACCCGACCCGTGTTCATTTAAATGAGTAAGTATTTTTTTACACACGGGGATCTGATAATCCCGAAGTTTTCCAACAAATTTAAATTTAACTGGTAGTCCTTCTTGTTCTTTAATAATATCGGGAAGTCCTAATTTTTTAATACCGTAATACTTCGGTAAGTATATATATTTATCAGAAATTCTGTAAATTGGATATCTCACAGCATTTTCAATAAATGGACATACAACAAGTTCTTTTTTAAATTCATTAAGTCTAGGATGATTAATTGGGATCTTATATCCCTTAGGTGTAATCATTATAGACTTATCTAATTTAATTCTTTAAATAAAAATTATTAATGCAAGTCAAGTCAAGTCAAGTCAGTTCATTTTATGCAAGTGGATCATAACACTTATTTATTACATATTTGTCAGTTGGTTGTCCATTTTGGTCATAATCTCTTTGAGAATAACATTTACTGACAGACTCAACTTCATAATTATTCGGGTCGAAAAAATTAATATGTGTTTTTGGCTTAATATGCATAGGTTTATCATTAATACATTGATTAAATCCATACCCAGGTAAATAATATCTTGAACTTAAATTTGGGACAAAGTCGTAATCAAGTGGTTTTCCAGTTAAAGTCGCTGAACTATTTAGAGGAGTGTTTTTAAATGTATTTTGAGAAAGTATCCATGGACACGCAACCGGGTTTCCATTTTGTGTTTGAATAGAAGCAGGATTCATTATAATATTGATTTTTATTATTTTATTTATTTATTTTATTATTTTATTAATTTTATCGATTTTATTAATTTATTTTATTATTTTATTTATTTATTTTATTATTTTATTAATTTTGTAATAAATTATAAATTTAAAAATTGGTTTTTCGTTTTTATATATAAAATTTTCTTTTATAGTCCACAATTCTGATTTTTGTATAATATAGTTATTTGGAGCTTTCATAGCGATTACTTTACAATACTTATAATAATTGTCAATTATTGTATGTATTGGGATACCATTCAATTTCAGTATTACATTTAATGAATTTTTGTACTCTTTTCCTCCCCACGGGGGGTCAAAAAAAATAATATCTGTTTTAATTATTTTTAGTATTTCTAAACAATCACCATTAATTATTAATTTGTTATTATATTTATTTAAATTACTATTAATATAGTTAATGCAATTCTCTAAAATTTCTATTGCAAATACAAATGAATAGTATTTACAAAAATTAATAGTATTTCCACCCATTCCAGCAGTTGCATCAACTATTATATCAGAAGGTTTGGTATATTTTTTTAATATTAACAATATTTGATAAGATTGTCGAGGAGAAGTATAAAGATTATAATAATATTCTGATAATATCATTATAATTTATATAATATTAATATTTAAGTAATTATAAATTATTTACTTTTATTAATAATTTTAAATAATCAATTATATATATTTTATTATCGTTTGAATGATGTGATATACAATTAATATAATTCGTAATAAACATAAAACAACTTGACCGATGAGATTTAATTAAAAAATGAAAATAATATATAAATTGTGGTAAAGTTGTATTATAAATATAATTAAAATTTACACTTTTTTTACTAAATAAATCATCAAGAATTTCATGTAAATATTTCGTAATATTTAAATAATCATTTCTTTTTTTTATTTTTTTATTCCATTTTTTTTTATTAGAAATTTTATTAATATTATAATATTTAATTAATGATTCAATATATTTTATAATATTGTCTAATAAAGGTTCTCTTGAAATTGGGTCTCTAAAATCATCTGGGCTTTTATTTAAATATTTAACAAAATCGATTAATGAATAATATCTAAATGTATTATAATTTTTAATACATATAAATGGATAACTAACTTTGGTTAATGTAATTGGACATATTTGGTCTTCGCATATTTTTTTTCTAAATATTCTTTGTATAATAATGCATGCTTTATGTTTATTAATTAAAATGAGTAAATCGTTTTTATTTAAAGTTGAACAATTTTTTAAGTTATATATTTTTATAATTTTGAGTAAATCATTTTTTTTAATTAAATTATTATAATAAGTTAATGTTATCATTAAATAACTATAATAACATATTTTTTTATTTTTAAAATGTGTACACACAATTATGAATACATCATAAACGGGGGTTTATCAGAAACGATTTGTTTTTTAGTATCATAAAATTGCGTAAACGCTTTTTTTAATATTTTATCCGTTAAAATATAATCATTTTCTTTTCCAAAATTAACTCTTGAATAAATTATTTTTGCTCTGGATAATATTGCCTCAATATCTCCGCCATTACCAGTAGAATATTCTTTTTTAATTAAAGACTGTATATATTCTTGTGAACAATCCGTTTCCCATTCAGAATCCTTTATCATTTTAAGCATAACTTGACTTAATTCATTTTCTGTAAAATGTTCAATAGTAAAAGTCCATGGAAATCTTCTACGTAATCCAGGATTTTGAGAAAAAAAACAATTATCAAGTTCATTCTTATATCCAGCAATAATACATATTAATTTATCAACGTTTTGAGTTAAATATTCATTAATACAATCTATTGCTTCTTTTGCGTATGAATCAACACCGTCTTTACTACCTGATCCAAGTGAATATGCTTCATCTATTAACATAACACCATTTTTACACATTTTAAGTGCATTCATCGTTTTTATTGTCGTTTCTCCGAGAAACTGACCAATTAAATCATTTCTTTTAATTATTGTACATTTAGCCTTTTTAAATATTCCCATACCCGCATATATTTCAGACATCAAATTTGCGACAGTTGTTTTACCTGTACCAGGGGGGCCTTCAATTACTGTATGCAACATAATAACATCTTCATGTCCTTGAATAAAATATAATAATTGATCTAATAATTGTTCTTTTAATTTAACCATACCAATTAATTTATTCAATCTTTGTAATGGGTCTAAAATATCTATTAATTTATATATATTTATAGGTAGTTTATTTCTTATTTTTCTTGGAGGTTCATTTTTATTATCTAAATCAATTATCATATTAATTAAACTTCGTAAATCTGTAATGGTATGTTCTTCTAATTTAAAATAATTATCTGGTGTGTCATTTGAATCTTTTCTTTTCATTATTATTATTATTAATATAATTAATGTTTTTAATTTTAAGTATTTTACATTGAAATAATCACTACTTAAAATTTAATATTCATATATATATATATATTATGAAAATACAATTCATAAAAGAACAAATATGCAAGTTTGATAATATAGATATAGATAAATTTGATATGTCAATTAATTTATTTCAAAAACAAATTAAATTCGGTATAAAAAATTATACAGATACTTCTGGTTTAGAAGATTATAAAATGAATAAATCTGATTACAATATTTTACATATTTTATATATAAATACTAATAAATGTAAATATAAACTCCAAATCTTATTATATTTTATGTATTCTTATTATAAATTAGATGGTATATGTTTTGATAGAGATTATTTCCCATTTAAATTATTTTTCAAATTTTTAAAAGAGAATCAAAATATTCATAATTTAATATTAACAAGTATAATAAATTGCAAATAATAATTATATTTAGTATTACATTACATAAAGATGAAAGTGTATTCAGATGTGTGATATATGTGATCCCAAAGCCAAATATAATAATTGTATTTGCTCAAAAGATTGGAAAACATTTAATGAAACACTTACTAACATAAAAAATGTTTCATCAAATCTTTTAGTTGAAGATTTAAGAATATCAACAATTACATTATGTTGCAATTTTAATTCAAAAATAAACTGTGAACAACTTGTTCTAAAATACCCACCAAAAACAAATGGAAAATTTTATAATAGTTATATTTTTAATTGGCATACAAAATATCAACAAAAAACAGTTGTTTCAATCAAAATATTCCCAAATGGTAAGTCTCAAATTACTGGATTAAAAAATATTAAATCGTGTGCATATATAATTAGAAAAATTTATAATAAATTAAATAATTTTCTATTAGATAAAAATCATCATATATCGGACATAAAAATAGCTATGATTAATAGTGATTTTAAAATTTTAGGAACATTAAATTTATTGAAATTATGTAATGTATTATCAGATTTCAATATTCAAAATAATGGAAATTTTATTAATGTTGTTTATCAACCAATTAAATATCCAGCAATAAATTCTAAATTTATAGTAAATAGACATTTACCAGATTATTTCAAACATATTTATCAATATGGATTAAAAAAAAAATATTCTAATAATATATCAATTTTAATATTTCGATCGGGGAGTATAATAATAACAGGGGGTAATAATATAGACGATTATTTATTTACTTATCAATATTTAATAAATTTAATTGAAAAAAATAATAATAAAATTATAATATAATGATAAACGAATATCAATTTAATAGCATTGTTAAAAATAAATTGATAAAAAAAATAAAATATAATTATCTAAATTATAGTTATCTTAAAAATTATATAAATAAAATTTATAATAACTTTGATTTACCGAGAGAAAGTTTTATAATAGCGTTATATTATTTAAAAAAATGTACACAATGTACAAAATGTAATGTAAAATTATATTTATTATCAAGTATTATAATTGCAAATAAACAATTACTTGATGATAGATTAAATTTAGTAAAAATATATACTTTTTTAAATGTTAATATTAAAGACGAACAAAATAAAGAAATTGAATTTTTAAAATTGTTAAATTGGAATACTTATTATAATACAGAAGAATATGATCAATTTAAAAAGTATCTGGTGCATCATACGGATTTGCTCCACATTTTGAATTAACCATATTATCTAAATTATTTACTTTTCCATCATTCTTTACATGTGTATATTGGTGATCGTCGGTAAATGCCCCAGCTGGACCTTTAAAACAGCAATCATTGTCTTTTATACTACAAGAACCAGTTGTATCTTTTCCAAGAACAAATACATCTTCATATAACATTGAGGGTAACACTAAGAATAATCCAGGTGTTTCAATTTGGTTTATTTTAGTATCGTTTTGAATGTCATTATATATAACAGTAGCTTTAACATTGACAAAATTGGGCTCGTTTCCTCCAAATTTATATATATTCAAAGATGCTATAAACATTACTACTGTTGGTGAACTGTGGTATTTCTGATGAAAATAACTTTGCATTCTAAATAAATGTGTATATTTTTTAGTTTCTTCTAAATTATTATAATCATCCGAGGTAATAGATAAATTAAATAATTTAGAAACATTATTATGCTGTTCATTAAGCAGTTGTAAAGTCTGTTGGTCATTTTCTTGTTGTATAAGTTTGCGAAGTATAAGTAAAAGATTAAGATTATATAAATCATTATTTATAAAATGTCTTAGTGCTGGGGACATAATTGCCCCAATTGTTAGCGAATTACTACCATCAGGCGCTATATCAAATGATGTATCTAAATCGGGGAAGTAATAATTTTTCGGCATTGCACAATAATTTGCATTCTTTGAACAATATAATCCATCCCCAATATATTCACAATCGGCTGAATTATCATTTGAAAAATTTTCATAATAATTTTTACATGATAAAGGAGGATATGAATTATCATCAGCATAAACAGATACTGCGTTATTTTTATATGTTGGGATTATACCAGCATTTTCGGTAAAACATGATGAACCAATCAATTTTAATACATTTAAATTAAATGTACCGAACTTTAATCTATCATAAAATTCCAATTTTCTGTCAACAACATTTCCAGAATAATCAATTAACTGATCAGTTACGGGTTTAGGTTTAATACCGATTGGATTAATAAATTGCCAAGTAGTTAAAACATTATTAGAATAATTTGGAGGTAAATCAACGCGAAGTTTATTTTTCATTCTTGCCATAAAGTCTCCATTCTCAGAATTTTCAAAATTTGAATGTTCAATTTCGTTCATTTCTATAAGATCACCCCGACCTCTGTATGGACTTGTATTACCATCGTAGGATATACCATTTTTAAATGCTTGTGCATTTAATAAATTTGTTGTTAATAAATATTGTTTTCCATAATTTTGAAGAGAATTTCTAACATTATTTGTATTTCCAAGAGTTAATTCGGGGCTTATTACCCCACCCGCTGATTTTAATGGTAAATTACGAATTGATATATCTTCTTTTACTGCTCTTGTTCCGGCGGAACCCCAATCAGTAAATATAGACCCAGCATGTTGTTTATATTGCCAAAATTGTTTATAAACATTTATAGGTTTATTATCTACAAAAATTAATTCTTTTTTGTCATACACTGGAATATTTGGGTTTAATCTACAAGATGATGCTTCATCAACAGTATTATATTTTTTGGAATAATAACATTCTCTTGTCTGAGATTGTATAATATCATCATAATTTGATGCAAGTTCTTGATTATCATCTGAATATTTTCTTAATGTTGAAGAATAATTTTTAAATGGGACACCTGACATTATTTATTATATAAATATATTTTTTTTTATAAATATTTAACTTTGAATATTTATTACATTTAATTGTAAAATATAATAAATATTGAAAATAATTACTTTATTTAATTTATTAATCACTATCACTGTCACCAATGCTATCACTATCTGCACCCCCATCACTTAATTTTTGAATATTTATTATATTTTTATCTGGGTCAACTTGTTTACTTTCTTTATTTTTTTTACTTTTTTTAACTTCTTTATTTTTGACTTGTTTAACTTCTTGTCTTTGTTGTACTTCTTGTCTTTGTTCTACTTGTTGTACTTCTTGTCTTTGTTCTACTTGTCTTTGTTCTACTTGTCTTTGTACTTCTTGTCTTTGTACTTCTTGTCTTTGTACTTGGTGTTGTTGTCGTTGTTCAGATTCCTGTGTTATATGATTAAGATGTGACATTACCGAATTTATTTTTTTATAATTTTCATTATTTATTTCTGTTTGACTCTTTATAAATTTTGTAAATTGTTCTTCAATTTTTAAGATAGAATCATTTTGATTATTAAGACTTTGCATTTTTTTATTTAATAGATAACAAGATAATAATGCAATCATTGATAATAATATTGGAGAATATTTTAGAATACTGTTTGAATCTGGTGAAATAATTTTATCCTTTGTCATTTTATTATTTATAATTTTTAATTTTTAAATATTTAACGTAATTATTCTGGATCAATGTTTTGTTCTTCTGTGTCGTCAAGAAGGTCAACACCTACAAAAAATGTTCCGTAAACAAAATCGCCTGTTATATCTGGGTATTTTCTTCTGGTCTTTTTCTTAACAATAATGTTATTATTAGAAAATGTACTTGAATAATAGTCAGTTGACCACTGTTCTTTTCCTAAATTATTCTCGCGACAATGTTCATTAAATGATTGCTTAAAAACTTTTTCTGGAATACATTTATTTGAATCCAGTATAACTTTACTTGATCGTAAATAATGTTGAAGTGAATTTGTGGTTTGTTCCATATCATCTTTCTTGTCATGAAAATACTTTGGTAGAATTTTCCAAATACCTTTATTACCATATTTATTCACAGCATCTAAGTATCCAGTAATACACAATTTCATTATATTTGGAAGTTCTTTAATCAATTTCTTATCTAAATGTGTGTCAGTATCAACTACCTTTTTCCAGAAATTCCAAACAACTGTTCTTCTAGAAACCTGTTCACTTGGATTCTTATATTTAATCAGTTGATTACCAGCCATGGCCATAGGTACTTTCCAGTATTCACTTTCTGCATTTTTATATTTTTCCGCAAATGAATTCTTTCCACCTTCTACTATTAATTGCCAGTCAGTTTGTTCTAATTTACAATCTCCCTGCATTTCCGGCGCAAGTACCATTTTTTTATTAATATTTGGTTTTAATCCATATTGTTTTTCAATATTATTTGAAATCATTCCAACATCTTCGTCGTCGTAAAATTGTTGTAAAATTTTACAAAGAATAGTACTTTTACCAGACCCCGCTTGTCCTAATAAATACATGACTGCTTGCCAACAATCTAAATCTCCTATATCATATGCACATCTACCCATAAAAATACACAACCATTTTTGTACATCAGGTTCAAATTCCTGATAATCTAATACCTTTTTAAAACTTGGACAATCTTCTATAATACTAAACCATTCATCATCTGGTAAATTATCATAATTATTGAAGTCTTGTTTAAAATATTTACTTGATACTGTTTTAGCTGTTAAATATTTACAATCTATACCATATGGTACAAATAGTGAACCCCAAAACGGTTTTTTATCTGTTCCTTTATTTATTTTAGTTAAATAAATTCCGTTATTAAATGAAAAAACATGGCGATTTTTTTCAAGAGACATTAATTCTTCATCTGGACATTCAGATAAGTATTCAACTGCTTGTTTAACATTATTACTTCCCCCGGTCATGTTTTTCCATTGATCAAATTTATAATTTTTTCTACATTTTTCCATTATATAACTTTTTATTTTCATATGTGGTTCCCATGCATAAGTATCTTCATTCTTTGAAGTTTTTATAATTTTGTATAATGTGTCATTATATCTTGCATATTCCATTTCTGTTAAATCTTCTAATAAATAAAGTAATAAATTTTGATAACCTGTATTTTTATCGTGATTAATTGGGATAAATTTAAATAAAGCGGATGTATCTTCATTTATTTTATAATTGTAATTCTCTTGCTTTATTCTATTAAGCAAATAGAATGTTTTTAATGCTTTTTCTGAATAATAAAAAGTTTCTAACAATTTTTCCCATCTAAGTTGTTGAGTTTCCGAACTTTTAATTAATTTCTTAAATTTATTTTCAACTCCCGAAATTTCCCAAATAATTTTATTTTTTTCTGTCTCGATAAAATTCATATCAATATCATCAAGACAGCTGATATTAAAATTATGTAGTATTTCTAAAAAACTATCAGTAACTGTTTTAGAAAGTGTCCATTTTTTTTCCAATGCTTCAAAATATTTAAAAATGGTTGATTTATCACAATGTTCTAATTTTTCTGATATTTCATTCGCCCACTCACGATTATTATCAAAATTAGCCATTATTGGTTATACATATATATTAACCATTTTTTTAAGTAATAATTTTTTTCATTAAATGTTTTAAAGAATTAATATAATAAAAGTTAATGAAAAATTATTTAAATTTCAATAAATGTGGGACAGTTGACGAACTTAAAACTAATCACACAATTTTTAAAAAATCCGATTATAATTTTGAACACTTAGAAGAAAAAAAATATAAACAAGAAATTTTTATTATTTTATATAATTCGGCTGACACAGATAATTCTGCTAATCAGTCTAAAATTCCGTTTATTGATAATAAAATATACAGTAATATTTTATTATTTAAAGTAAATAACTTTGAAGAATATAAACTAAAAAGTATATCAGAGGAATATTATATTAAATTAATTAATAAAGAAGAATATATTGATTATTCTTCGGATGATTTTAATCCCGATACGTGCAATGAATTAAAAAAGTGTTAAACCCGTTTTAATAATTTTTTTTCATTATACTCTCTATTTTCATAAACAAAAGAAAATATCATACTAGCTTTTTCGTCGATTGACGCTTTTTTATATTCATCTGTATTTGATTTATCTTTTAAAAAGATTTTAATATTTTCGTGTATAGCATTTTTTGATAAAGGAATAACATTTTTACTTTCTTTAAATAACAATGCCCCATCGGCTAATTTACATTCTGCGATCTCATTTATTTCCATAAAATTACATATTTTAGTTTGTAATTCATTTTTAGATGATTTTAATTCTTTTAATTTTACATTTAGAGGTTTAATTGAATCTGTAATTTTCTTTATATCTAAATCAATTGAGTCAAATCTTCTTACGTCACATTTAAAATGTTCCACATTATCATTAACGGACATTATTAATAATTAATTTATTATTATTTTAAGTAGTTTATAATTGATTTATTATATCTTTTTTAAGATAATTAATCAATTGTTTATTTAAATTAACATTAATTATTACAATAATAATTAAAAAAAATAAAATTAAAATTAAATATATTTTAAGAGGGTTAATTACTTTTTTTGCATAATAAAGTAATTTTACTTTATTGTTTTCGTCTAAATCTAAAAAAGAATCTAATAAATTTATCATTTATATTGATTAAATATTTTATTAATCACTAAAATCGTCATAATCATCGTCATCATCACAACTAATTTCATCATCGTCGTCGTCGAAATTGTTATTCTCTATATCAGCCCCAACTTCTTCTTCTTCTTCTGAATCTTCTGAATCTTGTTCGGTATCTAATTTTATTGTCGATTTATTAATTTTATCCTTAATATTAATTCGTTTCTCATTATCTTTATCATCATCTTTTATATCTAATATATCGAGATTTAATATAGTTTTATGAATGATTTTTCTAGTAGGATTCTTCTTAATATTCTTTTTCTTGTTATTTTGATTACTCTTTCTTCCCAGTATAGAATTAATAAATGGGTCTTTTGTCCAAGCAAAATTATCACCACATAATATTTTAATATTATTATTTTTATGTTCTCCTGCACATCTTAAATCATCTACGTCGATATTATTATACAAATATAATTTATTTTTTTTAGAATATTGTCTATTTTTCAATCTATATATTAGTTCATTAAATGTTTCTATTGTTGGATCGTGAGTTGCAAATTTAAGTCTAGTTAAATAAAAATTTAATTTTCCGATTAATAATTCGCTTAAATAATAATATAAATTTAATAATTTATTAAGTTCGACATAAATGTTTATATTATTATTTATCCCAATTTCTTTCATAATATATTTAGGTTTTTCAAGTTCAATTAATGCTTGTTTATCAATAAATTCTTTATCTACGAATTCACATTTATGTTTTTTAGTAGAACATTCACTCTTTAATCTATTACATTTATTTACATGATAATAATTAATAATATTCTCGTCATTAGAATCTCTTGTAATTTCTTTGTAATAAAAACACGAGTTTTTGCAATCACACTTTAACATATTTTAAATTATAAATAAATAATAATTAAAATGATTATTTATTTGTAATTTTTTTGTAATTTTTATTTTTTTGTAATTTTTATTTTTTTGTAATTGTTATTTTAATAACAATTTTAATAACACTTTAATAACAATTTTAATAATATTTTATAGTACTAATCAATGAGTGATAAAAATATCAATTGTATTATTCACACGGGGGAAATTCAAAATTTTAAAATAAATATAGAATGTAATAATATTAATAATTTAAGACTTTTTCATAATTTTATTAAAAAAGAATTAATTTTTAATTCTACAAAATCAATCAATGGAAAAAATTTATTAGATATAGCATGTGGAAGAGGTGGAGATTTAAATAAATGGTCCCGGGCAAAATTGAAATTTGTATTTGCTTTTGATTATCACGAAGAGTCAATTAAAATTGCTAATGACAGATATAAAAATATTAAAAAAGGGGCTTATAACAGTATACCATTTATTTCCTTTAATCATTTAAGTATGTTAGACCCCGACATACTTAATAAAATTAATAAGAGTGAAAAAGAAATTAAAAACTTAAAATTTCACGGAAAATATGATATTGTTTCATGTCAGTTCGCCCTACATTATTTTGCACAAAACGAATCCTCATTAAATAATTTACTGAATACAGTTTCACGGAAATTAAAATACGGAGGATTATTTATTGGAACAACGACAGATGGAGATTTAATTGAAAATATACTTAAACACGGAGATGTAAAAATACCCCTATTAACATTAATTAAAAAAAATAATAATTCATATATCTTTAATATTAATTCAGAAGAAACATCCAGACAAAATTATTTTGAACTTCAAGGTGAATCATTAGAATATTACGTGTTTAAAGATCAATTAACACAATTGGCACTGAAAAATAACTTAAAACTTATCGAATTTAAACCATTTTCTGAATGGTATTCAAAATGGGTGGGTGAACAATTAAATCCATATGAAATGATTGTAAGTTTTTTAAATTTTTCATTTATATTTCAAAAATTCTAATAAATCTGACCCGAGATAATTAAATGCAGACAGCCGGGATTGAACCGGCGACCTTGGGCTCATAAGACCCATGCTCTAACCAACTGAGCTATACCTGCATTTAAGTATC
>JGI20154J14316_10001845_pt1 | contig 18357 bp, 21 predicted proteins | sample COG_04_FD_14316 | JGI IMG/M metagenome (IMG submission 14316) | reverse complement strand
AGTATATTTCGTTTCGCCTCACTGGAATCCGTGTGTCGAAGAACAGGCAATCGGTCGTTGCCATCGTATAGGTCAGCAACAAGAGGTTCATGTTTATCGGTTCAAGATGAAGAACAGTATTGAAAATTACATTACATCAACCCAAGAAAGAAAAATAGAACTCCGGGCAGGAATGTTTTAGAGGTCCAACATACATGTTAATTACTTTTTTAATGATGAGAATTGATGATAATTAAAGACTATATGTTTCCAAATAGTCTTCATCGTCTGATGGTATAGACGAGTTAGATTTTCGTCTCGTCATTTGAGGAAATGAGAACCACCCATTATATGTAGAATTTTTTTTAACGTGTTTAATTTGATTTTCAATATCGTGATCATTCATTTTATCACGAAATGGGTCAATAAGGTTGGATACAAATGTATTTAATTTTTCAGGGTCTTTGAATTTATGATCATGTGCGACATCATATGTTTTCATAAAACAACAACACATTTTTTTAAACAGACAATCATTTTTCTTAATGAGCTCTGCATTGAGAATTTCCTTTTTAAACATTTGGTCAATAATTGAAAATGCGGATTTGAGAACAAGAATATCTTTTGTTCTTTGTTTCTTTTTTCTGAATAAAAATTTAAGCCTTTTTTTATCCTTATTATCGAGTTTGTAGTTGTTGTGAAGTTGAAGTGCGTTTAAAAAGCGAATTTCATTTTTAATATTGCGTAAACTAGTAATGGTTTTTTGTCTATAATCTGCGATTTTCTTAATAAGTGAAAAAACATTTGTATTGTAAATAACCGGATATCTAAACCGTATTACACGTGGTATAATAAATTGGTTCGTTTCTTTTATTTCATTTATTTTTTGCTCAACTGTCTCAAGTTTTTTTTTAAGTTCTTTCTTTAAATCGTGCGCTGTATACATTTCATCCCTTGTTTTATTACAGTCTTCGTGGTCAATATTTTTAAATAATAAAACCGACCCAGACGTAAATTCAATAGAAGTTTGTAATTTATCATATTGATGACTAGAAATTTTATGGGCTTCTGATTGTGCGTCAAATTTATAATAATTTACAAGTGAAATAAGAAAAGCAATAAAAGCATTTATAGCGGCAATAAGAAGTGACCGCCACTGAATATAAAATGGAACACTAGAGCAAACGGTTGCTATTGTGGATAGAATAATAGCAGGCATCATAAGTGTATTAAGTTGTTGTTCACAATAATGTTTGGATTCCATGTAAATAATCTTTTGACCTTTTAAATAGGTAGCTAAAATATCAAGCGCTGACGACATTTGATGATTAATATTTTCGTAGTATTTATCAATCCCCTTTTCAACCGCGTTATAACTAAGTTTATTATACTTAATGCGTTTAAAGTTTTTGAAGTTGACACTACTATTTAAATTAACATTTTTGGGAACAGATTTTTTGTTTTCTTGTTCGGGTGAATATGGGTCAGAAAAAACATAATTTTTATTAGAGAATTCATTATAATATCTCATTTCAGATGGCGCGCCAGCGTAATCGCAACTATCGTCAGTATCGCTGTTTCGTACTGAATCATTTTGGTCAACCTTATAACTAATATTTTTGTTTGAGTCGTCTGTTAAGTTTTCATAAATGTCATTTGGGTCTTCGTCAAAATCATGACACATGTCTTCATTAATTTCTTCATTAATTTCTTCATTAATTTCTTCATTAATTTCTTCATCAATTTCTTCATCAATTCCATCAATGAAATCGTCGTCGACCTCGTCGTCTTCATCAGATAAATTAATAGAATTTGTTTCTTCAATTATTTCATCAAGGCCATTCATTTCTTGATTAGAAAAATGAAAAAGGTCTTTAATATAATGTAATACAATGGACATATATATAAATGAATTATATAAATAGATTAAAACAAATTTATTTATATAGTTATTTTCCGGTGGAACCAAATCCGCCATCGCCTCTTTCGGTAATACCAAGTTCTTCAATCGAATTAACCAGTTCAACCTGAATCCGTGAAAGGTCTGGTGCGCAAATTTGAAACAACCTGGAATATTTTTCAATCGTATATGATTCTGATGTTAGATTATCAAGTTTTCCAATCAAATGTCCCCGATAACCGCTATCAATAATTCCAACAGAATTCGAAACCCTTAGTGGAGTTTTACTAATACTTGATCTCGGGTAAACATAAAATCCGGTTGTATATTTTTTATACATCTTATCTATAATAGGTGTCGAGTATAATGCGGATACAACCTTAGAACTTAAAGTATATCCAAGACAATTTGCGGAAACCATATGTTGTTCTGGGACAAGCAAGTCAAATCCACTATCATAATATGCGTTAGAGATATTTTTATTATGGTTAATAATTCGTGTTTCATATTCATTACGAAGTTCATTATCTTCAATGTACAAATATAAGTAATGATGTCCGTATGGCATGATTAATATAGATATTATTTAATAAAGATTTAAATCAGTTTTTATTAAATAATAAAAAACAAAAAGAAATATGCGTTATTTAATCCCCTCCGCACCCTTTGCAGCCTCTAAACCCATCTCCATTTAATTTGGGTGGATAAATATCTTCTTGTTTAACACAATTCTTTTGAATTTCTCTGATATGTGTACCCTGGTCCTTACTAATAGATAATGTTTTCGCATAAACATTTTGACAAATAAGACGTCCTCCAATACGCGTATAGGTCAAATCTTTTGAATCGCATTGTTTTTCTTTATGTTCTTTGTCTTGGTCTTTAACACAAAGATTATCATTTGCCTTTTGATAAATATATAGACTTTGTGAACTATTTTCACCAAAATTACAATCAGGTTGTACAACTGCGTGTGGGTAGCCTCTGTTAATCCATTTATGTTTTGAAAAAATCATAGCTCTATTACTTTTTGTTGATTTTTTTATAACAGTATCATCATTTGAAGAACAACTACCAGAATTATGTATATTTTGAACAAAGTTTCCCTTGGTACCTTGATTAACAGGTCCTCCATATCGACTATACGGTGTTCTTTTAAGAGAGCGCATTAAATTATGTTGTCCAACATATCCTTGGTTCCGTCTAGTACCATTTAACGAAAATGTATTTTGAGACGAAACTTTATTAAAGTATCTTGATTCGGCATTTTTTTTAAGAGTGGCAATAGACATATATATATAATGAATACAATAAAAAATTGAAAATGTATTAATTTAGATTTAAATATTAAATACCGAATATAAATATAAGACTAAAATCAAAGATGGCAGATAACTGGAGGTGCAATGCGAAAGTATATAAAGAAAGTGAAGAATATAAATCAGATAAAATAGATAAACGTACAAAAAGAAACAATATGAAAAAGGAGAATAATAGAGAACCCGATAAACCAGAGCATAAAAGAGGAAATGATTACAGAAATTCAAATAATGATTACAGAAATTCAAATAATGATTACAGAAATTCAAATAATGATTACAGAAATTCAAATAATGATTACAGAAAATCAAATAATGATTACAGAAAAAAGGATTACGGTCTAAAAAAGAGAGAAAATAAATACAGAAAATCAAATAATGATTACAGAAATTCAAATAATGATTACAGAAAAAAGGATTACGGTCTAAAAAAGAGAGAAAATAAAAATAGAACAATAGTTCCTATTGAAAATAAAGAGAAATTTATACCAATAAATAATTATTTAGAAAAATGTAAAATAAAACAAGAAGAAGATACGAAAAAGATAAATTTGAACGACCCAGAATATTGGCGTGAAAATATATGGATAGGTCCAAAATATTTAAAACATCGACTCGGTGAAAGTCTCTATAATAAAACCATTTTAGAAAATATAAATTTTTCAAAAAATCGTTCAACAATAATAATACAAGGGCGTGTATTGTATAGTAGAAATAATGAAGATTGGTATTCTAGTTGGAAAGAAACATTTACAGACGAAGAATGGTTTAACCAGAAAGAACAAGAAGAACGTGAAGAATTAATGAAATCATTTAAAAAATATAGCGAAATAACTGATGCGCGATATTTAGAGCGAAAACAAGAATCATATGAACACTATTATCAAACGGGCGAGCTAGATATATTTGGACAAGTAGAAAAAGAACACGAAGAGTATGAAATATATTTGGAAAGATTAGAAAAAGAAGAAAAAGAATACCAAGAATTAGAGGATATCATGTTGAACGAAGATGTAGCGAATGTCGCCGATATTTTATCAGATGATGACAATGTCTAAAATAAATAAAATAAATAAGTTATTATATACAAATATATGTATTTAATAATTGTATGATAGAAGAAGAATGTTTATCCGACGACGAATGGATAAATGATTTTGAAAAGGACGAAGAAAAATACCAAGAATTTTATAATAGTCCGGTGAAATTCATAATCATAATATTTTTTTATTTGAACAAAAAAAAAGAAATAGAAAAGAAAAAGAAAATAAAAGTGTTTTTAAGAAAAGAGAATGTCTTTCAATCGCATGAGTTAATTGGAACAATGATGAAAAATAAAACAAAATCCCAGCGAATATTTTCAATACTAAAACACAATATAAATATCAATTATGAAAATATAAATGATTATATAAATAGCAATTCACAAGAAGAAACACTAAAAGAAATTAAAAACTATAATGATATTTACTTTGAAGATTCAATATCAATATTTAAAAATATAAATAATTTACTAATATTTGTTTGTGAAAAAGATGAGTCGGGGAAATGTTCATCAAAAAAAAATAGAAAACTACTAGAAAATATGATAAAAAAAGAAGAGAAAAATAAAGATATAAAAAAAATAGAGATAAGAACACTAAAAAACCAAAAAAAACAAAAAAAACAAAAAAAACAAAAAAACAATACAATAAAAAACAATATTTCCAAAATTTTATGATATTCAAAAAAAATCCCAATAGTATAATATATAATGTTATCATTGAATTCGAGGTTAATGTTGTTTGTATTGGGGTGTATTGGGAGTCGTCTATTATTTGCTTTTGTCGCGAAAACAATTAATATAGAATACTTACCATATTTAGGATACATTGCGTTATTGCCCGCAATAGGTATGATGTATATATACATAACAGGTAGTCGCGACTACGGAAAAGAAGCCGGTGGAAAGATTTGGTGGAACAACCTAAGGCCAATACATTCTCTTTTGTATTTTTTGTTTGCGTATAGCGCAATAACAAAAAAACAAAAAATGGCTTGGAAATTTCTAGCAGCGGATGTATCGATTGGATTTGTAGCTTTTATGAATCATCATTTTATAAAATGTTAAAGATACAAAAAGATACAGAAGATAAATTATTCATTTTCCCATACAACCTTAATCGGTTCACTCCATTCTTCATATGGAATCGCTTTACTAGTTGGTCGTTCAAGACTTAATAATGTATCCAACGCTTGTCTGCGTCGTTCTAATGGGAAAAGTGTTTTGGATAATTTGCGCGAATAAAATTTCCATGCCCATTCAAACTGTAAAGCGGCTTGCCATGTAGGAAACCCTTCAATATGACAAACCCTGGTCCACGTTTGACCCTTAATAACTTTTCTACTGGTCGCTACGGCTCCACCCTTTATCTCTTTATTGTGTTGTCTTAGCCGATGGTCTAAATCGACCGTCGCTCCTATATATGTAGAATGGTCAGTTGATTCAAGTAAATATACATAATAGTTGTTCATTATTATGTATATGTTTATTATTTAATTAAAAAAGTATTTTAAATATAAAGAAAATAGAGAAAATAAAGAAAATAGAGAAAATAAAGAAAAAAAGAAATAATAAGATAATTTTACATAAAAATTAAATGTCGTCAATATCAAAGTCCGTATCATCTTGAACAAATGTAGTCTCGTTTTTATTACTAGAAATTTCATTAAGTATTTGTTGTTCTTCTTCGTTATCAATGTCGTCGCCAAATTCAAACATCATAGAATCTGTATTTGTGTTATTTTCTTTATTATGTCGGTTTTCAATCGATTTAAATAATTTCCAATCTTCGTGAACATTATCTTGAATCGTTTTACTATCGCTTTCACTATATACTTCAAGAAGGTCGCATTTATTAATTTTAGTATTGGTCTTAGACTCCCATTCTCTGTCTCCAACCAAAACAAGAGTACCCATGTTGAGTTCATTTCCTCGTTTGCCTCTTCCTCTAAATTTATTACGGATAATACATAGCCAAGTAATACCTTTGAGTGAAAGAACGTGTGCCATACCATTGCCAAGCAACTTTTGAACACATCCATAAAACTCTCCTTCTTCTTGTGCGTATCTTAATCTAGTATTGCGTGATGCTGCATTGATAAACTTTCTTCCTTGTTTTTTTTGCTTACCGCCTCCTGAATTTTTAACCATTTTTATGTATAATAATAAATTATAAATCTCGTTAATTCAATTTTTAAATAAATACAAAATTGAATTAAATAAGATATAAAAAGCATATAATAAATATAAACATGTTGACACGTATTATACAAAGATTAACTCGTCAAAATAAAGTATTGCACACATGTACGAAGAATATAAGTAATGTTATAAATGAAGAAAGCAAATTACTAGAAAATAATATATTACACACTTACGCGGATGTTGAAATTATATCACATGTTAAAACAGAAAAACGAAATAGTTGTATGATATGTGGAAAACAAATTAAGAATGGATTAATTACAAGTTGTTGTCAACGTTATGTATGTGGAAGTTGTTTAATAAAAAATAAAATAATCTACAATTGTCGTGAATGTACAAATCGTTTAATTTACTAATACGCAATTTGCGTTCATTGTATTTTCAAAATTATAACCATTATTAATACCCAATGATGTATTTTGTGTTTTGATGCTTTGTTCATCATATTCATAGTCAAATAAGTTATGGAAGCATTCAAAATCGGTAAGTTTGCTTTGATTATCATATGTCCATTTTTCAAGAGAATCGTCAAATATAACTCGTTTTTTGTCATGGTCAAGTGTACCACTAAACCCGTCAATTCGTGTTTTCCATAACGGGCAATAACTCGCGAAATATATCCAATTGTCTGTAAACATTTTTCGTAGTAGTTCGTTATTTGGTCTAGTATAGTTTAAAATATAATCAGGAATAATTTTTTTATAATCAACTATAATTGGAAACTTGCGGTATTGATTCAAAACTTTATATTTAGGTACATCCTTATAACAATAAATATCAATTAAATTATCTTGAACCGAATCAATATGAATAGGTTTTTGCGATGTATGATTGTTAATATAAGTCAATACATTTGATATGTGTAATAGAAGATGTAATTCGGTTGAGACAATGGGTAAAACTAGGTCAATGCCGAAATAAGTATTTAAAGAATCATACATGTCTTGAATACAATCTTCTTGAACATATTTTTTGACATAATAATAAACAGTAGAAAGATTTTTTTTATCAAGACACTGAACAAGTCGTTGAAATTTGGAATCAACATCATTATATTTATTGGGAATTTTGCCCCGGTACATTTTAATTTTTGTATTTTCCGCCATTTTTAAAACGGTAAAAACGTCGCTATTTTTGTTGGAATAATAAATAATGTATAAACACTTATAAATATTGTTCCAAGTAATAGATTCATTATTTAATTGTTTTTCAATAAAATTATAAAGGGATAAGTCGTAATCATTTATGCGAACAAACAACATATATGTAATATAAATGTATTGCTTACAAAGTAATACATAAGTGCTCATGAAGAGTTCTTCATACCAAAAGACAACCTCATCAAAATTATCAGAAAGAATAGACGTTAAGAGTGCCATCATTTCTACATCGTTGCGTAAATAGAGCAATCGAGTAAGTTCCATAATGTTTATTTAGAAGTTTTATACTTAATTTATCTTAATTTTTAAAATCAATTTTTATATAAATAATATATATATAATGAACGCTTGGATGGCTCATTTAAAAAAAGTGCGTGAGGAAAACCCTGGTAAATCAATGAAAGACTGTATGAAACTTGCGGGAAAGACATACAAAAAGGGAGGAAGCGCTGAGTTGAGCGAAGCAGATAAACCAACCTTATTAACTGGTGGTAAGAGAAAAAGCAAAACAAGTAGCAAAGGAAAAAGAACCAAAAAAGCAAGAAAGGGTAAAAAGAAGGCAAAGAAATCCGTAAAACGCCGCAGCCGTCGCAGCCGTAAATAGACGATTTACATATTTCGAATATAATGACAATACCTCTGGGAGCCAAAAAACATAACAATGCCCGTTTCATTACAACAATAATTAGAAAAATAAAAGTAATTATTTAATTGTAAAATAATATTTTTAACATCGTGTATATTAATATTATTTAAACTACAATATGGAATATCGTAAAGATGTAAATTAAATGTATCATTGAACTTACGTACAACTACATTACCAACCCTATTTTGTGTGCTTAAAAAATAACAAATTTCATTAGTAATATATGTTTTTTGAAATGTATGTATAATATCATCTTTTAAGTAAGAAAAAACATGTAATATCAACTCATGTGGAATTTTTCTATTATTGTTATAACAAAGTAAATATACTGTTTTTAAATAATCATAAAGATTATATTTAATAGTACTCATAACATTGGTGTGTAAAAATGTTTAACAATTTATACTAATTAATAGACAGTTATAGATATTTATAGATATTTATAGATATTTATAGTTTTATAGTTATTACTTATTGTATAACTGGAAATATTTGTTTTTATAGGTTTTCTTAATTTTATTAATAGCGATTTCCATAGACAAGTTATACGTTTGTTGAAGATACGAACATTCGTTTGCGATTTCATTTAGGTAAATAGCCTTGAATCCGGTATATGAATCGGCCGGACTAACATGTGTATTGGTATTAATATTTGCCATAATATGTTGTTTAATGGACTCGCTGAATTCCTTTCTAATATTAGAATAAGTTCTAGTAGTGCGTTGTTCGGTTGAATCTTGTGTCGTGGTGGTTTCATTATTCTCATTCTCGGTCTCATTCTCATTCTCATTCTCATCGTTGCTTCTCTTTTTACCGTAATAGTATCTTGCGCTTCGATACATTTTTTTGATAATATCGTAGTTGTACCCGATTCTAGAAAGTCGTTCATTTTCGCCATTAATAAGTTCCTGGTTATCTCCGCACCAACGCTCCCAGCTTTCTTTATAGACCGTCTTTTCGTCAAACTGATGAAGAGTCGCAAAATTTGTCAGCGCGCCAGTAAGTTCGGTGGAGAACTTATAGCGGTAAACGGATTTAACAATAGGCGAAGACATTTGTGTATGAGTGCTCATATATTTATAGTATACTTAACAAAAAAGTAAATTATCAAATCAATTTTTTTATAAATACTTAAATAATTAAATTAATTAATCAAAATGATTTTTATTAAAATGAATGTTGCAGTGGGTAGACAAAACGTTGGATTTGTCGTTTTTTTTATAACAAACCTTTTTATTACATTTTTTTCCATTTTTACATACTGCTTCACAAATATAAACATACATACCATTTCCAACGCTCCTTTTATTTTGCTTCCAACATTCGCTGGCATCATCAAAATCAAAACTGAAATCCATATTTAATAGAATTCGTTTATTGTACCTTCTTATTATACCCTGTTATTATTTGTATGTTAAAAAAGTATTTGTTATTCAATTTTTATTACAAAAACTAGTGTATCCTACGCTTTTTAAAATATGAAATGAAGAACCAAGATGGTCGTACGCAATGACAAGTGTTTCATATTCGTTTATATTTAAAGCGTTGACATATTTTTTAATATTTTCATAATGTTCCCCGTCATACTTTTCGCTTATTTTTTTAATAAATTCATCTTTATCCATAATATTATAATAAAGACAAATGTTTATATTTCATTCAATTTTAATTTATTTATTAGTGTTTTCTAGTTTTATGAAGTTTTCTTTTGATTTTTCTTCTTTTATTAATAACAAGTTTATTATTTTTTCTTTTTCTTGATGGAACACTTTTTCTTTTTCTTTTCTTTTTTAAACTGTGTTTTTTTTGACCTCCTCCTGTTATTTTTGTTTTTTCCCCAGAACTAGTTGTATCGTCTTCCTTTATTGCGCGAACTGCTTCATCTGTAAGCGCATCAATCATCCCCCCAACGCTATCTTCTTGAAAAGCATTCAAAAATCTATCATATGAATGTTTAAAAGTATATGCTTTATCCACAATATCATTCATTTTTTCGGTTGGATTATATGTTTTCATACCATTGGTAATAACTTGACTCGCCTGTAAGAAACTAGTTCCAGTTTGGGTCGCAATGTTAGCCAATGTAATAAAGTTTTCTGCGATTGCGTATCCCTGACCTAATATAGGTATAATTTTAATCATATTAGACATGATTTTCATACCTTTTGACATAATTTTAAATCCTGCGTCGCTAGATATTTCTAGAACTTTTCCACCAACGGTAAAAATAGGGCCTTTAACTTGTTCTATAATAATATCACTAATAGCAACAATTTGTTCAAGTGAATTCGCAATAGCAGCTTTTCCTCTTGGGTCGTCAACAAAACTTTGCATAGTAATCAGTTTTTTTTGTAAATGTTGAAACGCCAATTTCATGTTTCCGTTCGATAGTTCTCTTGATTTTTGATTTGTTGCCGCGTATACAAGAGTTTCTAATGAACGAACTAATGATGCAACCGATATTTTATGCGCGCCGTCGATTAACGATTGATACATACCGTGTTCTTTTAACAACCTAGGGTCAGTACCAAGTGGAATATTTTTCATATTATTATTCGCCGAATTCATTTGTTGGTCAAAAAGTTCTTTGTTTTTTCCATCAAGTGGAATTCTCAACTTAGTGCCTGGATTAACGTCTTGTGATAATTTATCAAGAGAATCTTCAACCTTTTTAAACTTATCGCCAATTAAGAAATTACCATCTCTATCGATAAAATCGCGATACATTTCAGTATACCTGAATTTAACCTTATCTTTATTTTCTTGTCCCATAATTTTGATAAGCGTATCTTTAATATTTGGTGTAAAAGCAATATCATCTTCGCCAAACCGAATTAAATCAACGTTGAGTGTTTTCATTGTTTCTGGTTTTTTAATATAATCCAATAACGCGTTGTATATGAGGTCAAATTTAGTTTCCCTTCTTTGTTTAATTACCTCGGTTGAAGGTTCACCTCCTTTCAAAGGAGTTCCTGATGTGGGTGTATCTTCAACGACTGGTATAGCTTTCACAACAGGAGGCGGAGTTTCCTCGCTTGGTGTAGTTTCCTCGATTGGCGTAGCTTTCACAACAGGGGGCGTAGTTTCCTCGCTTGGCGTAGTTTCCTCGATTGGTGTAGTTTCCTCGCTTTGCGTAGTTTCCTCGCTTAGCGTAGTTTCCTCGCTTTGCGTAGCTTCCTCGCTTGGCGTAGTTTCAGGAACAGGTTGTATCTCATCTTTTAAAAATAATTGAATAATATCAGGCGATAAATCTTTTACTTTAAGTTTTAATATTTCGAATATTTCATTAACTGAATTTTTAATTATATTTTTAATTACCTTATGGTTTTTAGTAATAGACTCTTTTTTTAAGAAAATTATCAAGAACTTTTTTATTTTTTTATACAACGCAAAATCAAGACCCTTTTTCTTCGACTTAGTAAAAAACGAGCCACTTAAATTCGAAATCATACCTTTCTGGCGTTTGATTAAATTATTTAATAATTCATCAAATCCGCGGTAAACTGACAATTTTTCTTTTTCTAAATCATCCGTATCTTTTTCATCGTCTTGAAAGAACTTACTAAATTCATCGTCAATCGGTGGCTCGTCGCTTTTAATAAAAGCACCAAGTGGTGTATTTTCATAGTCTGTCGTAGTTGGACTGTTGTTATTCTTAATTAAATCATCGTGAGAACTTTGCACAGTATCATATAAAGACGCAATTAAAACTTTCATACCAGCCTTAACCGCCTTATTTGATTGATTTTTATCTTTAATATTTTGAATTTGCTCATCCGTCTTTTTAAACGGATTTAATCTTAACCCGCCCTTCATTTTAAAAGTCTTATTAACATATTTTTTTCTATTTTTATTTGTTTTACAATTTGACATACTTATATTATAAAGAGAGGTTTTTTTTCATAGTATCAACTAGAAATATTCATTCTTTTAAAATCTTCATAATTGAATGTGGATATACTATTAACAGCCTCTTTTTTTTTCAAAAAAGAAAAATCGTAAAATTTTCCAATACATTTATACTTGTTATATGATTTTATTTCAACCTTCTTTTTCCTATTAGAATTATTAGCATCCGTTTTTTCTTCGGTTTCTTCCCTTTTCGCCATTTCCCCAATTTCCCCAATTTCCCCAATTTCCCCACCTTCCACGCGTTCTTCATTATCTTCAACTCCCCAGTTATACAACTGATAACAATTAAAATTACAAACATATTTTCTACCAATAACATCTAAACATCTATATGGAAGTGAAGCATCGCAATAATAAACAAAGGTATCACTATCGTATGCCATTATAATATTTCCTAAAGGTGTATTACAAAAGAGATAACTATTTTCATTGGGAATATATATATTCTCGTCGGTAATATCTTTTTTTTTGTATTTATTAATGTGCGAGTTAATAAAAATATCAAGCTTATCTTCTTTTTTAATCTCAATTATTTCTTGCTTTTTATTAAAATCAAATAATGATGTAATATAATTAAAATCAAATAATGATGTAATATAATTAAAATCACAAATGTTAATTCCATTATAATTAAATTCGAAATCACTATTATCAATATGTTTGTTTGTTATTTCGACAAAAGCAATAATAGTGCTATTTTTAACAATAACCAAATTAATATAAAGAGTTTTGCATACAATAAACGCGAACTGAAAAAAAAGATAAAAAATAGGAAACCAAACTTTACTAATTTGAACATAAACATTCACAACAGTATCAAACTCTGCGGAATTGTTTAAAAATGTCATTAATTTAATATAATTAAATATGTTTAAATATATTAAATTCGTTAAATAACAATCATATTTTCGCGCCTCAAATCAAATAAATCTTTAATTTCATTAGTAAGGTCCGCAACTTTAATACGAATATAATTATTGTTTTTATTATTTGGATGTAAACAAACCAAGTACATTGATGATACTTTTTTGTTATACTTTGCTTCAATAATGGCTTTATATGTATTAAGTTGCAAACAATAATGCCAATAATTCGTATCTGGTAAATGTTCAATACACTCTAATGCCCCATATTTATTAAAACCATTTGTTTTTACGATTTCTTTACTTCTTTTCCAATCATAAATACAAAGTGTTTCGCCATTTGTCTCCGGGTCTTCAAATATCATATCAACCGAACCGGCCAACTTTAATTCTTCGTGAAAAATAGTCCACTCTGTTCGGTAAGGCTTGGAGTTCAACTCTGGAAAATCTTTCGTAAAGTTCTTAAAATAATTAAATTCTACTGAATCATTTACTACCTCGTTATTATTGTAATAACATTCAATATCATAATGCATTTTTGTTCCAGCGCTTGCCGCTTCATCTCTATTTACCTCCCATGCTTTTTTAATTTGGTCAGGCGTCATGTTCCAATATTTATTATTTTCATTCCAATTTTTTCCTTGCATCATCTTTTTAATAATCTTATCACTATCGAATTTTTCAAAGAATGAATGATTCCATGTTGTAACGGATGTATATCCCCGTTTTCCATCAATGGTATACGTATGTGTTGGGTCGTAAAACTGAATGCGTTCATCGCGAATATGTTTATTCTTGTTTTCTAAATAATGTATATCCATTATGTATTGTCTAATTATTTACATAATATTACTTCAATTTTAATGTATATTTAATGCGGTTTAAATCATTAAAGAACATGGGTATTAGATTTTTCAAACTATCTGTTTCCTTTTTCATTTTTGCGAGTTCATCCTTCAAACATGTTATTTCATTTTTAAGTTCTTTAATTTGTTCGTTGGATTCAGATGACTCCATTAATTTATTATATAAAATTTATAAAATAAATTAACGAATTAGAACCGAATTATATTTATGGGTTTAATGCCGCGTGAATAGTATACATGAATACTACATCTGCCGCTGTAATGGCACTATCTCCATCTCTATCATCAAATGATGAAAACGCGGATTGTTGACGTGTAGTCGCTGGCTGCGAAACACCACTGCGCATAACAACCGTAGATGGTACAGTTGTCGCGATGATTTGAGCAATCTGGTTAATTTCAGTGAAGTCAAAGTCAACTTCTGGTTCAGGTTCAGGTTCTGGTTCTGGTTCTGGTTCTGGTTCTGGTTCTGGTTCTGGTTCTGGTTGCACAACTTCTTGTTCAGGTTCAGGTTCAGGTTCTGGTTCAGGTTCTGGTTCAGCCTCAGGTTCAGGTTCCGGTTCTGGTTGTGGTTCGGGTTCCGGTTCGGGTTCCGGTTCAGGTGCGGGTTGAAGAGAAATATTTGGGTCATCGACAACCTCAGTATTAGAGGTAATATTATCCAAGTTGCTATTTATAACGTCTGATACTCCGTTAAGAGTAGCACCGGTATCTGTTACATATAATACCTTGGGATTTGGATTCGCTAATAACGAATTGTTTTGTGAAGTATACATAAACACAGCATTATTAGTAGTATCAACATTATATTGCCAAGAAGTTTTCATTTCCGCAGGTTGTGATTCAACATTATGATTAAAGGCGCCATCATAATAAAGTTTAACACTTGAAAGTTGTTGACTATTTCGTGTTAATACTTTAACGTTATTTGCGTTCGAACTATCGTTAAAGAATGACGCGTCTTGTGATTTATTTAAAAACGCGCTATCCGTTTGAGCGCCTTCAACACTACCCAATACTAACACAAAATCACCAAATGTAACGTTAGTGTTTTTACTACGAGTATTAGTTGATACAATCGAATTATCGGCTATAACCTTTTCAACAACCTCATATTGCGTTTCAGACAATTTCGTAATAGTCAACTTATTCGTATCGCCCATAATATCAATAGTGTCATTTACATTTTCCATCAGCACATAGAACCCTTCATCTGTGCCAATATCAGTTAAAGCGAGTTGTGCGTCTTTAAAATCATTAATGTCTGGGTCAGTACTTGCGTTAAAGATTCGATATTTTGATTTTCCAGTAGTATTAAATATTAAATCACTATCAATCCATTTTTGTTTTGTTTTAAAATCGCCAATGTTTTTGTATGCGTTTAAAATGTTTTTAATAACACCGGAACGATGCGTTTTCTTTTGATTTGTTGTACCCGATTGTGGATTTAAGTTATCTTTTTGTTCACTGGTGAAATCGGCAGTGTTAAATTTAACAGCATTTGGTTTATCCACATAAGTATCTGCTTTATCGGTACCAACCGTTTCAATAATTTCAGTTTGTGTAACGCCGGTACCAAATGTAATGGGTTCAGGTTCTGGTTCGGGTTCAGGTTCCGCCTCCGGTTCAGGTTCTGGTTCCGGCTCTGGTTCGGGTTCGTTGCTTGTGAATGATGCGGTCGCCGGATTAATATAAACAGTAGCAAGAAGATTATTCCACCCAGTTAAATCATTGGTTTGTTTATCTTCAAAAGGAATAATAACATTTCTTGTGGTATTATGTTGATTATCGCGCACAATTAACCAATCTGTATCCCCTCCTTTGTCTTCAAACGCGCCGGCAGGAATATAACCAACAATCAAAACAGTATGTCCTAGCGCACTGCCAAGATTGTCATTAATTGTTTCAGTATATGTTTCGCCGGTGGTCTCATTTGTAGCAGCAAATGGTCCAAATTTATAAAATGCCCCTTCTTTGTGAGGTTCACCGCCTTCAACGTTAACAGTTCCATGTTCAGGAACAGTTGAAATATTCCAACCTTTATAACATGCCATAACTGGACGGTTGTTATCTATTTCGTGTTTAATAGTATTAAACATAATATCTTTATCAAAAGCAATGCCCTGAGTATGACCATTTGCTTTCCAGTATTCTGGGAAAACCGCAGACCCTCCTGTAAAAGATGGTGTATTACCCTTATTGTGTGCCATACCCACTAGATTAGTCCACCCAATTTCTGTATAAAAATTATTTAATCCAGTATAAATATTCGATATGGTACTACCAACCGGACTGTTCGCTCCCGCACCATTTATCCCTAGATTATTAGTATCCATATACCAACCGAAATCCTTAACAGTACCTTGAATAATAGATGCGCTTCTATATGTAGGACCATCCAATAAATAGTCAGCCCACCCGTGTTTACTATCCCAAGCAAATGCGCTTGCTTGTGTAGAGATTGGATTTTCTTGTCCAGCAATAATATTATCATTAACATATGCTGGTGTGTTTAACATATTAGAATCAAGAAGATAACCAAGATGATTTGCTGCGGAGGTAGGTGAACACCACGCACTAAATTGACTTTCATATCCTGCCATAACCGCTCCATACTGTGAAGGTTGCATCCAGTTAGGAACATAACCGGCAACAAAGTTATATGAATTTTCTCTTTCAGGTTCGGGTTCAGGTTCTGGTTCTGGCTCAGGTTCTGGTTCGGGTTCTGGTTCAGGTTGAGGTCCGCTGCCAGGCGCGCCACTAACAATTTCAAAGCCAGTACTTTGTGCGTTTTCATTTGAAACACTATTTATTTGTGAAATAGTAAAAATAGAATCAGCAAAATAACCTAATACACCTGAATTTCCAGAGGACTCTGAATTAATAGATTTGGTCGCTTGTGGTCCGGCTAATTGAATAATATTATTAGCTGAGTTGAACGTCAATTCAGTCCAATTATTTGCGTCGCTTTCGCCAGCAGTTACTCTTGCGCCACTAACATAATGATCAACATTTGTTGGAATACCCGTATCATAATAATTATATGCCGAATCTTTTGACATGTTCATGTTAGCACTCCACGATGGAAAACTACCGGATGATAAATTTATAGTTATATTTAATCCAGCTAATGACATATTTTCTGTTTTGTATTTTAATACAGTGAGCGTTGTATCCGAAGTAGAATAAATTGGGTTTGATTGAAAGGTAGGAGGTGCGGGCGCTGTCATTGAAGTTATCAAACTACCACTCGGTACAATCGTTGTCTCAGTCCAAATATTAATTTTGGCTGCCATTAATAATTAATATTAAGATAATAAAATAACCAGAATTATTATCCTAAAAAACAAATGATTATACGGATTTTCCTAGTATAATATCAAACCCACTACTTTCTGCCTTTTCATTTGATACACTGTTTATTTTGCTAATAGTAAATATAGAATTTTTAAAATATCCCAAAACACCAGTGGAAGCATTCTTATCTGTATTTATAGCCCTACAAGAACGTGGTCCGGCTAACTGAATACAATTCGTTGGTTCATAAAAAGTTAATTCAGTCCAGTTGTTTTCATTATTTTCATTATTAGTTAATACACGTGATTCGCTAATAAAATGATCAACATTTGTGGGAATCCCACTATCGTAATAATTATAATGGATGTCCTTTGACATATTTATATTTTTATTCCATGATGGAAAATCGCCAGAAGTTAAATCGATTGTAATATTTAAACCAGCAATAGACATATTTTCAGTTTTATATTTTAATACAGTAAATATATTATCCTCTGTTGACATTACAGGTGTTTTTTTAAAATGTGGTGGAGGGCCATTTGTATAACTAACTATTAGATTGCCTGCGTTTACTATCAACTCTTCTGTCCAAATATTTACTTTTGAAGTCATTATAATATGTAAATAAAAATATTTATTATTTATTTTCAATAAATATTTTTTAATAACTAACGATTGAATTATTTATATGTTGAAAATACTTTAAAACTTAAAGTGGAAACGATGGGTCTCCAACTAGATAAGATGCCAAATATACTAAATCGGCAATATCTGCTTGTCCGTCATTATTACAATCCGCTGCTATTGTGAATGTGCTATCATTATTGGCTAGATTTACATAATACGTATCGCCTGCTAAATAACTTGCCATGAATACAAGATCTGCTATATCTACTGAACCATCATTATTTGTATCACCTCTTAGTCTTGATATAACAACTCCTTCGGGTTCGGGTTCGGGTTCTGGTTCGGGTTCTGGTTCTGGCTCGGGTTCTGGTTCTGGTTCTGGTTCGGGTTCTGGTTCTGGTTCAGGTTCTGGTTCAGGTTCAGGTTCAGGTTCAGGTTCTGGCTCTGGTTCGGGTTCTGGTTCGGGTTCTGGTTCTGGCTCGGGTTCTGGTTCTGGTTCTGGTTCTGGTTCTGGTTCTGGTTCAGGTTCTGGTTCAGG